>ERZ773186.3687-NODE-3687-length-9950-cov-2.720061_pt1 | contig 9950 bp, 4 predicted proteins | sample MGYA00581000_ERZ773186 | MGnify/ENA primary metagenome ERZ773186 (study PRJEB29015, sample SAMEA2737752) | human gut metagenome | biome: human gut; feature: human-associated habitat; material: faeces | place: China | collected 2012 ... | reverse complement strand
AAGCAGAGGACAAGACTACAATATTTTGCGGTTTTGATGTATTCTTGGATGAAATCTACTCCATTAAATATGATGATTATTAATATAATTAATTATTATAAAAAGAAAGGCGAAATTTGGGATAAAAATGAGACAATACCATTTGATCCAAATAATCGAAATCAAATTAATCTCATAATAAATAATTTAATTTCTGATATTGATAATGTGTTGCGTTTTAAAATAAAAAATTATTTTTTGAATTATCATTTGATTGTATCAGAAAAGATTGGGAAAGAAAGTGCAGGAACAAATTGGGCAGAATATGTTGAATATGGAACAACTGATAGTGTGATTATAGAATTACAGAATATTGGCATACCTCGTCATCTTTCGATGATGATTAAAGATGATTATGCTGAATTTTTAACTTTTGAAGAAGGTGTGTTAGTTGATATAAATGCTGAAGCACTGATTGAAAATATTGATTGTGATAAGTACAAAGATGAGCTTGAAGAACTAAGAGCAATTTTTCTATAAGTTTATAACAAAGAATAGAAGAAATATGGCAAAAAAGGAAATGATAAGAGATTTGTATGAAGTGATGCACTCGCCATAATAGGAGCATTCCTGTAATTCAGAAATAATACCAATTGAATAAAAAAGAACCTCAAGGTATGATTGAGTTGCATCTTGGCGGATGTAAACAAAACAATCAAAACACTGGAGGTTCAAAATGAATTTAACACAGAATGACAGACTAAAGCAAGTAACAAGTGACACTTTAATTGTTGGAGTGGACGTTGGATCACAAACTCACTTCTGCAGAGCGTTTGACTGGAGAGGGTTTGAACTTTCAAGAAGAGTATTTAAGTTTAGCAACACCGGAATGGGATTCCTTACTTTCCTTCGATGGACAGAGGAACTCATGAATAAAACTGAAATGAAAAATGTTATTGTTGGCTGTGAGCCTACCGGCTGCTACTGGCTTACTTTTCAGAAGTTCTTGCAAGACCATGATGTTCAGCTTGTAACTGTTAATCCGTTTACAGTAAACAGAAGTATGGAACTGGATGATAACAGTCCTGAAAAGAGTGACTTAAAGGATCCAAAGACAATAGCGTTGCTTGTGAAAGATGGAAGATTTTCAACTTCTTATCTTCCAAGCGGTGTATATGCAGAAATCAGAGAGGCCTCTGTTTGCAGAGATCAGATCATGAAGCAGCATGTACGTCTGTCAAATCAGATACAGGGATGGCTTCAGAAGTTCTTTCCAGAGTATTTTGAGTGTTATGCCGATTGGGATTCAACCAGTGGACTGATGCTTCTTAGAGAAGCTCCACTTCCACAAGATATCCTTAAAATCGGTGCAGGTGGAATCAATCAGATATGGCGTGATGCAAAGGTGCGTGCGGCAGGAATAAAGAGGGCTCAGACCCTGGTAGAAGCTGCACAGAATAGTGTGGGATTGGAAGCAGGTGAAGCTGCAAGACTCGAGATATGGGTTCTTGTAAATGACTACATCCTTAAAGCAGAACAGCTAAAAAGATTAGATGAATATCTGGAAGAAAAAGTAAAAGAAGTACCAAATGTGGAGAAACTGCTCGCCATCAAAGGAGTAGGGATGAGTACTGTGATTGGCTTTATAGCAGAGGTTGGTGATATCGGACGTTTCACTGATCCGAAGCAGATACAGAAGCTTGCAGGGCTGGAAATAGTCAAGAAAAGTTCCGGTAAAAAGAAAGGTCAGCCAAGAATCAGTAAGAGGGGCAGACGAAAACTGCGAAGAACAATGTATGAGTCGGCACGTGCACTGATGACCTGGAATCCCGCATTTCAGGATGTGTTCCTTTATTACAGGAACAGGACAAAAAAACCGCTCGGAGGGATGCAGGCAAAGATAGCAGTTGCATGTAAAGCGATACGGATCTTCTATGTAGTATTGAAAACAGGCTGTGACTTTGATGAAGAAAAGTTCCGGAAGGACATCATCAGACCAGAAGCAGCATAAAAAAAGCACATGCTGTAACAGATAACGTCCGCCAAGGATTCAATTGGTGCTGGATTACAGGAGTGCTCTCTAGGCAATGACAAAGCAGAGCGAAGCCGCTAAGACATACTTTATAGGGCATGACCCTGGATAGGAGCAAAGGCGGCACCCCACTATGGGTAGGCTGGACGAAGGAATTTAGGACTCTTTCAAATAAGATGATCCTGTTAGACATGAGAGGTTAGCAGCCATAGGGAAGAATGGGACACAGATTCGCCTTCATAAAAAGGATGACGTTTTATTTCGTGTACCTTTCTGACTGGAAAACGAAGTACGTTGAACCAGAAATGATACAGTTTTCGCCCATTATTAAGAGCTTGTCATTGTTTGCAACTTAATTAACCATTGCACAGATAGCTAAAATAAAGGCTTTTTTGTGCAAAATATATAAGAAAGTATAGAGAGGAGAGCATGAAATTTCTTCATATCTCGGATTTGCATATTGGAAAAAGAGTCAATGAGTTTTCCATGATCGAAGATCAGAAATATATTTTACGGCAGATCAAAGAGATCGCATTGGAAAAACAGGTGGATGCGGTTATGATCGCGGGGGATATCTATGATAAGCCGGTTCCGTCTGCGGAGGCGGTACAGTTGTTTGATCAGTTTCTCACGGGACTTGCTGATTGCGGGAAAAAGGTGTTTGCAGTCAGTGGAAATCATGATTCCGCGGAACGTATTGCATTTGGTGCACAGCTTATGAGCAGCCGGGAAGTCTATGTTTCACCGGTTTATGATGGAGAGGTGAGGTGTGTTACATGTCAGGATGCATATGGGGAACTCTGCATCTGGCTGCTGCCGTTTATCCGCCCGGCGGTCGTGCGCCATGCGTGGAGGAAAGTGACAGAGGGGATATCCATTGGAAAAAAAGATGCCGGGACAAAACAGGATCTGGCACAGGAAGATGATGTGGAGACAGTGGAAACATATCAGGAAGCCCTGCAGTTTGTCGTATCTCATATGCCGGTGGACGCATCAAAGCGGAATATATTGGTGGCACATCAGTTTGTGACAGGTGCTTCGCGCTGTGAGTCGGAGGAAGTTTCGGTGGGTGGATTAGACCAGATTGGGGCGGAAGTGTTTGATGTTTTTGATTACGTTGCATTAGGGCATATTCACAGCCCGCAGCATATCGGAAGGGAGACACTGCGCTATTGCGGAACCCCGCTCAAATATTCTTTTTCCGAGGCGGAACAGAAAAAGTCTGTTGTTGTCATGGAGATAAAGGAAAAGGGAGATATCTTCATTGAAAAAGTTCCGTTAAAACCGCTTCGTGATCTGAGAAAGATCCGGGGAACATACATGGAACTGATGTCGAAAGATTTTTATGAGGGCACAGAAACAGACGATTATCTGCAGATCACACTGACCGATGAGGAGGATGTGCCGGATGGAATGGCAAAGCTTCGGACGGTATACCCGAATCTGATGCAGCTTGTCTATGATAACAGCAGGACCAGACAGAGCAGGCAGGTTGAGGTGACCGAACATGTGGAGCAAAAATCAGAGATGGAACTGTTTGAAGAATTTTACGAGATACAGAATAATCAGCAGATGAGTGAAGAACAGCGGGATTTTGTCAGAGAACTGATGGAAGAGCTGGTGCATTGACAAGTTCCTGAAAAAATAGTTTGAGAAGCAAATACAGGAAAACTGATGTTTCAGGGAACGAGATATTTGGGATTTGAGAGAAAATAGGAGCGGCAGGAAAGGAACGATTTATGAAACCAGTCAGTCTTACAATAAGTGCATTTGGCCCGTATGCGGGGGAGCAGACCATAGATTTTGAACGGCTTGGATCGCAGGGATTATTTCTGATCACAGGGGATACCGGGGCAGGAAAGACCACGATCTTTGATGCAATCACGTTTGCGCTGTACGGGGAAGCCAGTGGTGATGTGCGCAAAGCGGATATGTTCCGCAGCAAATATGCAAAAGATGACGTGAAAACATTCGTGCGTCTGACATTTGAGTACGCAAATAAACGGTATACAGTAGAGCGTAACCCGGAATATATGCGTCCGAAGGGACGTGGGACGGGAATGACAACGGAAAAGGCAAATGCCACACTAGAATACCCGGATGACAGAGAACCAGTGACAAAAAGCAGAGAGGTCACACGCGCCATCACAGAGCTGATCGGTTTAGACTGCAGACAGTTTACCCAGATAGCAATGATCGCACAGGGGGATTTTCAGAAAGTATTGTTTGCCAATACGGAGGAGAGAGGAAAGATTTTTCGTCAGATATTCGGGACGGATATTTATCGTGTGCTGCAGGACAAACTGAAAGATGCCGTAAAAAAACAATGGAAAGAATATGATGAACTGCGGCGCAGCATCAATCAGTATATGGAGGGAATTGTCTGTGAGAGTGACTCTCTGGATGAAGAAGGGACAAGGATCGCAGAAAAAATAAATCTTTTAAAAAAGGAAAAATTTGACGGCAGGATCGAGGAGGGAATCTCACTTTTAGAAGAACTTTGTAAAGCGGAAGAATCTGCGTTGGAGTGCCTGCAAAAGGAAAAAGAGGCGCTGGATCAGCAAATAAAAAATATGGATGAACTTAGCGGGAAAGTGCGTGAAAATGCAGACAGAAGGCGGTTGTTGGAAGAAAAACAGCAGAAGCTGAAGGACTTAGAAGCGCTTCTGGTGCAGGCAAAAGCGGATATGGACAGGGCAGGAGAAGAAGCGGAATGCTGTGAAAAATTAGGCAGAACGATTGAAGAATATAAACAGAAGCTGGTGTTGTTTGAAAAAATACAGGAAATTGGTCTGTCGCAGGAAAAGAAGCACCAGGATATGGAAGAAAAGGTTCAGAAAAAACGGCAGGATGAACAGAGACGAACAGAATTGGAGGGAAAACTGCAGCAGGAAAAAGAGACCTTAAAATCTTATGAGGGCATTACTGCGGAAATACAACGCATAGAGCATGAAATGCGACTGATCACAGAAAAAATGGATACGCTGAAAAATCAGAGAGACAGGAGCCGTGCGCTGGAGGAGCATATTTCAGATCAAAAGGAAAAACTTGATTTAAAAAAGAAAACAGAAAACAGTCTTTTAGAACAGCAGCAACTGTTAAAAGAAGAACAGGAGCAGAACAAGGATGCGGCAGGACAGGAGATTGCCTATGAGAAGGAAGTAAAAGAAATCCGACAGAAAATACAGGATCTGACAGAGATTGCAGAACAGTTGAACACATCAGAAAGAGAAGTAAAGAGACTTGGTACAGAACTGGAAAACGTACAGAAATCATATGAGGTAAAAAGCAGGGACTTACAGCAGCAAAAAGAAACGTGGGAGCAGCTTTCCGGTGCAGACAGCAGGGGAGAACAGGCAGAGAAAGCAATATTGGAAGTATCAGAGAGGATACGCAGGCTCGAAGAGCTGGAAAACAGGTTAGAGGATTGGGAGAAAGTCAGCAGAGAAAGGGAGAAAACTCAAAAACAGTATCAGAAAGCAGCCGCAGAGCAGAAACAGATCAGTGAACAATACCGGAGGATAGAACAGCAATTCTGGGATGCACAGGCGGGAATGCTGGCGCAGGGATTAAAGGAAGACGAACCCTGTCCGGTCTGTGGAGCCATACATCATCCGACACTGGCAGTCATACCACAGGAAACTCCGGATCGGGAAGTGTTAAAACAGGCAAAAGCGGAGGATGAAAAGGCAAGGGAGTCAGTCAGCAGACTGAGTGAAAAAGCGCATCAGCTCGTGACACAGGAAAATGAGAAAATGTCAGCAGTCCTAAAGGATGCAGGAGAACTGCTTGGTGAGCCTGATGTCAGAATGTCTTTAAATGAAATAAAGACGGAGACAAAAAGGCAAAAGAGTGCTGATGAGGCGAGAAGGGAAGAATATAAAGATCAGAAAGAAAAAGCGAAAAAGGATCTGGATGTCAAGCATGTATTAGAAGAACAGATGCAGTCTGCGCAGGATGAACTGGTTATGTTAAACGAACAGAACATTAATCTTGGACAGATGCTTGCCACGGCGACAGAACGGTGCACACAGCAGAAACAGCAGTGGAAGAAAAACGTTGCAGACTGTGGAACTGGCATAGAGCAGACAGAGGATCAAAAAACTGTTTTTGCACAGCTTATGCAGATTGAAAACGAACGGAACACGCAGTTTTTACAGGCAAAAAATAACAGGAAACGTGCAGAGCAGATCAAAGATGAATTAAAAGAAAGCGAAGAAACAATACAAAAGATAAGAGGAACAATCAGCAGTATTCAGGAAGAAATTGCAAAATTGACCGGAAACAGGGAAATTGCCGAAAAGCAGATCAGTGACGATATAAAATCTGCATGTAATTTAATTACATGTAATCAGAGCACTTTAACTGGAGATACAGATGTCAATACATTACAGACCATAAAAAACGCTGATGGGAGTCAGGTTTTGTCAATAGAAGATTTTGATGCAAAACCATACCATGTACAGTCTGTGATTACTATGCTGCAAAGAGCAGCCGATGAGAAAAAAGCGGAACTTTCCAAAAAACAGGAAGACGAACGAAAAAAGACTGCCTTAGAAAAAAAGATTCCGCTCGATGAAACAGAAATAAAAACACTTGCCGACCAGATCAATGTGGCAGAACAGGAGCTGGTACGTCTGCAGACAGAGTACGCAAATGAAGAAAAGAATCTCAATGAGCTGAAAGAGCAGGTAAAGGATGTAACAAAAGAGGGGGTACAGACACAGATAAACGAGTTTACCCTGAAAAAAAGAAATTTAGAAGAGAACAGAGAAAAGACAAGAGAAGCGTATCATAATTACGAAAAAAACAGAGAGACGGAAAAGGGCATCATTCAGATGCTGCTTCGTCAGATTGAGGAAACAGAGAAAGCAATATCGTTTCCGGAAGAAGAGATCGAAAAGCAGGCGGGAGAACTGCGTGCAAAAAGAAATGAGATGGAAGAAAACAGGACTTCAAAATATACATCTTATTGTACTAATAGGGAAATCTGTAAAAATGTCAGCAAAAAACAAAAAGATATCGCACAGACTGAACAAAAGTATGTCTGGATGAAATCTCTTTCCGATACGGCAAGTGGAATGTTAAACGGTAAGGCAAAGATTGAACTGGAAACTTATGTGCAGATGGCTTATTTTGACAGGATACTGATCCGAGCAAACCGGAGGATGCTTACGATGAGCAGCGGGCAGTATGAATTAAAACGTGAGGAAGAGACAGGAAGCCGCAAGGAAAAAGCAGGATTGGAACTTTGTGTGATTGATCATTATAACGGGACAAAGCGCAGTGTAAAGACGCTTTCCGGTGGGGAGTCTTTCCAGGCATCATTGTCACTTGCGCTTGGACTGTCGGATGAGATACAGTCTTATGCGGGTGGAATCCGTATGGATTCCATGTTTGTGGACGAGGGATTTGGATCACTCGATGAGGATGCCTTAGAACAGGCGTTAAAAGCATTGCTGCAGCTCACCGAGGGAAATCGTCTGGTAGGAATTATTTCACATGTATCTGAATTAAAAGACCAGATCGACAAAAAAATAATTGTGACAAAGCAGCGGACGCCGGAGGGTGTCAGCAGTGTTGCAAGAGTGGAATAAAAAGAAACGCAATTTGGGGTAAACAGGTGTTACGGCTTTCGTCGATGCCGATATTAAGATCCAAAGTTATTGACTGCGGCGCTTCAATGTGCTAACATACTAAAATATAGATAAAATCATGAATCAGAGAATCATAACAGTAAAGTAACGATAAAAGTTGCGGAAAAGAGGAGAAGATGAGCGAAAAGAAAATACCGTATAAAATTTATCTGGAAGAGAATGAGATGCCGACACAATGGTACAATGTGCGCGCTGATATGAAGAACAAACCAGCACCGCTTTTGAACCCGGCAACTCTAAAACCGATGACCGCGGAGGAACTGGGGCATGTATTCTGTGATGAACTGGTAAAACAGGAACTCGATGATACCAACCCATACATCGATATTCCACAGGAGATCCGTGATTTTTACCGCATGTACCGTCCGTCACCACTGGTGAGAGCATATTGTCTGGAAAAAAAACTGGGGACTCCGGCAAAGATCTACTATAAATTTGAGGGAAACAATACAAGTGGAAGCCATAAATTAAACTCTGCGATTGCACAGGCATATTATGCAAAGAAGCAGGGATTAAAAGGTGTGACAACAGAGACAGGTGCTGGACAGTGGGGAACTGCACTTTCTATGGCGTGTGCTTATTTTGATCTTGACTGTAAAGTCTATATGGTAAAAGTTTCCTATGAACAGAAACCATTCCGCCGTGAGGTAATGCGCACATATGGAGCAAGTGTAACCCCGTCACCGTCTGAGACAACAGAAGTCGGCAGAAAGATTTTAGCAGAGCATCCGGGTACAACAGGAAGTCTTGGCTGTGCAATCTCCGAGGCAGTAGAAGCTGCAACGACGAGAGAAGGATATCGTTATGTATTGGGAAGTGTGTTAAATCAGGTATTGTTACATCAGTCAGTCATTGGACTTGAGACAAAAGCTGCTCTGGAAAAGTATGATATTACGCCGGATATCATTATCGGATGTGCAGGCGGCGGTTCCAATCTTGGGGGTCTGATCTCTCCGTTTATGGGAGAAAAGCTGCGTGGTGAAAAAGACTATCAATTTATCGCAGTCGAACCGGCATCCTGTCCGAGTCTTACGAGAGGCCGCTATGCATATGATTTCTGTGATACCGGAAGGGTCTGTCCGTTAGCAAAGATGTATACACTTGGCAGCGGATTTATTCCATCTGCAAACCATGCCGGAGGACTTCGCTATCACGGCATGAGTTCAACTCTGTCACAGCTTTATGATGACGGACTGATGGAGGCAAGGAGTGTAGAGCAGACTTCTGTATTTGAAGCAGCAGAGCAGTTTGCAAGAATAGAGGGAATCCTTCCGGCACCGGAGAGTTCTCATGCGATTCGTGTTGCCATTGACGAGGCGTTGAAATGTAAAGAAACCGGAGAAGAAAAGACTATCGTTTTTGGACTTACCGGAACCGGCTATTTTGATATGGTTGCATATGAGAAGTTTAACAATGGAGAGATGACAGACTATATTCCGACCGATGAAGAGCTTGCAGTGGGATTTGCAGGGCTGCCGAAGGTGGAGTAAAAATAGCAGAAACATGGGCTAGTGTACTGGCATATTGATATTTGCTGCCGGTACTGATATTACCAAATCTGCTTGGAATGGACGGAGTCTGGCTGTCGATCACAACGGGCGAGATACTCAGTATGATCATGAGTATTTACTATTTTATGAAATATAGAAAAATCTGGAGTGAGAAGTAAGAAAGATTTCATTGATGAATCAAATCAGGAAAAAGTTTTTTCCTGTGCAAAGTAAGAAAAAGATAAATTGACACACAAAAATAGATGTACTATCATCTGGTTAGATGCAGGTACATCTATTTTTTGTATGCTAATGGGAAAGTCATAAGTTAGATTTTAATTTTCAGAGTTGGTTAGGAGTGGAGATCGCAATGGACGAGTCAGGAAGAAAAATCACAAAGATCGCGCGTGAAGCGGGCAAGTTTACATTAAAGATGATGAAAGAGGAAGGAATCGGAACGGCAGAATTTGATTTTATCCATTTCATCCGGCACAATCCCGGCGTCACACAGGCGAAAGTCAGAGAGCAGTTAAAGATTGATAAAGGGGCTGCTGCAAGGCGTGCGGCTAATTTAGAGAGCAAAGGATATCTTTACCGGAAACCGAACCCGGAGGATGGAAGAAGCCAGCTTTTGTATGCGACAGAGAAAGCGGAACAGTTAAAAAATTCAAAGGCGTCCATTGAGAGCGTGTTTTATGAGTGGCTTTTAGCGGAGCTGCCCAAGGAGGAAAAAGCGGCATTTCTTGAGACGTTAGATAAACTTTACTGGCGGTCGAAGGAACAGCGGCGGGC
>ERZ773186.3676-NODE-3676-length-9970-cov-15.689360_pt1 | contig 9970 bp, 7 predicted proteins | sample MGYA00581000_ERZ773186 | MGnify/ENA primary metagenome ERZ773186 (study PRJEB29015, sample SAMEA2737752) | human gut metagenome | biome: human gut; feature: human-associated habitat; material: faeces | place: China | collected 2012 ... | reverse complement strand
AGTGTTCTTTGACTTATTGAAACCTCCATAAATAGGCAGGTTGTCGTAAGGCCGCAGAAAAAATATCTTTAGGCATCGACATTTTTCTGAAGATTTTTTTGTATCTTTGCACCCACAAACCCATAGATTCTTAGGACATCTACGCCCAAGACTTTACGGGTTCTAATCGCACCTTTATGGAATTGAAATTATTCTGTTTATGGATTACCATATTCTAATTAATTAAGTTCTAATCGCACCTTTATGGAATTGAAATTATGATTATAGCGGTTTTGCGTCTGGAGCTGTTAATGGTTCTAATCGCACCTTTATGGAATTGAAATAGCAAAGCAGCGTTTAACCCAGCTTGTAAAAGACGTTCTAATCGCACCTTTATGGAATTGAAATGCAGGTACATTGTCGAAAGACTGATAATTGTTAAAGAGTTCTAATCGCACCTTTATGGAATTGAAATATAAGAGATTATTTCGGTTAGTCTCTCTCGTTGCGTTCTAATCGCACCTTTATGGAATTGAAATTTACTTCAGCCTTCCCGAGGTCTGAAAATGTGCGGGGTTCTAATCGCACCTTTATGGAATTGAAATATGCGTACGCTTTGTCGTCAATGGAATCAATTTATTGGTTCTAATCGCACCTTTATGGAATTGAAATAAGCCTGCGAGACTTCCCAGTTTGCCGGCATCCTGTTCTAATCGCACCTTTATGGAATTGAAATGGGCTGAGTTGTAGCGCTTAACCATATCGCGAACGGTTCTAATCGCACCTTTATGGAATTGAAATTGATATTTCCGATATTCTGTAATACGGAAGATACAAGTTCTAATCGCACCTTTATGGAATTGAAATTCACAACCTGGAAGAGGGGACGGGGAAGAGGACGAGGGTTCTAATCGCACCTTTATGGAATTGAAATGTGTATGGTGATGGGGCATTATCGGATAACCCCGAGTTCTAATCGCACCTTTATGGAATTGAAATTCTTCAGAGAAGAAAAAGAAGCTCGTGGATGATAGGTTCTAATCGCACCTTTATGGAATTGAAATCCTCCGGCAAATCCTTCGGGCGACTCGTAGTAGGTTCTAATCGCACCTTTATGGAATTGAAATTGCGTATTGTTTTTAAGTCTCATGTTGACAGAAAGTGTTCTAATCGCACCTTTATGGAATTGAAATTTTAATGGTGATGCTCTTTGATTCTTATCGTCTTTACGTTCTAATCGCACCTTTATGGAATTGAAATAGGCAATAGATGGCATCGAAAAGACAGGTAAAACCAAGTTCTAATCGCACCTTTATGGAATTGAAATTGATGTTTATATTTTTAATTGATTGATACTTTGTGTTCTAATCGCACCTTTATGGAATTGAAATTTACTGCAGTAAGTTTGAAGGTTGATCCTCGTATTGTTCTAATCGCACCTTTATGGAATTGAAATGATGCAGTTATTGATGTTAATGATTATCCTGATTGTTCTAATCGCACCTTTATGGAATTGAAATTGTTGTTGAGCAGGCTTTGAATGAGTTCAATACTTGTTCTAATCGCACCTTTATGGAATTGAAATTAAATACATCTTTCTCCGTCGTACATGTCAGGTTTAGTTCTAATCGCACCTTTATGGAATTGAAATTAACAATGGGAGAAACGAGAGGAAGGGCAGAGGGCGTTCTAATCGCACCTTTATGGAATTGAAATGGAAGCCGAGGAGGCACGCAAGGAAGCAGAAGAGGAGTTCTAATCGCACCTTTATGGAATTGAAATTACGCTGAGATATTGGTGCCAGGTGTAAGGCTGGAGGTTCTAATCGCACCTTTATGGAATTGAAATGTGAGTGCCCACATCGCTGCTGGTGCGGACGGATGTTCTAATCGCACCTTTATGGAATTGAAATTCACCATTCAATTCATTAATAGCATGCAAACAAACGTTCTAATCGCACCTTTATGGAATTGAAATCTCCGTATATATAATAGATATCTAGATGATGCGGGTTCTAATCGCACCTTTATGGAATTGAAATCGGGAAGGCTGAAATCTTCGCAAAGATTGCGGAAGTTCTAATCGCACCTTTATGGAATTGAAATTAGTGATGTCTTCAGTATTGCGCCTGGTATGTTGTGTTCTAATCGCACCTTTATGGAATTGAAATGAAATAAGTTCCTGAGAGCGGTAGGAAGCATTAAGCGTTCTAATCGCACCTTTATGGAATTGAAATAATCTGATTTTGTACGTCCTGATAATTTGTATCAGTTCTAATCGCACCTTTATGGAATTGAAATGAGGAAGCCGCACATCTTTTTCCTACTGACCCTTCGTTCTAATCGCACCTTTATGGAATTGAAATTAGAGTAACTCATATTTGCGCAAAATACTCATTTGTTCTAATCGCACCTTTATGGAATTGAAATTGCGGAACTCGTAGCCCGCGACATCCTCGACAACTTGGTTCTAATCGCACCTTTATGGAATTGAAATCGCAAAGATGAAGAACGGCGCGCGCAAGGTGTGCGAGTTCTAATCGCACCTTTATGGAATTGAAATACTTGTTTGCAAAGGTAAAATAGAACACTATAAAGTTCTAATCGCACCTTTATGGAATTGAAATTCGCGAAGTGTTTAAACATGATATTAGAAACGGCTGTTCTAATCGCACCTTTATGGAATTGAAATAGAGTCGGAACAGACTGGCGTAAGGGTCAGGACGGTTCTAATCGCACCTTTATGGAATTGAAATCGATGAAATGCTAGCAGCAGCCAACCGCGCAAAGGTGTTCTAATCGCACCTTTATGGAATTGAAATAGCAGACCGCACAAAGCGAGGAAACCGCACAGACGTTCTAATCGCACCTTTATGGAATTGAAATGCGGTAAGAGCTGAACCGACCACAAAAGGGTCATGTTCTAATCGCACCTTTATGGAATTGAAATATTGTACCAAAAGCGAGAAGATATCGATTTGGGCAGTTCTAATCGCACCTTTATGGAATTGAAATATTGTACTAAAAGCGAAAAGATTGCAATTTGGGCGTTCTAATCGCACCTTTATGGAATTGAAATCGCTCTAAAGCAGTAAGAATAGCACGAATACCAATAGTTCTAATCGCACCTTTATGGAATTGAAATATTGCAAGGGGTTTAAATAAGTGCTAGGAGTTATTATGTTCTAATCGCACCTTTATGGAATTGAAATAACGGGTTAATTCTTGATACGGTGCAAAAATGCCGCTGTTCTAATCGCACCTTTATGGAATTGAAATCTTGTTTTTGCTATGCGTGCAAAAGAAGCTGCCGATGTTCTAATCGCACCTTTATGGAATTGAAATTAACGTTTTCAGCGTCTTCTTTGCTCAAAGGTACGTTCTAATCGCACCTTTATGGAATTGAAATTCTATAGTTCTCTTACTGATGGTGCATCTCGTCTGTTCTAATCGCACCTTTATGGAATTGAAATAGCAGAATCACGATAATATTCGTACTTGCTAGCATTAAGTTCTAATCGCACCTTTATGGAATTGAAATAGGCAACACAATGGGGAAATACTGATGATGCAAAGTTCTAATCGCACCTTTATGGAATTGAAATCCAAAGTACGGCTAACCTCGCAATCATCCATCAATTGTTCTAATCGCACCTTTATGGAATTGAAATATAGCGAGTTTTTCACTGCAGAGTATTTAGATAAGTTCTAATCGCACCTTTATGGAATTGAAATATTGGTTCACACCTACATTGAAGAGGGCATTTGAAGTTCTAATCGCACCTTTATGGAATTGAAATATATCCACTCCTTCTTCTCCGTGAGCACTGGAGAGGTTCTAATCGCACCTTTATGGAATTGAAATCTCAGCATACTTCATGGATGGTTTCTTATGTTCCTCCGTTCTAATCGCACCTTTATGGAATTGAAATACCGCTGCGGCTCCATCAGCCTTGCGAACGTACTCGTTCTAATCGCACCTTTATGGAATTGAAATAAAACACCTAAACCTAGAGATCTCTGTATATTTAAGTTCTAATCGCACCTTTATGGAATTGAAATACAAATAAATGTCTGATACCTTACTAACTACAGAGTGTTCTAATCGCACCTTTATGGAATTGAAATACTTGTTAGTAACATTATATAGATTAATTCTAAAGTTCTAATCGCACCTTTATGGAATTGAAATCCGTCTTTAATCTCCTTTTTGTGCTCGCTTAAAGCGTTCTAATCGCACCTTTATGGAATTGAAATCACGATTTGCCTTCGGTCATCGCAAATCCGTTCGTGGTTCTAATCGCACCTTTATGGAATTGAAATTATTCAGTCTTATAAGACTATAAAGCGAAAACTTACGTTCTAATCGCACCTTTATGGAATTGAAATGAATGTTGCCGATGCGGACAGCCTTCTGCTGGGTGGTTCTAATCGCACCTTTATGGAATTGAAATTTAGGTATTTTATAAATACCAAGTTTGTCTAAGTACTGTTCTAATCGCACCTTTATGGAATTGAAATGAAAAATCAACGGGCTTAGTCAATGAAAGCTGAAAGTTCTAATCGCACCTTTATGGAATTGAAATATACCATTGTCGGCATCGTTGATAATGTAATCAGCTGTTCTAATCGCACCTTTATGGAATTGAAATACGAACTGGGCATAATCAGCCATTTCCGAAAGAGAGTTCTAATCGCACCTTTATGGAATTGAAATATGCTCTTGGTCATGGTGGTTCCTCCGTTACCGAGTTCTAATCGCACCTTTATGGAATTGAAATACCCATCAAAGTGTTAGTCGAGGCGCAAACATCTACGTTCTAATCGCACCTTTATGGAATTGAAATAGCAAATGTCTCAGCCCCTTGTCTTGTCTCGAACTGGTTCTAATCGCACCTTTATGGAATTGAAATGTGCTTGACAACCTAGTAAGCAACTTTTAAATAGACGTTCTAATCGCACCTTTATGGAATTGAAATGTCACGATTAGTTATATCGTAACGAACAAAACAACAGTTCTAATCGCACCTTTATGGAATTGAAATCTTGCTTGAAGAACTCATCAAGCGTATCAGCCGTGTGTTCTAATCGCACCTTTATGGAATTGAAATTGATGATTGCTTGTGCGGAGTTGAAATTGATGTCCTGTTCTAATCGCACCTTTATGGAATTGAAATTAGGTATCTCATCTATTGTCGTTACAGAACATCATGGTTCTAATCGCACCTTTATGGAATTGAAATTGCCTTGTTGTATATAATTTCCACGTCGTCGCCGGTTCTAATCGCACCTTTATGGAATTGAAATTTTCTCAATGATAGGGCGCATCTTTGCGGCTGCCTCGTTCTAATCGCACCTTTATGGAATTGAAATACAAACTGGGCATAATCAGCCATTTCCGAAAGTGAGTTCTAATCGCACCTTTATGGAATTGAAATAATGGAACGTGCGGGTAAGTTCAGTTTGCAATACTTGTTCTAATCGCACCTTTATGGAATTGAAATATGTATTACGCATATCCTTCTGAAGATGGCGTTTAGTTCTAATCGCACCTTTATGGAATTGAAATAGCAGTAGAGGAAGTGTAATCAACGGGCTTAGACAGTTCTAATCGCACCTTTATGGAATTGAAATTAATCACCATTACCGGCCTGTTGCTGTAGACGTAGTTCTAATCGCACCTTTATGGAATTGAAATTACAAGGAAATCGAAATCCTCTTTAAGCTCTGCAAGTTCTAATCGCACCTTTATGGAATTGAAATATGGCTCTGAGTCGTAAATATCTTCAATATTCCTGTTCTAATCGCACCTTTATGGAATTGAAATGATTCTAGGGCGTTCAATCTGTCGAGCATCTGGGGTTCTAATCGCACCTTTATGGAATTGAAATATATGTCCCGCCGAGTCACACGGCACACCTACTCCTGTTCTAATCGCACCTTTATGGAATTGAAATAAGCCAGGCTGGTAAGGGTTATGTTCAGGTTCTCGTTCTAATCGCACCTTTATGGAATTGAAATACTTGTTTGCAAAGGTAAAACAGAACACTATAAAGTTCTAATCGCACCTTTATGGAATTGAAATTGCCCGACAATGAGTTTTTTACACCAGAGTACTTTCGCACCTTTATGGAATTGAAATTGACGTTTGCGGCTTCTTCTTTGCTCAAAGGTACGTTCTAATCGCACCTTTATGGAATTGAAATCTTCCACCTGCTCGCAGGTTTCCGCATCGCTTGCAGTTCTAATCGCACCTTTATGGAATTGAAATTTATGGCAAGGGCTATTTCGGAAAGGGTGAGGATGTTCTAATCGCACCTTTATGGAATTGAAATAACGGAAAGGAGAGACATAATATTTAGGAGGCAAGTTCTAATCGCACCTTTATGGAATTGAAATACAAGCGAGGGTGAAGGATTATCACTCTGAGATACGTTCTAATCGCACCTTTATGGAATTGAAATCTCCGCGTCCCCTATAACCCCTCGGAGGTCGGACGGTTCTAATCGCACCTTTATGGAATTGAAATAATGCAGCTTTTACTAAAAGTGGAGTTAAAGATAGTTCTAATCGCACCTTTATGGAATTGAAATCACGATAACCTATATAGGGTTGTTGTATCTTTGAGTTCTAATCGCACCTTTATGGAATTGAAATATACGTTACTTTGCCCTTTGCGCTCTTTTCGTCTTGTTCTAATCGCACCTTTATGGAATTGAAATTTCAAACCATGCGATGCCGTCAAGGAACCTATTAGTTCTAATCGCACCTTTATGGAATTGAAATAGTATCATTGTTCGGTATTGAGGATGCTTGGAAGTTCTAATCGCACCTTTATGGAATTGAAATCACTAACATGGCAAGGCAAAAGCATACCAGGAGCCATGTTCTAATCGCACCTTTATGGAATTGAAATCATGCAGATGTTGGAGAATATAAGCAACTATGAGTTGTTCTAATCGCACCTTTATGGAATTGAAATATACATAGGCAAACGTTTCAACATCACCGTTCGAGATGTTCTAATCGCACCTTTATGGAATTGAAATATCAGAAAGAGACTTTTGATTACGAAGCATATCAAGTTCTAATCGCACCTTTATGGAATTGAAATAATATTTTGCGAGAAAAAACACAAAATATCGTGTGTTCTAATCGCACCTTTATGGAATTGAAATTTCCTGGGTCGTGGGTGATGGTTCGGGGTCGTGTGGTTCTAATCGCACCTTTATGGAATTGAAATCTGTCTGAACTCATCACCCACGACCCCGAACCATGTTCTAATCGCACCTTTATGGAATTGAAATCTCTGTGTTGTACTTCACATCGTGCTGACCATCCGTTCTAATCGCACCTTTATGGAATTGAAATAAGGTAAAGCAATCACAATAAAGCAATTTCAGAAGTTCTAATCGCACCTTTATGGAATTGAAATTCTACTTATGAGCGTTTTTACTCTGCACTCTTTGAGTTCTAATCGCACCTTTATGGAATTGAAATAACATCAGAGTGATATTCTCACCGCCAATGCAGCCGGTTCTAATCGCACCTTTATGGAATTGAAATCGGAGGTATCATCATGCCTGGTGGCTATATTATAGTTCTAATCGCACCTTTATGGAATTGAAATACTTGAAGAAGATTCTTGAAGATGCCGACAAGGAGTTCTAATCGCACCTTTATGGAATTGAAATGGTATCTTGTATATAGAACTTTCCGGTGTTGGATTGTTCTAATCGCACCTTTATGGAATTGAAATAGAACAGCAAAAAGCTATGGAAGATGGCGAGAAGCGTTCTAATCGCACCTTTATGGAATTGAAATTGTGGTCGAAGTCAAACTCTGTGAAGTCAGCACCGGTTCTAATCGCACCTTTATGGAATTGAAATTTATCTTGCAACAACTGCATAATCTGATTACGTTCCGTTCTAATCGCACCTTTATGGAATTGAAATATAACATCATTAGTCAAGGCTGAACCTTCAGGAGGTTCTAATCGCACCTTTATGGAATTGAAATCCGACACGACAGCGGGAATATCCCTGATGATACCCACGTTCTAATCGCACCTTTATGGAATTGAAATATAAGACTTTAAGTTTAGCTGTTAACGTTTTGCGTGGTTCTAATCGCACCTTTATGGAATTGAAATGAACCAAGGAGGCGCACCGATTGCCCCCTGATGCAAGTTCTAATCGCACCTTTATGGAATTGAAATAATGCTATAATAGGATTACCAAATAGCATGCTGAGTTCTAATCGCACCTTTATGGAATTGAAATGCCGGCACCTTCTAGATGGTGATAAAAGTCACTTTGTTCTAATCGCACCTTTATGGAATTGAAATTGCTAAAAGAGCGTTTCCGGAATGCCTCCCCCTATTGTTCTAATCGCACCTTTATGGAATTGAAATTGCGAGGTAACGTCATCTGATTGAGGAAAGGCTCAAGTTCTAATCGCACCTTTATGGAATTGAAATTAGACCGCCTTGAAGACGTGAAGCAGAAGAAGCATGTTCTAATCGCACCTTTATGGAATTGAAATTCCGTCCCTCAGAACTATCTCGAAGCTCTCAAATCTCGTTCTAATCGCACCTTTATGGAATTGAAATTGCCTTATATCCACTCTTGTTTCCACCCTTGAAAAGTTCTAATCGCACCTTTATGGAATTGAAATATGTTGATACATTATACTGCAGCTCGATTTGATTGTTCTAATCGCACCTTTATGGAATTGAAATGCGATATTCACTCCTTCAGAGCTGGAGACGCTCAGTTCTAATCGCACCTTTATGGAATTGAAATAACTGGGAGTCATACAACTCAGCAGTCTGTGCGGGTTCTAATCGCACCTTTATGGAATTGAAATTTGTGTCGAACTCTTAGGGAGTTCAAAAGTATTATGTTCTAATCGCACCTTTATGGAATTGAAATGTCGAAGGATTGACGGGAAACAAGTGTTCCGCTTGTTCTAATCGCACCTTTATGGAATTGAAATTCTTTATAAAGTACCCTAGGGAGAGCGGATTAGGCGGTTCTAATCGCACCTTTATGGAATTGAAATTGCGTTCTGACGGATGCGCTGAATATCGGCTTCCGTTCTAATCGCACCTTTATGGAATTGAAATCGGAGGGATCATCGTGCCCTGGTGGGTACCAGGTGAACGTTCTAATCGCACCTTTATGGAATTGAAATTCGGTAACGTCTGGTCTTTCGTAGCCTCTACGATGTTCTAATCGCACCTTTATGGAATTGAAATGGGGGTTATTGCCCATGCCCCTAATATCTATACGTGTTCTAATCGCACCTTTATGGAATTGAAATAAAGGCTTCTTCACCGTCTGTCTTTATGCAACCGTCGTTCTAATCGCACCTTTATGGAATTGAAATGCGAACTGAACAGAGCAAATAGAATTCAAAATCTTAGTTCTAATCGTACCTTTATGGAATTGAAATGAAGAATATGTTAAATCAGCAAGCTGGTAGTTTCTAGTTCTAATCGTACCTTTATGGAATTGAAATTACTCCTCAAACGAGTATTAAGAGAATAGAGACGATAAGTTCTAATCGTACCTTTATGGAATTGAAATAACAACAAAACATAACACAGACAATCAAGAGTGAGTTCTAATCGTACCTTTATGGAATTGAAATATCGGGGCGGCGGTTTTTTGTTCCTGGCTCCCAAGGTTCTAATCGTACCTTTATGGAATTGAAATGTACAAGACGAAAGAGCAGAAACACCAAGATAACCACGTTCTAATCGTACCTTTATGGAATTGAAATATCATGGCTTGATTCTCAGGATCAGGATCAGGATGTTCTAATCGTACCTTTATGGAATTGAAATCTGCCCCGGTCGGGACGCCGACAGCGTTTTTCAGGGTTCTAATCGTACCTTTATGGAATTGAAATATCTAAGGGTATTATTTATTAACCTTAATTCCGCAACACTTTGATTTAACTTTATTTATAAGTACCTGAGCAACAAA
>ERZ773186.3673-NODE-3673-length-9974-cov-7.079141_pt1 | contig 9974 bp, 5 predicted proteins | sample MGYA00581000_ERZ773186 | MGnify/ENA primary metagenome ERZ773186 (study PRJEB29015, sample SAMEA2737752) | human gut metagenome | biome: human gut; feature: human-associated habitat; material: faeces | place: China | collected 2012 ... | reverse complement strand
TTGGCATAAATGTCACAGAACGCCAGTAATAGCAAACCGCATACATCAAAAAACTAAATGTAACTAACACCCGCATGTCAATTTTGTTGCCGTAATGTCCTATTAAAGGTGATATCAACAGCGGCATGATCCCGATTGGCGCATAGGCAAGCCCAGCCCAAATCGCATTATATCCCATAGTTTCCTGGAGCAACTGCGGCATAAGTACAATCGCCCCAGAGTAAAATAAATACGCACATGTGATGCTCACAATACCAATAGTGAAATTACGCGACTTAAACAAACTAAGATCAAGAATTGGATTCTCGGAGGTCGACTCCCAAATAACCAAAGAAATCAGCGAAATGACTGACACTATAGTTAATATTATTATTGTACTTGAGTTGAACCAATCCAGATCGCGTCCTTTATCAAGCATAATTTGCAAGCCACCGACACCGAGGACCAGAAAAGTCAGCCCTGGTAGATTCATTTTGACCGGTGAAGTTTCAGTTTCTCTTCCTTTAAGTAAGGTTAAGCATAATGTCAGGACAATAATCCCCATAGGGACATTGATTAAAAATATCCAACCCCAGCTGAAGTTATCACAAATGTAGCCGCCCAAGATCGGCCCACAAATTGGGGCGATAATCACGGTCATCGACCATAATGCCAAAGCGAAGGTTCTTCTTTCTGGCGGATAATTTCTTAACAATAAACTCTGTGACAGTGGAATTAATGGCCCTGCCATTAAGCCCTGCACGACTCTAAAAAAGATTAAAACATCAAGATTAGTCGATAAACTGCACATTAATGAGGAGAGCGAAAAAAAGGTTACTGAAAGCAAAAATAACCTTAATTCACCTATTCGTTGTGCCAGCCTACCTGTAATAGGGATCGCAATAGCATTGGCTACGCCAAACGATGTGATAACCCATGTTCCTTCGTCCGTTGATGCGCCCAGAAAACCGGATATAGTGGGTATAGCGACATTAGAAATAGTAGAGTCTAACATCTGCATGAACGTCGCTAATGACAATGCAATAGTGACACACCATAACTTCCCACCGGTTAATGGTGCCGGAGTAGATTGAGTGATTGCCATTAAGGTTGTCCATTACGAGAAATAATGTTGTTAATTTCTTTTTCTATCGGACTGGTATCAATAACTAAAGCCTTACTGGTATAAGCAGGCATGGACGTCACAGTTGAAGCCAGATCAGGCATCTCAGCAATGTCTTCATTTTTAGTATCAATTGTTGCAGTCATCGATAAACCAATGCGCAAGGGGTGTTCTATGAGTTCTCTCGGATCCAGTGAAACTTCAACCGGTACACGCTGAACTATTTTGATCCAGTTACCTGTCGCATTTTGTGCGGGCAATAAGGAGAAAGCATTACCGGTTCCCATATTGATCCCTGTAACCCGGCCATGGAATACAACATTTTCCCCATAAAGATCGCTGATAATATTGACTGACTGACCAATTCGTACATCCGTGAGTTGTGTTTCTTTAAAGTTAGCATTAACCCACATTTGACGTGCAGGTACGACAGCCATTAACGATTGCCCCGGACTCACTGTTTCGCCAACCTGAACACTTCGCTGAGCAATATAACCGGTAACCGGACTCTTGATATCCGTACGTTTGAGCGCCAACCAGGCTTCTTTAGTTGCATCCGCAGCCTCAACAACTTGTGGCTGGCGATTTAAAGGCGTGTTCATCACTAAGGCTTTATTTGCCTTATAAGCCTGAATAGCAGCATCTAACGCCGCTTTGCTACTTCTTAACGTATCTTTGGTATGTTCCAGAGTTTCTTTTGAAATAACGCCCTGCTTCGCTAATGGCACTCGCCGGTTATAATCTTCTAATGATTGTTGATACTGAATACGTGCTGAGGCAACTTCGGCGCTGTATTGTTTATCCTGTAAGTAAAGCTTATTGGTTTGTCGCACAATATTTGCCAGGTTATTTTTAGCTTTATTGAGTGCTATTGTGGCATCGGTTTTATCCAGTGAAACTAAAATGTCCCCCTGTCGAACATAGTTTGTATCTTTATGATTAACTACAGTAACACTGCCTGAGACTTGCGCAGAAATTGGATCTGCATTGCCAGTAACATAGGCGTCATCAGTACTTATCGTGTCTTCTAATACCATTGACCAATAGGCATAAGCGCCTACAAAAGCGATAAACACCCCTCCTGCCAATAAGCTAAAATACTTTCTTCTGTTAGCCTTTTTTTTATTTAAGTTAATCTGTTCCACTATTATCTCTCATTTCGCACAGATGAAATTTATGAATGAAATGAAAAGGATATTAATTTCATTCATATCAAACACAGTGAATGTGTTTCCATTATCCCAGGAACGTGGAGAGATAATTTAAATGAGCAGGTTGAGGAATAACAGAAGATTAAACCGTAGTCTTTGAAATACAATTCTTACACCTGTAGGAATAATGAGAAGACTTATAGTGACAAATTGAAACTATAAATCAGAGGTATAATATCTGATTTTATTGTTGACATTTCATTTAAGTGGACTATTTATATGGTATAGTATCGAAATATCTTAAAGGAAGCCCGGATTTTCTGATTTTCATTGAGAAAATCAGATTATGCCTTATGTCTGTATTACTACAGGGAGAAGGGAGATGCTTCATTGCAAAAGGAATAATCTATGAATGCAATAATTATTGATGACCATCCTCTTGCTATCGCAGCAATTCGTAATTTATTGGTCAAAAACGATATTGAAATCTTAGCGGAGTTGACTGAAGGAGGAAGTGCCGTTCAGCGGGTAGAAACGCTTAAACCAGATATCGTCATCATCGACGTCGATATCCCCGGAATTAACGGTATCCAGGTGTTAGAAACGTTAAGAAAACGCCATTATACCGGGATTATTATTATCGTTTCCGCTAAAAATGACCATTTTTACGGCAAACATTGTGCTGATGCTGGCGCGAATGGCTTTGTGAGTAAAAAAGAGGGCATGAACAATATCATTGCGGCTATTGAAGCTGCTAAAAATGGCTACTGCTATTTCCCCTTCTCTCTCAATCGGTTTGTTGGAAGTTTAACATCCGACCAGCAAAAACTCGACTCCTTATCGAAACAAGAAATTAGCGTCATGCGGTATATTCTTGATGGTAAGGACAACAATGACATTGCCGACAAAATGTTCATCAGCAATAAAACGGTCAGTACTTATAAAAGCCGCCTGATGGAAAAATTAGAATGTAAATCACTAATGGATCTTTACACATTCGCGCAACGTAATAAAATCGGCTAATAAAATGAATTTTTTACCCTATATTTTGCTTCTCTGTTGTTGTCTTTGGTCGACAATAAGCTTCGCAGACGAAGATTACATCGAATACCGTGGCATAAGTAGTAACAATCGGGTCACGCTTGACCCGCTGCGCCTTAGTAATAAGGAGTTACGTTGGTTAGCGAGCAAAAAAAATCTTGTGATTGCAGTACACAAGTCACAAACCGCTACGTTATTGCATACTGATTCGCAACAACGGATTCGCGGTATTAATGCTGATTATTTAAATCTTTTAAAAAGAGCGTTAAATATCAAGTTAATACTCCGGGAATATGCAGATCATCAAAAAGCAATGGACGCGCTGGAGGAAGGTGAAGTCGATATTGTGTTATCACATTTAGTTTCTTCGCCGCCTCTTAATGATGAAATTGTCGCAACCAGGCCACTGATAATTACCTTTCCGGCGCTGGTAACCACCCTTAACGATTCAATGCGACCACTTACCTCGCCGAAACCAGTGAATGTTGCTCGGGTAGCAGGTTATCCCTCCGATGAAGTAATCCATCAATCATTTCCTAATGCAAAAATTATCTCTTTTACAGATTTATATCAAGCGTTAGCCTCGGTCTCTGCAGGGCAGAATGATTACTTTATTGGTAGTAACATTATTACCAGCAGCATGATCTCTCGATATTTCACCCATTCTCTAAATGTTGTAAAATATTATAACTCGCCGCGTCAATATAATTTCTTCTTGACCAGAAAAGAATCCGTTATTCTTAATGAAGTACTCAACCGGTTTGTTGATGCTTTAAACAATGAAGTTCGCTATGAAGTATCGCAAAATTGGCTTGATATAGGAAATCTGGCCTTTCTGAATAAACCCCTGGAACTCACTGAACATGAAAAACAGTGGATTAAACAGCATCCTGATTTAAAGGTGCTAGAAAATCCTTACTCGCCCCCCTATTCTATGACTGATGAAAATGGCTCTGTTCGAGGCGTTATGGGGGATATTCTTAATATTATTACGCTGCAAACAGGTCTGAATTTTTCTCCGATCACTATTTCACAAAATATCCATGCGGGTACACAGCTTAATCCCGGTGGATGGGATATATTACCCGGCGCTATTTATAGTGAAGATCGTGAAAACAATGTTTTATTTGCTGAAGCTTTCATTACAACGCCTTATGTATTTGTCATGCAAAAGTCGTCTGATAGTGAACAAGAATTAAAAAAAGGAATGAAAGTTGCCATTCCATATTATTACGAGCTTCATTCGCAATTAAAAGAGATGTATCCAGAAGTTGAGTGGGTACAAGTTGATAATGCCAGTGCTGCATTTCATAAAGTTAAGGAAGGTGAACTTGATGCCCTGGTCGCGACTCAGCTAAATTCACGCTACATGATCGACCATTATTATCCTAATGAACTTTATCATTTTCTTATCCCTGGTGTTCAGAATGCATCGCTTTCGTTTGCATTTCCTCGCGGAGAACCTGAACTTAAGGATATTATAAATAAAGCACTTAATGCCATTCCCCCAAGCGAAGTTCTGCGCCTGACGGAAAAATGGATAAAAATGCCCAATGTGACAATTGACACATGGGATCTCTATAGCGAACAATTTTATATTGTTACGACATTATCCGTTTTATTAGTTGGTAGTAGCCTTTTATGGGGATTCTACCTGTTACGCTCAGTTCGTCGCCGCAAAGTAATTCAGGGCGATTTAGAAAATCAAATATCATTCCGTAAAGCACTCTCCGATGCCTTACCGAATCCAACTTACGTTGTAAGCTGGCAAGGTCATATTATTAGTCACAATAGTGCATTTGAGCATTATTTTACTGCTGGTTACTACAAAAATGCATTGTTGCCATTAGAAAACGATGAATCACCGTTTAAAGATATTTTTTCTAATGTTCATGAAATCACAGCAGAAACCAAAGAAAATCGAACAATATATACACAAGTGTTTGAAATTTATAATGGAATTGAGAAAAGATGCATTAATCACTGGCATACATTATGCAGTATGCCTGCAAGCGACCATGCAGTCTATATTTGTGGTTGGCAAGATATTACCGAAACGCGTGATCTAATTCATGCTCTCGAAGTAGAGAAAAATAAAGCGATCAATGCAACTGTCGCAAAAAGCCAATTTCTGGCAACGATGAGTCACGAAATAAGAACACCAGTAAGCTCCATTATGGGCTTCCTGGAACTTCTGTCTGGTTCTGGCCTTAGCACGGAACAACGTGTTGAGGCCATTTCACTTGCCTACGCTACAGGACAGTCGCTTCTCGGCTTGATTGGTGAAATCCTGGACGTCGACAAAATTGAGTCGGGTAACTATCAGCTTCAGCCACAATGGGTCGATATCCCCTCTATAGTCCAGACCACTTGTCACTCTTTCGATGCGATTGCTGCAAGCAAAAACATTGCATTAAGTTGCAGCAGTACGTTTCCAGAACACTACCTCGTTAAGATCGACCCTCAGGCGTTTAAGCGGGTTTTATCTAATTTACTGAGCAATGCTCTTAAATTTACCACCAGGGGGTCGGTAAAAATTACAACCGCTATGGAACACATTGAGGACGAAGGCGCAGTCATTAAAATGGAGATTATGGACTCAGGTAGTGGAATATCTCAGGAAGAACAACAACAACTTTTTAAACGCTATAGCCAAACAAGTGCGGGTCGTCAGCAAACAGGTTCTGGTTTAGGCTTAATGATCTGCAAAAAGCTAATCAATAATATGCAGGGTGATTTGTCACTAGAAAGTAAGCCTGGCATAGGAACGACATTTACAATCACAATTCCGGTTGAGATTACCCGAAAAGTAACCACGATCGAGGCAACACCAGAACAATCCATCACTCTGCCAGAAACGTTAAGCATATTAATCGCGGATGATCACCCGACAAACCGGTTATTACTTAAACGCCAGCTTAACTTACTAGGCTATGAGGTCGATGAAGCCAATGATGGTGTAGAAGCGTTACACAAAATCAGTAAGCAACATTATGATCTGCTCATTACCGACGTTAATATGCCAAATATGGATGGTTTCGAGTTGACTCGCAAACTCCGTGAGCAAAATTCCTCTTTACCCATCTGGGGGCTTACGGCAAATGCACAGGTTAGCGAACGTGACAAAGGGCTAAGTTGTGGCATGAGTTTATGTTTGTTCAAACCGTTGACCCTGGATGTACTGAAAACACAGTTAAGGCAGGTTGAAAATCTTGCGCCGCAGTATCGCTACCTTGATATCGAAGCCCTGGAAAATAATACAGCGAACGATATACAACTGATGCAAGAAATTCTCATGACTTTCCAGCATGAAATGCATAAAGATCTGTCCGGTGCGTTACACGCTTTAGAAGCAGGCGATAACCGAACTTTTCATCAGTGTATTCATCGCATTCACGGTGCTGCTAACATCCTTAATTTACAAAAATTGATTGAACTCAGTCATCAGCTAGAGATAACGCCCATTTCAGATGACAGTAAGCCAGGTATTATCCAACTGCTGAATTCTGTTAAAGAACACATGGCAGAGTTAGATCAGGAGATTGATATTTTCTGTCAGAAAAATGGCTAAATTGTGGCTGGCTCCCACAAGATTCAAATGTGGGAGCTATTTACCAACACATATTACATTTACGATGAAAACTCTTGTCGAATTTGTTCCCCATGCTGGTCGAGCGTTGCTGCTCCCGGCATAACATGTGGGTCCGCGCAACCACTGATTTTAATCGGATTTCCCGGCATCATTATTCCCCCGGCTTCAATCAGCATATTTCTCGCCTGCGTTTGTGGCAATTGTATGGCCTCGGCCACACTTAATAACGGTGCTACTGGCACACCAACTTTATGTATTCTGGACAACCAAACTTCAGCTGGCTGCGTTTTTAGCATGTTCTCAAGATAATGTTTAAGAATTGCTTGATTTTGTACACGTAAAACATTGCTGATAAATCGTGGATCATTAACCAGTTCCGTAAGCTCAAGTGCCTGGCATAATGCAGAAAAAAGCTTGTCATTCCCGCAACAAATAGTAATCGGCTTATCCTGAGTATCGAAGACATCGAAAGGTGCCATGTAGGGATGGCGATTTCCCAGACGTTGCGGTGACTGCCCTGTCGCTATATACGCCATAAGACCATGTTCCAGAAAACTCAGAGTGGCATCAAACATAGCTATATCGACATGTGCCCCCCGCTGGCTCTTTTCGCGGCCATAAAGTGCGCTCACTATTCCACTAAATAAATAGACTCCGCCACAAAGATCCGCAAGTGAGGTGCCAACCCGTACAGGTGGAGCATCAGGATATCCCGTTTCCATCATTATCCCGCTCATAGCCTGAATGATGGTATCGTAAGCAGGAGCATCTTTTAACGGACCAGTATGACCGAAGCCTGACGATGACGCATATATGAGGCGTGGATTGATTTCTTGTAGTGTTTCCCACGAAAAACCCAATTTTTCCATTGTGCCTGGTCGAAAGTTTTCGGCTAATACATCGGCTTGTTTAAGCATATTTATAAATATACTTTTGTCGTGGTCATTCTTTAAATCAAGTACCACGCTCTCTTTGCCATGATTAATAAAACTGTAATAAAGTGACTGTCCGTCCACATAGGGACCAAATGTGCGTGTATCATCGCCATGGCCTGGCGGTTCAACTTTAATTACCCTTGCGCCCATATTGCAAAGAAGTTGTGTTCCGAAAGGACCATTAAGTACATGGGTCATATCGATAACTAATAACCCTTCAAATGGCCCTTTGCTTTCATTATTTGTCATTTTATTGTGCCTTAAAAAAAGCCGAAGGTAAAAAGGACTCTTCGGCATTTATGTATAGTAAATAACATTATTAATTATGAAACGAGTCGACTGACATAAATCCACAATGGCGCCGTGACGACAAAACCAAGTACGCTCACTGCCAATGACGCAGTACCAGTACGGGTATAGACATTAAACCGGCTGGCAATAATGATTCCAGAGAATGCCGGCGGTAATGCGCCTGCCAGTACCATCATCTGCAAATGTTCACTGTTCAGATGACATGCCATCCCAACGAGAAGCAGCGCCAGAGGCATCAGAATCAGCTTCAGGAAGGTGTTATAAGCAATTTCAGCACTGAATTCGAATTTATGTGCAGCCAGAGTCAGCCCCGCAGCGAATACCGCTACACCTGAGTTCGCTTTTGCAATCAGATTAAATGTTGGATCCCATGCCGCAGGAATTTTTACACCAACCAGTACCAATATTGTTGCCAGTACAGGTGCCCATACTACCGGCTCCTTTGCCGCAGAAATTAATGCGCTAAGATTGCTATTCTTTTTGCCATCTGCTCCCGATGAGGGGTTCAACAAATACAGGCCAATAGGAATAGTAATTGCGTTAACAATAATAGAAATAATTGCCACCACTAAACCTGTCGAAACAGAATCACCATAAATAGGATCGAGAACTGCAAACCCCAGGAACCCGATGGTAGGTGAACCCGCAATTAATGCACATACTGCTGCTTCTGCATGGGTTCGTTTAAAAAATTTGTAACAACCGAACCAGGAGAAAAAGAAACATCCGACGATAACCACAAGTGATACAAGGGTCAGGCGGGTGTCCGCAAAAATCATTTCCCTGTTTGCCCGAGTAATAGAAACAAATAGAGCCGCAGGAAGAGCGTAGTTTAATACCAGTTTATTAAATGCTCGCGCTTGATCTTCAGAAAAAGTTTCTCGTCTGCCGCTAAAGTAGCCTAACAGCATGATAATGATAATAGGCAGTAAGTCGCCAATAAAAAATGTTTGCATAATAGTATTCCCGATAAGGGTCCCCCTCACCATCGTATAATGAGTTGGCAAAAGGAGACGATGTCAGTATTTAATTACCAGCGACTTGTTTTGGATTAAGTTTGGTAATATGGCCGCTTTCAGTTCCTGCTGCTGGGTCAATAACCACATTAATAATGGTCGGTTTGCGTGACTGAATACCGGTTGTTAATGCATGACGAAGTTCATCTGTCGTGCTGACGTTATAGCCAACACCACGAAACGCATCCATTAATTTGTCATACCTTGCATGCTGCAGGAGATCTGTTGGTGATGGTGCACCAGCTCCGCTGAGATCGACACCGTCTCCTCTGTAGATGCCACCATTATTAAAAATGACAATCGTCACCGGCAGGTTATATCGACATATCGTTTCGATTTCCATCCCACTGAAACCAAATGCACTATCGCCTTCTATGGCGACAACTGGCGATCCTGAGGTTACACTGGCGCCGATGGCATAACCCATCCCAATACCCATAACTCCCCAGGTGCCACAATCCAGACGATGGCGTGGTTTATACATATCAATAATATTTCGTGCATTATCCAGGGTATTTGCCCCTTCATTGACTAAATAAATATCCTTGTTGTCACGTAAAACATCGCGCACGGCACTCAATGCATTAAAGTAATTTAATGGTTGTGTTTCTGTACTTAACTTTTCCTGCATTTTTTGCGCATTTTGCTGCTTATGGATATTTAAAATATCGCGCCATACCAATGGAGTGGTAAATGTATTTTTTCCCAGTTCTGCCAACATACCTTGCATACTGGATGCAATATCGCCAACAACTGGCGCAGCAATCGGTCGGTTGCTGTCAATTTCCTGCGGTTCAATATCCAGTTGAATAAACTGTGTATCTG
>ERZ773186.3669-NODE-3669-length-9982-cov-3.303818_pt1 | contig 9982 bp, 8 predicted proteins | sample MGYA00581000_ERZ773186 | MGnify/ENA primary metagenome ERZ773186 (study PRJEB29015, sample SAMEA2737752) | human gut metagenome | biome: human gut; feature: human-associated habitat; material: faeces | place: China | collected 2012 ... | reverse complement strand
ACCTGTGTCAGTTTTTCACTTTCTGATAAGTTCTGCAATCTACGCGCTTCTCTGTTGATAACTTTTACAAGACAGCTCCGTGCCTCGTCGAAAGTGTTTCCATTCACGCCTTTCAAACTGATGGATACAACCGGAAACTTTCCAAGATACTGTTTGCAGACTTCTTTATTCTTTGAAATATACAATCCATCAAAAAGTGATGCATCTGCTCCTACCTCAAAAAATGTCTGAAGCATACTCATATTTAAAGATTTTCCAAACCGGCGTGGACGGGTAAAAAGATTTACCTTTCCCCACTGGGCGAGAAGCTGCTCGATCCATCTCGTTTTATCAACATAATAAAAATCTTCTTTCCGCATCTCTTCAAAACTCTCAATTCCAATTGGAAGTTTCTTACGTTTGTTCATAACAGCTTCTCCTTTCCAATCCACTACATACTTATTTTATTATAATTTTTTCATTCCGGAATAGCAAGCACTCTCTCCACGGTTGCGTAAATTTACCCTCGGAAATAATAGTGTAGAGTCCCCACGATGTACTGATAAAGTATGAAACAACGACTTGTGGATTTAATATACATCTTTTTTGCACTCAAAACAAGCCTAGCTTTCTTTCCAGGCTGTTTTCGGCTTTTTCCTTTTTTATTTTCTGCTTACAATCCCCATATATGCGAATTGAAATAAGCTTTCTTTTTGTTTTGGAGCGAAAGTGTATGTGTGATGCAATCTACATACTTGCCTAATTCCCCATGCCTGTTCTTTTCCGCTTGGAGCATATCGCTACTGTTTATAACTTCGTATTCAGCACCGGCTGCTTTAGGCAATTCCCGTTTCTGATATCTTACCAGTGCCAACATATCTCCACCATTCATTTCATATGCCCTTAGTTTTGCCATTTTTGTAGCTCCTTGAATGCTCCATCCCATTGGTCTGGAACTCATTCTGCTGGACAATACATGGCTTACATGACCTTCGGTACTGCTCCCTTTTACACCGTTTTGGTGTCTCAGGCGAAGTTTAGCTGCCATCCAATTCGAGAGTATATAGTCTCTTGCTGCAGCAATCCGCTTTAATCCCGCTTCGTTCTCCAGACAGTCTTTCAAGCGGTCAACGATTTCCTCAAAATCCTGTTTTGTTTTACTCCTGATCGCTGTTCGCAGCTCATCCAGCGCATCTTCCCTGCTGTCTTTCATGTGGCTGGTCAGTTTAATCAGATATTTTTCAAGATGAAATTCATCCAGTACATATGTGATTCCTGCAATCCTTTTCATTCCGGATTTTATCCATGTTCCACCGTCTGAACTTAAATATATTTTTTTCACTTTATCTAAGTCGTAATGATTGCTGATATATTCATACACCTCATCCCAAAATTCTGAGTTTTCTTCTCCGTAGCTGGTTCCACAGAAGTAGTACGGATTTACAAGTTTGTGCCGTTTACTTTTGGGTGCCTCTTTTTCAATTCCTTCATGAATATATACAAGTTTGGTTATCAGACAGTTGTTTTTCTGATGATTTTCATTTTCAACCAGATCACCTTTCTTCTCTCTGAACTGAAGGGATGCATGGTCTTCATCTGCCTCGATATAGAGATATTCAATCTCCTTTTTCTTTTCAGGTTTCTCGTTGTTTTTCGGAAATTCGAGAGCATGAATCTTATTTTTTACTGTCTGTTTTTTTACATCTGTTGTAAGGCTAGTTTCTTCTCCACCTCGTCGATACGAAGTCTGAACTGCCTCTTTTAGCATTCTGGCCTGCGCATCTTCTGTAATTCGCTCATGCTTCTCGAGTCCAATAATTCGATCCAACAGGTATTCACTTTCGCCTGTCTCTTTGTTTGTAAACAATGTTTTTTCAAATGTGACTGTTCCCAGTGATGTAATCAGCTGCTTGGTGTCATGAGATTCAACCACCCAATGTTGCAGACGTTTCTGGCTCTTTCTAAGCATTGTGTTCATTTCTTCCAGAGATTCCTGTATCATTCGGAGGCCAAGGTTATGCAGCTCATCAGTGAGGTTTAGAATATACTCTGCCAGTTTTTGCGGCTCCTTTATAAAATCGTCCTCAAGTTTTTCAAATTTGCTAATGCATTCTTCTTCAAAATATTTTATACTGTTATACATAGAGAACACCTTTCCTTTGTTTGTATTTTGGTTGTCAGCCTTAAATACTTTATCACAAAGTTAGGTGTTCTCTAATTTTAATTTTTATTATCCGAGTAAAATTTTACGCTAGCTTCCCTTATAATTTTATGCCGTAAAAAATACATTTATGCCTATTTTTAAATACACTAACCAAACCTCAAACTATCCCCATGGTTCAAAATCGGTGCACTGTACAAAAACAACACATCCTGATATTCCGTGTCCCCTAAAAGCTCCAGCGCATGCGAAGCTGAGACATACCGGAGGTCAACCAGCGTTACTTCCTCATAATACTCTGCTAAAAGCGGTGCGATACTGCTGCCAAAAGAATCCCTAAACAGCAACAGCTTCTTTCCATTATGGCACTCCGGATTCTGAATGGTCAGAAGCGCTCTTGCACCCCACAGGTAAAAATCATAATCATCCATCCCACCGATTTTTTCCGGTGCATAGACACTTACGCTCTGTTTTCTTTCATAATCATAGACCTGCATCCGCTCTATGGACGGATCTGTCCGGTAAATCATCTTATCCGGCGCGGTTTTCAATGCAGAGGCTGCCCCATATGCTCCGACAAAATTTTCCGCAGCGATCTGCCAGCCGTCAGATATTGTATTGGTCTGCTGTCCCATAGACTGTACAAGCGTATCTACTACGTCTATAATTCTTTCCTGTTTCCAGTGCAGATCCGTGCGGTAATAATCTTCCAGATGCAGCTTATCATATAAATCAATTTTCTGTGCCGAAGGGATTTCCGCCTGTATCATCTCATCCAGCCTTTCATAATCCAGTGTTGGATACTGTTTATCTGCCAGATAATAATTTTTGTCCGGGATGACTGCGACATAACAATCTGCGTTCTGAAATTGTTCTGCGCAGAGCTTCTCTACGGAATCTGCCACTCTGCCCACATTCTTTTCATTTAATTCCGCCTCCAGATGATAAATTCCATCCTCAACTTTAAAATAACCATTGGTATCCGCTTTTCCCAAAAGTGCCGTCTCTGTCTCCGCTTTCACTGTGCGCAATCCGTCCCGCACCGGAAACTGCTCGGAAAAATACGTTTCTAACTGCTCCATATACGTTCCATCCCAAAAAGCAGCCACTGTAAATACCGGTTTCTTCGCAAGTTTCCGTCTCTCCGTCTTAGAAAACGCCTGATCCGGCAGCAGAAACGCCGCCACCGGGACACAGACAAGTGAGAGCAGAAAAACAACTGCTGCTATTTTTTTCTTCCAATCCATGCTTCTGCCCTCCTCATTAACGATCCGGTGTCAGATGAATGTGGTTTCCCACTCACTCTCCCTAAAACCGGAAATATAAAAACGGATGTACCGAACTTCCCAACAAAAATGCCGTAGCAAGCACCAGCCCTGTCAGTATATAACAGCTCTGTAATAGCCATCCTGACTTTTTCCACATGTTTGTATTTTTTAATCTCTGAACGCACATCGCAGGAAACGGTGTCGCACCGGCACATGCGATGAGTAAAAGTATCAGATAGCTCTTTATCTCATAAGCAGCCATCGGTGTCATTGCATTTCCGTAACTTCCGGCTAATCCTAAAAACTGTTCTTTTATCTCACGGACACTCTCCACACGGAAAATGACAAAACTAACAAGGACGACCAGAAGAACATAACCATGTTCTATGATATTTCTGACACAGCTCAGAAACATATTTTCCCTGTTACCACCATTGCCGTCATTATTTGCGGACATGTCTGCTATTTTAAAGGAACTTTCTTTCCATTTTTTTCCGATTAATTTCTCTGCACTTAAGAATACGCCAAAATACAATCCCCACAGCGCAAAATTCCATCCTGCACCGTGCCACAGCCCACTGAGCAGCCAGACAACGAACATATTAAAACACCATCGCAGAACGCTCACCCGGTTGCCGCCCAGTGGGATATAAAGGTAATCGCGGAACCAACCGCCCAGCGTCATGTGCCATCTGCGCCAGAACTCCGAGATACTTTTTGAGATAAAAGGATATCTGAAATTCTCCGGGAACGTAAAACCTAATATTTTTCCGAGTCCGATTGCCATATCGCTGTAACCGGAGAAATCATAGTAAAGCTGTAACATAAACGCAAGGGCAAGCACCCAGTAACCCAGTGTGCCGATCCCTGCGCCTTCCGCACGGATTCCTGTTGTCACGACTGCTTCCGTTTTTGCTGCTGTTTCAGATATATTTTGCAGTGCCGAGACAAGCGACGCAAGGGAATCTGCGATCAAAACCTTTTTACAGAGGCCACAGACGAACCTTGCCGCACCTTCCCCGGTTTTTTCCCATGTGATCTCCCGGTGTTTTAATTCCGCCTGCACGGATTGAAAGCGGACGATCGGTCCGGCGATCAACTGTGGAAACATCGTCACATATGCCGCAAAATCAACAAAATTGTGTTCTGCCGCAACCTCTCCCCGGTAAACATCCACATAATAACTGATGATCTGAAACGTGTAAAAACTGATGCCGACCGGAAGTGCGATCTGCATCATCGGAACATGTGTACCGAAAATCCTATTTACACTGTCTGCCAGAAAATCCATATATTTAAAAAATACCAGCAATCCCAATGTCATTGCCGTAAAAATCCCGACCACAAGCCTGTCATGTCCACCCTTGAATTTTCCGGATCTGTCTGCCGGATCAGCAGCACAGACACACTTCTTCTGTCTCTGATATTCGATGCATCTTCCACCCATATAGCCGGCTGTAACAGAAAAAAGGAGCAGCACACTGTATTTTGGCTCCCCCCACAAATAAAAAACGAAGCTTGCCAGAAACAGTATCAGATTTTTCACTTTTGCCGGTGCCAGATAATAGATCACTAATACCGCCGGTAAAAAATAGTATAAAAACGTAATACTTGAAAAAAGCAAGCTTCGCACCACCTTCTGTATTTATTTTTTTAACGCTAAAAACGCTTCTTTTGCTGCATCTGCAACATCTTTGTCTGCCATGATGAATAAAATCACGTCGCCAACGTTTTCCACAACAACGCTCTCTGCTTCAACACATATCCACTTTGCCGGATCGGCGTTTTCCTCTAAAAGCTTCTTGGCAGCTTCGATATCCTGATCTTCACTTACCCGGAGCAATACACACTGGTAAGCGATCGAGGACATCATCGGTGCAGAGTACACGGAATCCGTATAATCAATCTCTGTCGTTCCTAAAATATATTCTTCTTCTGCTTCGGTAATCTCCACGTTTTCAAAATCATCTGTGTAGCTGAAGTAATCGTCATCTGTTTTTGCTGTTTTATAAATCTCATCCAGAATGTCTGCACAGCTTCCCTCCAGATTTGCCGATGTATCCAGCGCACCCTCTGTTGCCTCTGCAGTGATATTTCCATCATCTGCAACCGAATCTCCAGTTTTATTTCCACACGCAGCAATGGAAAGTGTCATTGCCGCCAGCAGAATCCATGCTATTTTTCTCTTCATATTCCCTCTCATTCCGGCGTGCGCAGACGCCCAAAAATTCATTTTCACAATCCATTGTGATGTGAGCAACATTATACTATAGATTGTTCCCTTTTCCTAATGAATTTTTTCTTAATATCCGAGGAAATTTCTGGATACTTTATGATTTTGCAGTCAGAACCGATACAAACTGAAATCTCTGAATCAAATTAACAAGCTAAATTTTTTATAAATCCATAGTTTTTGTCTATAGGAAAATCGTAAAACGCATGCCGTCTTCCACAGGCTCAAATACATAGCGGAATCCTTCTTTTTTCAGCAGTTCCCGCACCACATAGAGTCCCAGTCCGTTGCCCCCGGAAGCTGCCCGCGTATCGTCCACACGGTAAAACGGCTCATAAATATAAGCTAACTGCTCCTCTGTCAACGGTGTACAGCTGTTTTCGATCCAGATTTTGTCTGTGTCTGCGTCAATTGTGATCTGCCCGCCCTGCTCCGTGTACTGTACCGCATTGCCGATCAGGTTCGACCACACTTTCTGAAATGTATTCCGGCTCATAAACAGCATGCAGTCTTCCGGGATACTGTCTGTCACCTCCAACTTTTTGTCAGCGATCTGCATCGCATATTCCTGCAGCACTGCTCCAATTTCCCCGCCTGCACAAAGTTTCTGTTTTTCTTCTTCCTGCAGATCCTGCACTTTGGAAGTATCTAAAATATCCCTGACCATTCCGCTCAGCTCATCCACTTTGGCAACTGCTTCCGCAAGATATTTGTCACGATCCTTGTACTTTCCTATATTATACTGCATATTTTCCAGCAGGATCCGAAGCCCGGAAAGCGGTGTTTTCAGTTCATGGGAAGCTGAACGCAGAAAAACAGTCTTCGACTTTTCCACTGCGAGCATATGCTCTTTTTCTTCATCCAGACTCCGGATCGTTGCAAGCAGCTGCTCATAAACCTGATTGATCTGCTCTGCCAGAAGTCCGACCTCATCTTCATCCTGCACATGAAATGCTGCTTCCGGTTTTAAATTTTTCATATCGTTCGTGACATTCAGCATGTGAAAAATAGGTCTTGTAATACGTCTCGAATATAAATAAGAAAAAACAATGGAAAAGAGAATGGCTGCTCCGAACGTAAACGGCAATAAAAATGTGATCATATCCACTGCCTCTTTCACCGGCATGGCACTTGCCATCACTTCCACCTGGATTTCAATCCCGTCGTCTGCTTCCATTGTTTTATTTTTCACAATAATCGATTCCGCATTTTCCAGATTGCTCACATCAAAAACCATATCGGCATCGGTATACAGTGATATCTGGAAATCCATTCCCATATAGGTAACTTCACTGCCGGCACACTCTACCGTAACATTGACATTATTTTGTTTTGCAAAATCAGAAAAAATCTGTCCTGCCTCCGCAGCAGCATTCCTTTTTATCTCCTGCTGCAATGTGTCCATTTTCTTTTCCAGCTGATCCTGCATCCGGCTTAAGTACACCTTCGGATAGAAAAAATAAATCATCAGGTGCATGGATGTTGTGATAAAAAGCAGCATAAAAAACGTATATAAAAATGTTTTAGGAAACAATTTCATTTTCTTCATATTCAATCCCCTACTCTGTGCGCACCGCTGAATACAGCCTTCTTTTGCAGGCTGTTCTCTTATTGATAGTTTATGGCAGCTCCAGCTTATAGCCGACTCCCTTTACCGTGATAATACAGTCGAGCTGCAGCTTTTTCCGCAGATTTTTCACATAGACATCCACAATACGGTCAAAAGGGCTTTCCTCCTCACCCCAGATCCGGTCTAAAATCTGATCCCGGCTCACAACCTGTCCCGCATTCTCCAACAAGACTGCTAAAAGTTTGATCTCTTTCGGTGTGACTGCCGCATCTTTTCCAAGATACGTTGCCCGATACCCGGAAAAATCCACCACAGCATCTTTGTATTTCCATGTATTTTCCGTCTTATAACGTGCCCGCAAAAGTGCTTCGATCCGCTTCAAAAGTAAGATCAGTGAAAACGGCTTACATATGTAGTCATCAGCAAGGTTGTCGAACGTCTGCACCTGCGTTTCCTCGTCCGTGACCGCCGTCAGCATGATCACCGGAAGTTCACTGAATGTCCGCAGTTCTTTTAACACTTCGATCCCATTTTTCTTTGGCAGCATAATGTCTAACAGCGCCAGATGTATCTCTTTGCTTTTTAAAATTTCAAGCGCCTTCTCCCCATCTCCTGCACAAAAGACCTCATATTCATTTTCTTTTAAAAACTCTGCAACGCCCTCGCGGATCGCTGTATCATCCTCTACAATTAAAATATTCATTTTATACTTTCCTTTTCCTTAATTTAGTACTTCCCTGTTAAAATGTGCTATTTTCCTATAACAATAACACTACTTTCAGTTTATTATGACCTCTAAAGATTATCAACAAAAAAATTTTCTGATTTCATATTAATTTCACATTGGAACGTTATGATATGTCTATCAAATCAATCAGACAATAGTCTGAACAACAAAAAACAAAGGAGATTTTCTTATTATGAAAAACAAAACATTATCTATCGCAACACTTTTACTTACAGGCGCACTTCTTTTTGCAGGATGCGGACAGACCGGAAACACCACCGGCAATACTTCTTCCACAACAGCCGGACAGGAAACGGCCACAACTGAACAGACAGACAGCACTGCACAGACTGCTTCCGACAGCACTGCTTCCACAAATGATATTTTCACGAACATGGATACTACGGATATAAATGGTAATAAAATGGATTCCTCTATTTTTGCCAAAAACAAAGTAACACTTGTAAATGTATGGAATGTCGGATGTACCCCATGTGTCAATGAAATTCCTGATCTTGATAAGATCAATAGTGAATACAAGGACAAAGGTGCTGCTGTTTACGGACTTTACGGTGATCTTGGCATGGGCATCTCAGATGACGAAATGGCTCAGATCAAAGATATTATGAGTAACGCAAATGCATCTTACACACAGCTTCGTATGGATGGAACGCTTGCCACAAATGAATCCCTTTTAAATATTATGGCATACCCTACCACTTATGTAGTTGGATCAGATGGGACCATCCTTGACACGATCGAAGGTTCTAAGGACTATGAAGGCTGGAAAGCTCTCATTGACTCTTACTTAGCAGAATAGTCACATATAGATCAGGTTTCCGGCAGTTTCCCGGACTGCCGGAACTCACGAAACGAGGCGAAACTTATATGAATATCAAAAAACGCTCTGTCACAGGTATCTTACTTTTAGCTATCGGGGTTTTATTTATTTTAAATGGAATCCATCGAAATGAGCATACCACTGTACAGAATAAGTCAAATATCATCTGTCTGGAATGCATTGGCATCGGATAATAGAAAATACATTACACGAATTTACAAGGAAAGGTTTTTCATCATGAACTGGATAAAAAAACAGCGAAAACATTTACGCTTATGGGTACAGGTTCTTTTCACCGCCCTGACAAATGGATATGTCATCGGTTTTACCGAGGGAAAAATTTACCGCGGCACAAGCAAAAAGCTCTGTGTCCCAGGCTTAAACTGCTACTCCTGCCCGGGTGCTGTCGGTTCCTGTCCGATTGGATCCCTTCAGGCTGTGCTCGGCAGTAAAAATTATAAATTTTCCTTTTATGTCATTGGATTTTTAATGATCTTCGGCTCTCTCATGGGACGTTTTGTCTGCGGCTGGCTCTGCCCTTTTGGCCTTGTGCAGGATCTGCTGCATAAGATCCCTTTTGTCAAAAAGATCAAAAAAGTCCCATTTGACCGCTATCTGCGCTATTTAAAATATGTCATCCTTGTTGTGTTCGTCATTGCCATGCCTTTGCTTCTTGTCGGGGAAAGCGGCTATGGAAGTCCATGGTTCTGCAAGCTGATCTGTCCGTCCGGCACACTGCTCGGCGGTATTCCGCTTGTTGCAAAAAATCCGGGACTTCAGCGTGCCATCGGCTTTTTATTTGGGTGGAAGGTCAGCATCCTTGTCATTCTTCTTATTTTATCTACAATGATATACCGCCCTTTCTGCAAGTATTTATGTCCACTTGGTGCGATTTATGGTATTTTCAACCGGTTTTCACTCTACCATTACGAGATTGATGCCGCCAAATGCACGAAATGCGGACTTTGCGCAAAGAAATGTGATATGGGTGTCAAGGTTTATGAAAATCCAAACAGTGCGGAATGTATCCGCTGTGGAAAATGCAAAGATGTCTGTCCAACCGGCGCTATCCATTCAGGAATACGTCCCAAAACCGGAGTTTAATTGACGTAGTGTCGCAGATTCTGTGGTGCATTCTTAGGGTGTGAAGGGCAGATATAAGCGTCCTCTCACAAGTCAGAATTTTATATGTTAATGAAAAAG
>ERZ773186.3667-NODE-3667-length-9986-cov-2.949351_pt1 | contig 9986 bp, 7 predicted proteins | sample MGYA00581000_ERZ773186 | MGnify/ENA primary metagenome ERZ773186 (study PRJEB29015, sample SAMEA2737752) | human gut metagenome | biome: human gut; feature: human-associated habitat; material: faeces | place: China | collected 2012 ... | reverse complement strand
GTAATCTGAAATGATTGACCAAACGTCATTGTGGCCAGTTCTACCGCTTTAATATCTTCTCTTTTATGCATAATCGTCCCCGCTTCTCCGGGAAGATCGATGTTCGTCAGGCTCATCAGACCAAACTGTTCAAAATAGTCGCAAAACCTCTCTGATCCCAGTCTAAGTCCGATATCCATAAATACCGGATTACACGAATTTTCAATCCCTTGCACAAAAGTTTCCGTTCCATGCCCTCCTACTTTATGACACCGGATTTTCCTGTCTTCTACGATCCGATACCCCGGGCAGGAGAAAGTATCGTCTAAAGAGACGACGCCTTCTTCAAGACAAGCCGCCGACGTAATGATCTTAAAAGTAGATCCCGGCTCATACGTATCGTTAATGCAGCGGTTTCTCCACATCTGATTCAGTCTGTTCTGACGTTCTTCATCTGTCATCTGATCTTCCGTTTTGTCATTCAAACGATAAGGTTCATTCAAATTAAATTCAGGCACATTTACCATAGCATAAATTTCTCCGTTCTGCGGATTCATCAGCAAGACCGATACCCCTTCTGCCTGCTTTTCCTCCAGCACCTTTTCGGCCGCCTGCTCACAATACGACTGGATATTGTAATCAAGACTTGTTTTTAATGTATTTCCGGCAACCGGTTCAATCCGGTCCTCCGCAACTCCTTCCAACTCTATTCCTCTGGCATCTGTAACCGTCAGTATCTTCCCATTTGTTCCTTTTAATACGTCTTCATATTTCACCTCAAGACCGATGATCCCCTGATTGTCGCTCCCTGTAAATCCAAGCACTCTTGACGCAAGCCGGTCATATGGGTAGTATCTTTTGAAATCTTCATCCACTTTTACTCCCGGCAGATTATACTCACGGATACGGTCGCCTGTCTTTTTGTCAACATTCGTCTTTATTTTTTCCATAGAAGATACTTTCTCTACCTTTTTCAAAACATCCTCCCTGTCAAGTTCCAACTCTTTACTGAGCATGTCTGCCGTCTGCTGCGGATCTTTTATCTGACTGTGAATAACCGAAATCGTACACACCGTCCTGTTTGTCGCAAGAACAACTCCGTTTCTGTCTACGATCTCCCCTCTGGCCGCTTTGATCTCCCTCTCCCTTTCATGCAGTTCCTCCGCCATGTTCTGATAATACTCCGCATCAAATATCATAAGATAAACAAGTCTGCCTATCAGACAAAAAAGCACGAAAGCCGCACATAAAAAAACGACAAGTACTTTTCTCTTATTATAAGTTTTATTTTTTATTCTTTCCTCTATTTTGTTTCTCATAACAAAAAATCCCCACAGAAGATATTTTTACAGTTTATTATATCTTCTGCAGGGTTATTCCTCTACTCTGAAACGTCAGACGACGCCCAATCATCTAAATCAGGTGTATAGTTTTCATCCACATACGATCCGTCTGCATTTCCGTATGTATCCTCATAATTTTCATCATAATCCGTATATTCTGTATTGCCGAAATTCTGACCTTGCGCCTGAGCGTTTTGCCCGCTTTGTGCAATAGTCGTAATGCCAAGATACGGGAATGCCTCAGACATGATCTTCTGACTTAATCCCAGAACAAGGGAGCTGTCATCCTGTACAGCCGTATTAGGCTCATCGATCACAACATAAACTACGACTTCCGGATTGTTCTGCGGCGCATAACCGATATAAGATAACAGATACTTTCCGTTTCCCCTCGGAAGTTTTTCCGCTGTTCCCGTTTTAGCGCCGATATCATACCCTTCCACCTTTGCCCTCGTTCCTGTTCCGTAATCCATCGTCGCTTTCAAATACTGTCTCAACATCTTAGACGTTTCGGAAGACACTGTCTTTCTCAAAAGAACCGGATCTTTCGTCTCTATTACATTGCCGTCTTCATCCTGAATCTGTTTTACAACATGGGGTTCATAATAATATCCTCCGTTCACAAGAGAAGAAAATGCAGAAACCATCTGTGTCATCGTTACATTAAAATTCTGTCCGAATGAATTGGTAGCCAGATCGATCTCTCCCATCGTATCCGCCGTATAAAGCAGTCCTGACGTTTCCGCCTCTCCCGGAAGATCAATCCCTGTATACTCTCCAAACCCAAAAATATGCTGATATTTTGTAAAATTTTCCGGACCGATCACCGCTGCCATATCCATAAGAGCTACATTACATGAATTTGCAATGGCATCCTGTATCGTTTCCTGTCCGTGTCCCGACTTATAGTGACAGCTGATCTTCGTTCCGAGAACGTCTTTAGAACCCCCGCAGTAATAGCTTTCGTTTCCGGTCAATGTTCCTGTTTCCAAGCCGGCCGCCACAGTAAACGGTTTCGCAGTAGACCCCGGCTCATAAGCGTCACTTACGCAGAAATTTCTCCAAAGATCATTCATCGCTTCGACCTGATCTTCTTCACTCATCGCATCCCACTGCTCTTTTGTATAAAGCAAAGATAGATTTCTCGGATCATTCAAATCAAAATTAGGGTACGATGCTTCCGCCAGTATTTCTCCTGTGTTCGGAACGGCTGTGTTTTTACTGCCGGGATTTCCATCTGCGGCATGCGCACTGTTAAACTCTAAAATGCATTTTTCCACAATATTTTGCAATGTCACATCAATGGTAGACACGACCGTATTTCCGTTCTTCGCAGGTTTGACAGTACGCTCTACCGAAGAATCGGAGTCAAAATACCCATACTCTCTTCCATCCGTTCCGTTGAGAATTGAATTATACGCGCTTTCGATTCCAAGCGCCCCTTGATTTCCTCCATATACAAATCCAAGCACATCACTCGCCATAGAACCATATGGATAACTCCTCAAATAGTCTTCTTCCAGCCAGATTCCTTTCACATTCGGATATTTTTTATCATCTTCATCAATCTTCTTAAACTTCTGAGCAGTCGCATAATCCACATCTGACACAAGCACTTCATAACGACTGTCCGGAGACTCTTCGATCAATTTATCAACAACGTCCCCCTCTACATCGAAACATTCTTTCAATACTTCCTTTGTCGGTTCGATATACTCCTTTTTGTCCATCATAACCGCCACGTCAAGGATCACGTTATATACGCGCTCACTTGTCGCCATCTTTGTTCCGTTACGATCGACAATATCGCCCCTTTTAAAAGCGATCACCCTGCTGTCATAGTTTTGCTGATCTAAAACAACTTTTGTATATTTGCTTCCCTTCGTTACATTTATATAGGTTATTCTTCCTATAAGAACAACAAAAGCCAGTACTACTGCCATAAATAGCATTACCAGCTTCCGTTGCATTCTGAGCGGGAATTTTCTTGTCAAAAATTCAAATCTACTCTTTTTTCTTTTCTTTACAGCCATAATTTTTTCCTTACTTTAATACATCGCTGGACTTTGCGAGCACACCGCTTTCCGGAATATCGTTATACTGCTTTACATAATCCCCTTCCGGACTATCGTATTCTACGATTGTTCCCTGAGCAGCATAAACCATCCCCATTTCATTCATCGCTCTGTCCCGCACCGTCTCGAGATTCACCGAGTCTGCCGCCGAATTATATGCAGTATTATTTGCCTCCGTCAGATCTGCAAGTTGTTCCTGCATTGCCGTAACATTTTCCGATCTGCTTACGACCTCCGACTGAAGATTTAAGTATAAAACGCAAATCAATACCGCACAGACTGCCGCTGCCGTAAGAAATACAGCATAAGCCGGACTAATACTCATCGCGCGGTTTCGGTTCTTAACAACCCGGCTGCTTGTCCGTTTCGTCTGCTCCCTCTGCTGCGAATACGGACTCTTCGTTTTTCTCGGAAGAGTTTCTGCCTGACGTACAGTATTTCCATATACATAAAATCCACTTTTGTCTCTTTCACTTAGACTTGTCGTTCTGTATTTGGATGTACGATAGTTTGCTGCCATGACAAATGCCCCTTCCTTTTTTGTATTTTCCTAAGGGTTCTCCCCTCCCCTCGGAAATTCGTTTCTATAATGATACACTCCCAATTTATGCCCGTTCAAATATTCTGAGTTTCGCACTTTTTGAACGGCTGTTTGATTCCGTTTCTGCCTCCGACGGCAAAATTGGTTTTCTCGTGATCACTTTCCCTTTTGAAATCTTCCCACAGACACATACAGGAAAATGACTCGGACAAGTGCATGGATTTTCGTTTTTCCTAAATGCACTTTTCACAATGCGGTCTTCTAACGAATGAAATGTAATAATGCATATCCTTCCACCCGGATTCAGCATCTCGATCATGTCATCCAACGACTCCCTCAAAACATCCAGTTCGTGATTCAACTCGATCCGAATCGCCTGAAATGTCCTTTTCGACGGATGACCTGACGTCTTACGAAACTTCATCGGTATCGCATGACTGATAATTTCATTCAGTTGTCCCGTTGTTTCAATCGGATTTTTCCTACGCTCCGCCACAATATGCTTTGCAATATTCTTAGCAAATTTATCTTCCCCATAGTCGCGGATCACACGGTAAAGTTCCGACTCACTGTATTCGTTGACAATGTCTCTCGCCGTCATTTTCTGTCTCTGATCCATTCTCATATCAAGCGGCGCATCCACCCGATAAGAAAATCCGCGTTCGGCGGTATCAAGCTGGTATGATGAAACTCCCAGATCGATCACAATACCATCTACTTTGTCAACACCTATATTCTGGAGCTGCGGCTTCATATCACGATAATTGCTCCGAATTATCGTAACCTTCTCCCCGAAGCCTTTCAGGCGTTCTCCCGCTGCTTTAATTGCATCGGCATCCTGATCTATTCCTATAAATCTCCCCTTACTGCCAAGCCTTCTGCACACTTCATAGGCATGTCCGCCTCCGCCAAGCGTAGCGTCTACATAAACCCCATCCGGTTTGACGTTCAACCCGTCTACTGTTTCGTTCAGTAGAACAGACACATGTTCAAATGCCATTGTCTTCTCCTTATCAAATACGAATTCCTATGGATTCCATACGCTCTGCAATCGCGTCCAGATCTTCCTCGCTGATCTGACTGCGTTCCTCCCAAAGAGCCTTATCCCATATCTCGATGCGATCCTGAACTCCCACTAAGACTACATCTTTTTCTAATCCGGCTGCTTTGCGGAGCGACGGCGGGACAAGAACTCTCCCCTGCTTGTCGAAACTGCCCTCCGAAGCGCTTCCGAAAAAATAACGCTTGAAAATTCTGGCATCCTTACTCATGCGTGGCAAAGTCTCAAGTTCAGCAACGAATTTATTCCATTCTTCCTGAGAGTAAACAAAGAGGCAGCCTTCCAGTCCGTTACAAATAACGAAACTGTCACCAAGATCATCCCGCAGTTTTGCCGGAATGATGAGTCTTCCCTTTTCATCAATACTATGGTTAAACTCTCCTAATAACATCTGGAATCCTTTCTCTTAATGTGAGCTCCACATCGCCCCTACTTTACTCCACTAGCCTCCACTCTTTACCACTTGACTCCATTCTAAACCACCACTCCCCCTTTTTCAACCCTTTTTTGAGATTTTTTTGTGTCCTTTTTTCGGCTAAAAACGAATCAAAAAACAGGATTTTTCGCAAAAAAAGAACATGTATGGCATTGATGTTCCAAATACCCTACATGTTGTGTTTTTAATGAATTTATTCACTTTAAAGTTTTAAAAAAAATTTGGGTGCAAGGGTGTGCGCTCTTCAAATTCGGCGCTCACTCCCCACACCACACCATTTACTCAGCAGAACCTTCTGCATTCAGTCCGTTCAAATAATCAGATACGGCGTCATAATTCACCTCTGAGACAGTTCTCTCTTTTCCCGACTCATAGATATCATAAGCAGAATAACCAAGCCATCCGATCAATGCCAGAGCTACCACCACAAGCACCCCTTTACGCATATTATTCATCAGCTTCTGCTTACGCATGATCTGTTTTCTGTTTACTTTTTCCTGTTTATAACGGTCAACCTTTTCCTGACTCATCCCGTATTACTCCTTTCAGATAAGATACTACGCATGAGGACATTTTATCACAAACACTTCTACAGTACAACTATTATTCCACCGTCATTTGCATACATTGTGCTGATTCCGCCTGTCTCTACTATAAAACTGTCTTTTACTTTTATCTTATCGAGAATCATACGCTCTATCTCTCTTGCTCTTTCCGGGCAGTTGCAGTGAGCGATCGCCAACACTTTATTCTCTGTATTTTTGCCATCTGCCACAATATGCTCTGCCATCTTCGCAATCGCTTTCTTAACTCCTCTCGCCTGACCAAGCTGACAAATCGTTCCCTCCGGAGTTGACCCCATCACCGGTTTGATATTAAGAGCGCTTGCCATCAACGACTTAATTCCTGTAAGCCTTCCGTTCTTCCGAAGTGTATCCAGATTTTCAAGAACAAAATATGTGTGCTGTTCTTCGATATATGCTTCCACATGCTCTATCACTTCTTCAAAAGAATACCCTTTTTCTTCACACTCTTGTATTTTCAATGCGATCAAACTTTCACCTACCGATGCCGAACGCGAATTAAATACATAGATTTGTTTATCCCCGTCTTCGTTTTCTTCCTTCCACAGCTCTTTTCCAAGCTGAGCGCTATTATACGATCCGCTTAATTCCGCTGACAAGGTCACCACATAAACCCTCTTCTCCGCTCCGCCGTAAAGTTCCATATATGCATCCGGCGAAGGACAGGAAGACTTCGGACATTCCGGACTCACCGCTACTCTTTTCAGAAAATCTTTCCGGTCAAAACTTTCATCATCCAAGATCGTATCTCCGTCAACGAGCATACTCAAAACCGCCGTATGGTAAATCCCGCTCTCCTTCATCTTATATGTCAATTCTCCGCAACTATCCAAAACAATTTTATAATCCATAACACTTCCTCCTGAAACGCAAAATATATTTTACGCTTCTATTGTATGTAGTTTTTAATACCACATATAAATATATCACACATCTCATAAGAAAGGAAGCTTTTTCTATTCTAATCTTATTTTCCGTGAAATTCCAAGCGCAATTCCCATTTCCGCCATCAAAAATACGATTGCAGTTCCGCCGTAACTGATAAAAGGCAACGTAATACCCGTTGTCGGAAGAAGTCCCGTCACGACAGCAATGTTCAAAATAACCTGTAATGCGATATGCGCAAATATCCCAGTCGCGATCAGCGAACCGAAAAGATCGGGCGCATTTTTCGCAATAAAGATCAGTCTGTATAACAACAATGCAAACAGGACCAAAATAACAACCGCGCCAAATACGCCAAGCTCCTCACAAATAACGACAAGGATCATGTCATTTTGCGCTTCGGGAATCACGCCCAATTTCTGTGTACTGTTTCCCAGTCCTTTTCCGAACAGTCCTCCGCTTCCGATCGCATAAAGTCCCTGCATGACCTGAAAACTTCCCGTATCGGCCGTAGCTTCCGGGTTCAGCCACGAGATCACTCGCTGGAGACGGAAATTATCACTGTTCGCCACAGTTACCGAAAGAATTGCGATCCCGACTGCCGCTACCGCAATCCCGATCCCGATTATTACAAGAAACGGCTTCGTCTTCGGATGGCTTACAAAAATCAAAATACATGTAATCCCCGCCACGATGATCGCCGTACTCAGGTTATCTGTCAAAAACAAAACGCCTGCCGATGCCACTGCGCCAAATGCAAGTATCTGTGCAATTCCTTTCGGCGAATATGCCCTTTTCCCAAGACGGCATAACTCATAAGATATAAATAGAATCACTGCTATTTTTGTAATCTCGGCAGGCTGCAGCGAAAGGTTGCCGGGAAGTCCGATCCAACGTCTCGCGCCATTGACAGTCACGCCAAGCGGAGTCTGTACAAGCGCCATCAAAAACATCGAAATTACATAGATTTCAAATGCAAACGCTCCATACAGATGATAATCTAACTTTGACACAAGATACATGCCGATAAATCCGCCCACACCGATCAACGCCTGTTTTGAAAAATAGTACATGTCATTTCCGAAATCAGCCTGCGCTTCATAGAAACTGACACTATAAAGCATAACAAGACCAAAACACATCAGAAAAATAATCACAAAAAGAAGGTCATAGTCAAAATATTGTTCTTTTCCCGCTGCACTTCTTTGTCTTGCGATCAGCGCCGATAAACTATTTCTGTTTTCATAACGAGTTCTGCCTGACGTACGTTCCTTTTTCCCTTTGCGGGAATTCACACGTCCAGAAACCGGACGCTCCGTCCGTATCACTTCACGCCTACGGTCAATCGTTCTGCGGTATCCCTCATACCCGCTTCTGATATTCATCGGACGCATCGGCGCCGTATCGTACACATCTTCTCTGACGGGACGCATCGGCATCGTATCTCCGAGGTTTCTTTTCTTTTGCTTCTTTACATTTTTCCTGCCCTGTTCGCGTCTCTTGATCGGACGCACAGTCCTGCTTCTCATATCATCACACCCATCATCAATCTTATTTACCTGCTGTCATGGAAGGATGCACCGGTTTCCCATGTTCAAAAAAGCGGTCATACCATACAAGGAAAATATATACCGTCCAGATTTTGCGGCTGTCATCTGTTTTTTCATTCGTATTCTTTCCGTCTCTGTGATCTTCCAGCATCTTCATAAGCAGATCGGTATTAAAGAATTTTTTCGCCATAGAAGATGCAAACATCGCTCTCACACGATTATAATATTTTTCCTCTTTCAGCCAAACCCGAATCGGGATCGGAAAACCAAGTTTCTTTTTCTCTGCCGTCTTGTTTCTGATACTGCGTTCCGCCGCTGCCCGGAGAGCAACTTTCGTGCGCGGTGCCTGCACTTTATATTGAAGAGGAAGGCTTTCCGCAAGTTCCAGAACATTCCGGTCAAGAAACGGCACTCTGACTTCCAAAGAATTCGCCATGCCCATCTTATCCCCTTTCATAAGGATATCGTGAACAAGCCAAAGATGCAAGTCCACATACTGCATTTTTGTCACCGCATCCTTATCTTTCACCCGGTTATACAAAGGTTTTGTCACATCCTGAATTCCCGGTCTGCATCCCTTTTTCAAAATTTTAGCAGCCTCACGCTCTGTAAATATATTCGTAGCATTGGCAAAATACCGTTCTTCCAGCGTCTTTCCATGACGCATAAGAAATCCACGGCCTTTCATCCCCCTCGGCAGACAGTATTCTGCAAATTTTCCCATAAAGCGCCGGATCGGCATCGGGATTTTATTAAAAGCAGTATGTTCAAGAGGTTCACAGTAAATATTATATCCTCCGAACAATTCATCCGATCCTTCACCCGAAAGCACAACTTTTACTTTCTTTGCCGCTTCTTTACTCAAAAAATACAGTGCAACCGCCGCAGGATCCGCCACAGGCTCATCCATATAATATTGAATATCCGAAAGACTGTCCCAGTATTCATCCGGCGTGATCACCTTCGCATCATTCTTCATATGAATACTTTCGGCAAAATCTTTTGCATCCTGAATCTCACTGTATTCTCCCTCGTCAAATCCGACTGTAAACGTATGATCGACTTGTCCCAGATAAGTCAGGTAACTGGAATCCACTCCGCTTGATAAATAAGACGCAACCTCCACATCGCTAATCTTATGCTTCTCTACCGACTCCTTCATGACTTTTTCCACTTCAGCCGCAGCTTCATCGAATGTTTTTTCATATTTTCCTGTAAAATTCGGTTCAAAATACCGCGATATTTCCATTTTCCCATCTTCATAAATAAAGTAATGACCGGGCTGAAGACAAAATACTCCTTTGAAAAAGGTTTCGTTAGTCGGTACGAACTGAAAGGAAAGATAATTTCCCAAAGCATCTTCATTAAAAATCTTATCAAATTTCGGATGTTCCATAAATGCTTTGATCTCAGACGCAAACAAAAAGGTCTGATTCATCTGCGCATAGTAAAAAGGCTTGATTCCAAAAATATCCCTTGCACCGAAAAGTCTTTTTTTCTTTGTATCCCAAATCACAAACGCGTACATTCCCC
>ERZ773186.3665-NODE-3665-length-9990-cov-2.873981_pt1 | contig 9990 bp, 8 predicted proteins | sample MGYA00581000_ERZ773186 | MGnify/ENA primary metagenome ERZ773186 (study PRJEB29015, sample SAMEA2737752) | human gut metagenome | biome: human gut; feature: human-associated habitat; material: faeces | place: China | collected 2012 ... | reverse complement strand
TTTAAATGTCAGGTTTAAATGTCAAGATTCTGTACATACTGTGCATTTTCTTCGATGAACTCACGTCTTGGCTCTACCTTATCTCCCATCAGTGTTGTAAATGTGAGATCCAGCTCGCTTGCTGTCTCATCATCCATTGTGACACGAAGGAGTACGCGGTGCTCCGGATCCATAGTGGTATCCCAAAGCTGCTCTGCATCCATCTCTCCAAGACCTTTGTAACGCTGAATTTTATTATTGTTATCACGCCCAACTTCCTGCAAAATGCTGTCAAGTTCTTCGTCGCTGTATGCATACCAAACTTTTTTATTTCTTTCGAGCTTATAAAGTGGCGGCTGTGCCAGATACACGTATCCTTCTTTGATCAGATCTGGCATAAATCTGTACATAAATGTCAGAAGCAGTGTACTGATATGTGCTCCATCCACGTCGGCATCGGTCATGATGATGATCTTGTGATAACGTAATTTGCTGATATCAAAGTCTTCATGAATTCCGGTTCCAAATGCCGTGATCATGGCTTTGATCTCCGCATTTCCATAAATTCGATCCAGTCTTGCCTTCTCAACATTGAGGATCTTACCACGAAGTGGAAGGATAGCCTGTGTTGCACGGTCTCTGGCTGTCTTTGCAGAACCACCGGCGGAGTCTCCCTCTACGATGTAGATTTCGCATTTTTCCGGATTCTTGTCAGAACAGTCTGCAAGTTTACCAGGAAGTGACATACCATCAAGAGCTGATTTTCTTCTTGTCAGATCTCTCGCTTTTCTTGCAGCCTCTCTCGCGCGCTGCGCCAGAAGGGATTTTTCACAGATTGTCTTGGCAACCGTCGGATTCTGCTCTAAAAAGTAAGTAAGCTGCTCGCTCACAATGGAATCCACCGCACCGCGGGCTTCGCTGTTCCCTAGTTTTTGTTTGGTCTGTCCCTCAAACTGAGGTTCCTCGATTTTTACACTGATAATGGCAGTCAGTCCTTCACGGATATCATCACCCGTCAATGCCGGTTCGCTGTCTTTTAATAATTTATTTGCTCTCGCATAAGCATTAAATGTTTTCGTCAATGCATTACGGAATCCGGCAAGATGTGTACCACCTTCCGGTGTGATAATGTTATTGACAAAACTTAACGTCAACTCATTGTAGGAATCATTATGCTGCATGGCAACTTCCACATAGACACCATTTCCACTGCCCTCACAGTAAATGACTTCCGGGTATAAAGCTTCTTTGCTCTTGTTTAAGTAAGTAACAAATTCTTTGATACCGCCGGCATAATGAAAATCATGAGTTCTCGCCGGGTTTTCTCTTAAATCTGTCAGCACGATTCTTAAACCTTTTGTCAAAAAGGCTGTCTCACGCAAACGCTGTTTTAACGTATCATAATCAAAAACGGTCTCTTCAAAAATCGATCCGTCCGGCCAGAAAGTAACCTTTGTTCCGTGCTTGTCCTCGCCGCATTCTCCGATCACTTTCACCGGTTCATCCGGTTTACCGATCTTGTAACTCTGGAAATAAATCTTTCCTTCACGGTAAACCTCAACTTTTAACTTTGTGGAAAGTGCATTTACAACTGACGCACCTACGCCGTGAAGTCCACCAGATACTTTGTAGCCTCCACCGCCAAATTTTCCACCGGCATGAAGTACAGTGTATACGACTTCCAATGCGGATTTTCCAGCTTTGTGATTGATGTCGACCGGAATACCACGTCCATCATCTTCTACGGTAATAGAGTTATCTTCATTTATGGTCACTTCAATATTTTTGCAGTATCCGGCAAGTGCCTCATCTACTGAGTTATCTACAATCTCATATACCAGATGATGTAAGCCCCTGGCTGATGTACTACCGATGTACATACCCGGTCTTTTACGAACAGCCTCAAGTCCTTCCAAAATCTGGATCTGGTCTCCACCATATTCGTTTTCTGTACCCATTTATTCCTCCATTCTGCACATAAAAAAATATGTACAATCCAAGCTGTATCACAGGTTTTCACCCATGAACTCTTATTTTTTTATACTAAACTACAAATGTAATCTAATTATAATTCTTTTCTCTCTTCCACAGTCCCCTGTACAACTTTAAATATCTTATTGATCTGAAATCTGTTTTTTACAAATTCATCCAGCCCTGTACAGGTGATCAGCGTCTGTGTGTCATGAATACTGTTGAGCAGATAATTCTGCCGGTTACTGTCAAGTTCCGACAACACATCATCGAGCAACAAAACCGGTGTATCATGAATGGACCGTTTGACCAGTTCAATCTCTGACAGTTTCAAAGACAGAGCTGAAGTTCTCTGCTGTCCCTGCGAACCGAACTTCCGAATGTCCACCTCACCGATGGAAAAAAGAAGATCATCCCGGTGCGGTCCCACTGATGTCATACACTGCCGCATATCCCTCTCTTTGACTCTGGAAAGTTCATCCTCGAAAAAAATATCTTCAATACTTGGTTCATACTGCAAAAGCAGATTTTCTTTTTCACCGGAAATCCGATAGTGAATATCATGCACGATCTCATTTAGCTCATCAACAAACTGTTTTCTTCGCCGAATGATTTTCCTGCCAGTTTCTACCAGCTGCATATCCCATACCGGAAGTGTATCCTTTAAATCCGGTCTGTAAACCATATCTTTTAATAATTTGTTGCGCTGATTCAAAATTTTATTGTAAGTTGTAAGGTCTGACAAATATATTTTATCCAACTGACACAATTCAGAATCCAGAAATCTACGGCGCTCCGCCGGACCATTTTTGATAATATTCAGATCCTCCGGCGAGAAAAATACCATATTGAGAATTCCAAAAAGCTCGCTGGCTTTTTTGATCGGAACTTTATTGATTGCGATTCCCTTGGAACGATTGTGTTTTAAATGCATATCAATCTGATATTCTTTATCTTTTTTTACAACAACCGTTCTGATATGAGCCTCCTGCTCCCCAAAACGGATCATTTCCTTGTCCTTACTACATTTGTGGGACTTAGTTGTTCCACTTAAGTATGCAGCTTCAAGGATATTCGTTTTTCCCTGCGCATTATCCCCATAAAAAATATTGGTTCCCTCATCAAATGAAATATTTAAATCTTCATAATTTCGAAAATTCTGCAATTCAATTGATTTTATGATCATTTTACAATCTGAATTGTCTCGCCGTTAAAGGAAACAACATCTCCATTGTATAATTTTTTTCCGCGCTGAAGCTCTGTCTCGCCGTTTAATTTTACCTGTCCATCCTGAATAAAAAACTTTGCATCTACTCCGGATTCTACAAGACCTGCTTTTTTCAAAGCCTGTCCCAGTTTGATAAATTCATCCGTCTCTCTGATATTTACTGTGATCATCTTTCTGCCTTTCTTAGTTAGTGGCTGCGTTAAAGTTTACCGGAAGGATCAGATAAATGAACTTTCCGTCATCATCCTTGATAAAACATGGAGCCTTCGGGTTTACCATATAAAGAGAAACCTCTTCCTCATCGATGACTCTTAATGCATCGATAAAGAATTTTGGATTAAATCCAATGAGGATATCTTTTCCCTCTTTTGTGATATCAATATCTTCATTCATGGAACCAATAAAAGAATTGATCTTTAATTCCATATTTCCATCTGTGATATTCATGATAATTGGTTTCTTGTCACCCTCTTTTACGAGAAGTGTTGCACGGTCGATACAGTCTAATAATTCACGCTTATTAATCTTAACTTTTGTATCATAATCAGAGGAAAGCATCTGCTCAATCTTGAAATACTCCCCTTCGATCAATCTGGATACAACTGTAGTATCATCAAATTCAAATACAATATGATTCTCTGAAAGGAAAATATTGACTTCTTCCTCTGCACTTCCAGGTAAAATCTTACTTACTTCCTGAAGTGTTTTACCAGGAACAACTACTTTCTTATGATCGTAATTATTCTTTAATTCAATATTACGGATGGAAATTCTATGTCCATCCAGAGAAACTACTTTTAACTGATTCTCTTCAATCTCGAAAAGTTCACCCGTCATCAGTTTATTATTATCATTGTCAGCAATTGAGAAAATCGTCTGACGAATGACTTCTTTTAAAGTAAACTGGGAGATTGAAATACATTCATTTCTTTCAATAAATGGAATATAGGAAAAATCATCACCTGATTTTCCAACAATGTTAAACTTTGCTTTCTCACAGGTAATGGTAGTTTTAAAATTGGAATCTGTTTCGATCACAACATCACTGTCCGGTAATTTACGGACAATCTCAGAAAAAATCTTAGCATCTAATGCAATGATTCCCCTCTCTGCAATCTCTCCTTCAATCTTAGTTTCAATTCCAAGTTCCATATCGTTTGCTGTTAATTTGATTTCATTAGCAGAAGCATCAATTAAAATGCATTCAAGGATTGCCATTGTTGTTCTGGTTGGAACAGCCTTGGACACAATGTTAACTCCATGAAGCAGATTTGATTTAGAACAGATTAATTTCATAATGTGAATAACTCCTTCCTGCTTGGCGAAAGCCAAAATAAATATAATTAATAAAAGATATTAAAAGTAGTCGTATTAGTGTGTGTGAATAAGTGAATAACCCTGCAACCCTTGAAAACATAAGGGCTTGTCCGAAAAATCCGACTGTATAACTATGTGAAAAGCATGAGGATTAACCTTGGATAAAATGTGAATTAAAATTTTAAGCCTCCTCAGAAAAAATTTGAAATTCATCTTGAAAAGTAGGTTATCCAAAACTTTAAACATTAATTAAACACGATTTGAACAGGTTATCCACAAAATTTTGTTAATAACTCAAAAAAAAGTTGATAACTTTAGTTTGGATTGATTTTTTTCTTGATAGTTTCAATTAAATTGCGTGTCTGTTCGTTGGAATCGTACTCATCCGCAATTTTTTTGATGCCGTGGATAATGGTCGAGTGATCTCTTCCGCCCAGTAAGGAACCGATGGAATCCAATGGAATATCAGTCATGGTTTTACAGAGGTACATGGCAATCTGCCTTGGTCTTGCAATCTCATTACTTCTGTTTTTTGAGATCATCTGATCCAGTGAAATCTGGAAATGTTCCGAAACAACTTCAATGATAAGCTGAGGAGTGATTTCTCTTGGCTTGTCCGGTGTGATAATATTCTGAAGTTCTTTCTTGGCAATCTCCATGGTGATTTCTGTTTTTTCCAGATTCGAGTAAGCGAGGAGTTTGTTCAAAGCTCCCTCTAATTCACGGATGTTGGATTTAATATTATTTGCGATGTAATTTAAAATGTCATCGCTTAAGGACATATCATCAGATTCCACTTTCCGGCGAAGGATTGCCATTCGCGTCTCGTAATCAGGAGCTCCGATGTCTGCCATAAGTCCCCATTCGAAACGGGAACGGATTCGTTCTTCTAACGTTTCCATATCCTTTGGCGGTTTATCCGATGTTAAAATAATCTGTTTGCCTGCGGAGTGGAGAGCGTTGAACGTGTGGAAAAATTCTTCCTGTGTACTTTCTTTTCCTATAATAAACTGAACGTCGTCGATCATGAGAACGTCGATGGTTCTGTATTTTTCACGGAATTTATTCATCGCAGAGGCGTTACCACTACGGATAGATTCGATAACTTCATTGGTAAATTCCTCGGAAGTAACATACAAAACTTTTGCTTCCGGATTTCTTTCCAGGATGAAATGTCCAATGGAATGCATCAAGTGGGTTTTTCCAAGTCCAGGTCCACCATAAATATAAGGGTTGTAAGCTTCTCCCGGAGATTCCGCTACTGCCAGGGAGGCAGACTGTGCAAAACGGTTATTGCTGCCGACAACGAAAGTATCAAATGTGTAATTTGGATTTAAGTTGGAACGTTTGGAAGCTTCAGGTTCAGGTGTTTTCTTTCCTTTATTATTGGAAGGTCTGATATTCCTGGTCTGTTCCGGTAAAATAAACTGAATCTCATATTCGGTTCCGATAATTTCAGCAATTGCTACTTTTAAAGGAAGATAATATTTTTTTGAGATATAACTTAAAGTCATCTGTTCAGATGGAACAAGGATATAGAGGGTATTTCCCTCAACACCAAAAACCTCCAGAGGTTTGATCCAGGTATCAAAAGAAATGTCGCTGACATCATGCTCTGTTTTTACTGTCTGTAAAATTTCATCCCATTTTTCCAAAATCTTGTCCATTTTCTAACTCCGTTTTCTGATAGCACTAAAATATAGCAGTTAATCTTAACTGCTTAAAAAACTCTAAAAAATTCTATATAATGCTATCCTACACTATTTTTGCGGAATTATCAACGTTTAATTGTGGAAGGGCTGGGGATAGGGCGTTGATAAAAAAAGTGGCTATATGGGCGTTTTAACGCTTAATGTGAATATACTAGAAGTTATTGTTAATAATGGAAAAATAGTTATAGACCGGGAAAAATAAGGATTGTACACATTTATACACAAGTTATGATGATATTATCAAGAAATTGTCCACAAGTTATCCACAAATTGAGGATAACTTATGTAAACGGCATAAATACTGGGTTTTCTGTGGAAAAATTTTTGATTTTCTATGTGTATAACATTATACCATATATAGATAAAATGCATTTCTTCCTTATATATATAGTGGTCAACATTTTCCACAAATGGATAAATGTTGAAATGTAGATAAGTAAAATGAGGTCAAACAAAATTTTAGTGCTTGACTTGAAATATTTTTCTGCTATAATTGAGAATGATGTTTTTTAACTGAGAATATGCGTCTTAGGACGTTTTCTATCGCATCGTCATTTCAGGATGATGGTGAATGCCAGGCAGAGGAGGTGGATATAACATGAAGATGACATTTCAGCCGAAGAAAAGACAGAGATCAAAAGTTCATGGCTTCAGAAGCAGAATGAGCACAGCAGGCGGAAGAAAAGTATTGGCTGCTAGAAGATTAAAAGGAAGAAAGAAATTATCAGCATAGGCCACATTTTTGTGGTCTTTTCTTTCCTTAAGAAGAATGGATGAATAATGAGGTGGTGCATTTTGTACCACCTATTTGTTCATTCAAAGATATTTTATGGGTAAAGTAAGCAGAGACCTTCAAACAGACAGAAGGTAGTTGGTGCCTTAGGTAAATAATCAGAAAGGGCATACTAGGATGAAGTTTTCGGAATCATTAAAAAAGAACAGTGATTTCCAGAAAGTGTACAGGCAGGGAAAATCCTATGCGAACCGTTATCTGGTAATGTATGTTCTGGAAAATCATACAGAAGGAAATCGTCTTGGCATATCCGTCAGTAAAAAAGTTGGAAACAGTGTTATCAGACATCATCTGACCCGGCTGATCCGGGAGAGTTACAGACTACATGAAGACATGTTCAATAATGGTTTGGACATTGTAGTCATCGCAAGAAGTACGGCGCACGATATCAGTTATCATGAAACAGAGAGTGCCCTGCTGCATCTTGGAGGTCTTCACAAAGTAATCAATCGTTAATTGCAGAAAAAAGAAGATGGAATCATTTTGAAAAAAATATTAATTGCTTTAATTAAGTTTTATAGAAAATATCTTTCTCCGATGAAAACGACCAAGTGTCCATATTGCCCGACCTGTTCTTTATATGGGTTGGAGGCAGTTGAAAAGTACGGAGCTCTAAAAGGGGGAGCACTTGCTTTATGGAGAATCTTAAGATGTAATCCTTTTTCAAAAGGTGGATATGATCCAGTTCCATAGTGGAGGTATTTACAAGTGTCAGATATGTTATTAACAGCATACAATGGTGCTATTTTAGGACCGATCGCCAAAGTACTTGGCTGGGTAATGAATGGTATTTATGCGTTGATGTCAATGATCGGTATTGAGAATGTTGGTCTTTCCATCATTATCTTTACTATCGTGATCTACGCTATTTTGTTCCCGTTAACTTACAAACAGCAGAAATTTTCAAAGTTATCACAGAAGATGCAGCCTGAACTTCAGGCGATCCAGAAAAAATATAACGGAAAAAAAGATCAGGCATCCATGATGGCAATGCAGGAAGAAACACAGGCAGTATATGAAAAATACGGTGTTTCCATGATGGGAAGCTGTGTGCAGATGCTGATCCAGATGCCATTGTTGTTTGCTCTTTACCGTGTATTTTTAAATGTTCCGGCATATGTATCCGGTGTAAAGAACAATTTCTCTACGCTGGTTGATGGAATTATGGCAACAAGCGGTTATCAGGATAAGATGACTCAGCTCGTTACAGATTTAAGAGTTATGACAACACCGGCAGCAGATTTTACAGTGTCAGATCCGACTGCTCTTTCGAACTCTATTGTTGATGTTTTATACAAAATGAATTCAGCGGGATGGGAAAACTTAAAGAGTGCATTTCCTTCTTTGACGGATACCATCAATGCGACTTATGATACAGTTTCACATGTAAACAACTTTCTGGGACTGAATATTTCAGATACACCATGGCAGGTCATGACGACGAACTTTGCGTCACATAACTTCCTGTTTGTAGTATTAGCACTTCTTGTACCGGTTATTTCTTATCTGACCCAGGTACTTAACATTAAGCTGATGCCGCAGGCTGCTCCGTCTAACGGAAATAGCGATAATGATATGGCTGCACAGCAGACGAAAATGATGAACCGCACTATGCCGATCTTTTCATTTGTAATGTGTTTTACCGTTCCTGTAGGTCTTGGTATTTACTGGATTGCCGGTGCCGTAGTACGAAGCGTTCAGCAGTTTTTCTTAAATAAACATTTTGAGAAAATCAATCTTGAGGATATTATTAAGAAGAATCAGGAAAAGGCAAAGAAGAAACGTGAAAAAATGGGAATCGCTGAAAATCAGATTTCCAATGCTGCTAAGATCAATACAAGAAAAATTGATGAACCGAAAAAAGAAGAGAAGAAGTCTAACATGAGTGAGACACAGCGCGAGCTTGAATTAGAGAAAGCAAATGCCGCAAAATCAAAGGCAAAAGCCGGAAGTATGGCCGCAAAAGCAAACATGGTCCGCGATTTTAATGAGAAAAACAGCAGAAAATAATAAGAAAGGATAGGGGTTTGGAATGGAATATATTGAAATTTCAGCAAAAACAGTCGATGAAGCAATCACAGAAGCACTGGTAAAACTGGGGACAACCAGTGACAGAATCGAATATGAGATCGTCGAAAAAGGAAATAACGGTTTCCTTGGCATCGGAAGAAAAGATGCGGTGATCAAAGTACGTAAGAAATATTCTGTGAATGATGATATCAAGGATTTCTTAAATAAAGTATTTGAAGCGATGGACTTAAAGGTTGAGATCGTTATGACTGCAGAAGAAAACAGTAATGTGATCAATGTTGATTTAAAAGGTGATGACATGGGCGTTTTGATCGGAAAAAGAGGACAGACCTTAGATTCCCTTCAGTACCTGACAAACCTTGCTGTTAATAAAAATGCAGAAAGTTTTGTAAAAGTAAAAATCGATACCGAAGATTATCGTAAGAGAAGAAGAGAAACATTAGAGAATCTTGCAAAGAATATTGCATACAAGGTAAAGAGAACAAAACGTCCGGTTTCTTTAGAGCCGATGAATCCTTATGAAAGAAGAGTGATTCATTCTACCTTGCAGAATGACAAATTCGTAACAACACACAGTGAAGGAGACGAACCTTATCGTCATGTTGTTGTAACATTAAAGAGACAGTAAACCGGTTTTCATCCGTGTGTGATGAATGACACAGAAAAATTCGTGGCGGATAAAGAAAACGTCCACGAATTTTTTTGTATATGGAAATGAGGTATTATGCGAACAGATACGATTGCTGCGATTGCAACAGCTATGTCAAGTTCAGGAATTGGTATAATAAGAATCAGTGGAGATGAGGCAGTCGGGATTGTCGACCGTATTTTTTCAATGAAAAACGGAAAAAAATTATCTGATATGCCGACACATACGATTCATTATGGTCATATCAAAGATGGGGATGAAGTGATCGATGAAGTTATGGTTGTTCTGATGAGAGAACCGAAAAGTTATA
>ERZ773186.3663-NODE-3663-length-9992-cov-24.282278_pt1 | contig 9992 bp, 7 predicted proteins | sample MGYA00581000_ERZ773186 | MGnify/ENA primary metagenome ERZ773186 (study PRJEB29015, sample SAMEA2737752) | human gut metagenome | biome: human gut; feature: human-associated habitat; material: faeces | place: China | collected 2012 ... | reverse complement strand
TGTGTATCCACCTTAACTTAATGATTTTTACCAAAATCATTAGGGGATTCATCAGGGCATGGCGTCTGCGCAGTGATTATCAGCTCAATCAGTCCAGTTCAGGTGATTATCATGACGAATCTGGCGCAATTTCAAGGACTTATCTGTTCCACCCATTACCAAAAATTGGTTCCCGATTGACCCTTGGTGAAACGGATCTTAGCTCTAATATATTTGACGGTTTTTCCTATACCGGAGCCGCTCTGGCCAGCGACGACCGCATGTTACCCTGGGAATTACGTGGTTATGCGCCACAAATCAGTGGTATCGCCCAGACCAACGCCACAGTAACCATCAGTCATTCTGGTCGTGTTATTTATCAGAAAAAAGTGCCGCCGGGCCCGTTTATCATTGATGATCTCAATCAATCAGTTCAGGGTACCCTCGATGTCAAAGTTGCCGAAGAAGATGGCAGGGTCAATAATTTCCAGGTTTCAGCAGCATCGACACCTTTTCTGACACGTCAGGGACAAATGCGCTACAAACTGGCGGCAGGCCGTCCTCGTACTTCTATCTCACACCATACCGATAATGAAACCTTTATCAGTCATGAAGTTTCCTGGGGAATGCTCTCAAATACCTCGCTATATGGCGGGATGCTCCTCGCCGGGGATGATTACCGCTCCGGGGCGTTTGGGATCGGCCAGAACATGCTCTGGCTGGGAGCACTTTCGTTTGATGTGACCTGGGCCAAAAGTCAGTTTCATCAACAAACGGATGAGCAAGGCTACAGTTATCGCTTTAACTACAGCAAACGCATTGATGCTACTGATAGTATGATATCGCTGGCGGCATATCGTTTTTCCGATCGCCATTTTCACAGCTATGCCAATTATCTTGACCATAAATATAATGACGCCGATACCCATGATGAAAAGCAAACCATCAATATCTCGGCGGGTCAGCCAATCACACCACTGAATCTTAATCTCTACGTCAACCTGCTCCGTCAGACGTGGTGGAATGCCGATGCCTCTACTACTGCGAACATTACCGCAGGATTCAACGTTGATGTTGGTGACTGGAAAGATATTTCAGTTTCGACTTCATTCAATACGACGCATTACGAAGACAAAGGTCGCGATAACCAAATTTATCTCTCGATATCTTTACCCATTGGTGAAAGGGGAAGACTTGGTTACGACATGCAAAACAGTAGCAGCAGTACCACACACCGCATGTCGTGGAACGATACGCTGGATGAGCGTAATAGCTGGGGCATGTCTGCCGGAGTACAATCCGACCGCCCGGATAATGGTACACAGTTGAGTGGCAACTATCAGCACCTGAGTTCGGCCGGTGAATGGGATCTTTCTGGCACCTATGCCGCCAATGATTACACTTCGGCCAGCACAAGCTGGAGTGGCTCCTTCACTGCGACGCAACATGGCGCAGCATTTCATCGTCGTAGCTCCACGAATGAACCGCGCCTGATGGTCAGCACAGATGGTGTGGCGGATATTCCCATTCAGGGCAATCTCGACTACACCAACCGTTTCGGTATTGCGGTGGTTCCTTTCGTCTCCAGCTACCAACCATCAACCGTGGCAGTCAATATGAATGATCTCCCTGACGGTGTTACCGTTTCGGAAAATGTGGTCAAAGAAACGTGGACCGAAGGGGCAATTGGTTATAAATCACTGGCCTCGCGTTCAGGAAAAGATCTCAATGTCATTATTCGCGACGCCAACGGACAATTTCCCCCTCTCGGAGCCGAAATCCGGCAATATGAACGTGCAATAAGCATAGGTATGGTTGGAGAGGAGGGGCACGCCTGGCTTAGCGGTGTGGATGAAAATCAACAATTCACCGTGCTCTGGGGAGATAACCAGAGTTGTACCATTCATCTTCCTGAACACGTGGAAGATATCTCAAAACGTTTGAATCTCCTCTGTCATTAATTAAGGAAAAGATAATGACGCGTTTTCAAGGCATGTTTTTTATTCTGTTTACCACCAGTCTGTACAGCCATGCCGCTATTCAGCCTGATCGTACTCGTATTGTGTTTGACGCTAACAACAAAGCAACCAGTTTACGCGTGGAAAACCGCAGCGAAAATCTTCCCTATCTGGCTTATTCGTGGATAGAAACGGAAAAGGGAGAGAAAAGCGATGATTTCCTGGTTGCTCTCCCCCCCATCCAGCGCCTGGAGCCTAAAGCGACATCGCAGATCAGGATTGTAAAACAAGGCTCAACAGCGCAGCTTCCCACCGACAGGGAAACACTGTTTTATTATAATTTACGTGAAATCCCTCCAGCGCCAGATAAAAACAATGCTCACGCGATCCTGCAAGTCGCTATCCAGAGTCGTATTAAGTTGTTCTGGCGTCCCGCAACGTTACGCAAGAAAACTGGCGAACATATAGAACAACAATTACACGTTAGCCAGCAGAATAATCAACTCACTATGAAAAATCCGACGCCTTATTATCTGACCATTGCCTGGCTTGGTCGGGATATGAAAACGGCACTTCCTGGATTTAAAAGTATGCTGATCGCACCTTTTAATTCGGTAACCACCAACACTGGCAACAATAGCGACAACCAGTTTTACCTCGGATATATGGATGATTACGGCGCATTGCGCATGAACACTCTTAAATGCCTGGGAGAGTGTCGCTTACAACCAGTAGAGGAGAAAAAATGAGACTTAATCAGGGAGTGTTTCTTATTTTTATCCTGATATTTTTGCCGTTAAAAGCAGCACTGGCACTGGATTGTTATTTTGGTTCTGCGGGCGGCGCTGTTGAAAAATCAGAAACCATTCTGCCTTTTGCCGTGCCCTCTAATGCAAAACCAGGCGATAAAATCTGGGAATCTGACGATATTAAAATATCCGTTTATTGTGACAATAATACCAACAGTGATTTTAATAGTGAGCATGTCTATGCCTGGGTCAACCCTTATCCAGGCGTTCAGGATCGTTACTACCAACTTGGTGTGACATATAACGGAATTGATTATGATGCCAGCCAGGGTAAAAGCCGAATCGACACAAATCAATGTATTGACAGTAAAAAAATTGATATCTATACACCTGATCAGATAAACGCAATGGGATGGCAGAATAAAATTTGCTCCAATGATCCCACTGATATCCACAAATCGCGAACATTCATGGCTCGTATGCGATTATATGTAAAAGTTCGTGAAATACCGCCTCATGATTATCAAAGTTCTCTCAGCAACTACATTGTGGTGCAATTTGATGGAGCGGGCAGCGTTAACGAAGATCCTACAGCTCATAACCTTAAATATCATATATATGGACTGGAGAATATTCGCGTCCTGGACTGTGGCGTAAACTTTTCAATTATCCCAGAGAGTCAGACAATTGATTTTGGTAAATTTAATGTACTGGATATTCGTCGACATAATATGACAAAAACCTTCAGTATTAAGACGACAAAAAACCAAAATGATCAATGTACCGACGGATTTAAAGTGAGTTCATCATTTTACACAGAAGAAACAATGGTAGAAGAAGACAAAGCGTTATTAATTGGCAATGGTCTACGTCTGCGTCTACTGGATGAAAGCGCCTCGCCGTATACATTTAACAAATATACGGAATACGCCGACTTCACTAATGACATGTTGACCTATGAGAAAACATACACTGCTGAACTATCGTCTATTACTGGCACACCTATTAAAGCTGGGCCATTTGATACAGTCGTGTTATTCAAAATTAACTACAACTGATCTCGCGTGATGCCCTTTTCTGGTGAAGAGGGCTACCTGTTCACATGCTTTACTCTTTTCCAGACTTTCTTGATTGCTGATATTTTTTCTTAAACTGACTTTCTTTATGCTGTATCGATACACTAGGGGCAGTAGCGGGGAGCAGAGGATGCCAGTTTTACAGTGGAGTTTATTATTTTTATTGTCGATTCTACTTTCTGTACTCTTCCTGGCTTTGCATCTCCCCGCCGCCTTACTGCTTGGCCCGATGGTGGCCGGAATTATCATTAGTCTGAAAGGTGTCACACTGCAACTTCCCCGTGCCGCATTCCTCGCCGCACAGGCTATTCTCGGATGTATGATTGCGCAGAATTTGACCAGATCAATTCTGACCACGCTTGCGCAAAACTGGCCTGTCGTACTGGGAATATTACTGGTCACGTTGCTTTCCAGCGCTGCGGTTGGATGGCTGCTGGTACGTTACAGCTCGCTGCCGGGTAATACAGGTGCGTGGGGATCATCTCCTGGTGGAGCAGCGGCAATGGTCGCGATGGCCCAGGATTATGGTGCCGATATCCGTCTCGTGGCATTTATGCAATATTTGCGAGTGCTGTTTGTTGCCGGTGCGGCGGTACTGGTAACTCGGATAATCATGGGCGACAGCGCCGAAACAGCCAGCCAACAAATGGTATGGTTCCCTCCGGCAAGCCTGGAGCTTCTCAAAACATTGCTTCTTGCAACTATCGCAGGTTTTATCGGGCTTAAATTACGTATTCCTTCCGGTACGATGCTCATTCCGATGCTGGCAGGCGCATTGCTCCAGTCTGGCGAGTTCATCACGATTGAATTACCAGAATGGCTACTGGCGATAGCGTATATGGCAATTGGCTGGCGAATCGGTCTGGGTTTTGATAAACAAATCTTACTGCGGGCATTACGCCCACTGCCGCAAATTCTGCTGTCGATTTTTGCTCTGCTGGCTATTTGCGCCGGAATGGCATGGGGGCTGACCCGGTTTATGCATATTGATTTTATGACCGCCTACCTCGCCACCAGCCCCGGCGGACTTGATACGGTAGCGGTTATCGCCGCGGGTAGTAATGCCGATATGGCATTGATTATGGCGATGCAGACCCTGCGTTTGTTCAGTATCTTGCTGACAGGGCCTGCCATTGCGCGGTTTATTTCAACTTATGCGCCGAAGCGGTCTGTCTAGTGTTGGCAACCAGGACACCAGTAAAACGGACGTGATGACAACGTCGTTTTCTCAATGATGCCGCCACACCGTTCGCACTTCTCGCCATCCCGATGAAAGACTTTAAAGCGGAACAGCGCGCCATGATGCTTATTTTCATCCACCTGCCCCCGCGTAGCGTAAGAAAGACGCGGAATATCCAGTAGCGCGTGCGCGAGCGCATCCAGTTGCTCTGCGTTAAGATCTTTCGCTTTATGACTTCCCGTTAACCCGACCTGCCAGAGGATCTCCACTCGCAGATAATTGCCAAGTCCTGCCAGAAACGCCTGATCGAGCAGTAATCCGGCAAACTGACGGTTGCGAAAACGCGGCGACAATAACCGCTCTTTCACTATTTCCGGCGTCAAATTCGGGTCCAGCACATCCGGTCCGACTCGCTGTAAAAACGGATGTATAGCCAGTTGTTCTGCTGTCAACATCTCAATATCGGAGGCGCTATACAGCAGTATCGTTTTGTCGGCAGTTTGCAGTTTTACTCGCAACACCCGCGTGGTCTGTGGCTCTTCGCCAGTATTAACTACTCGCCAGACACCGTAGAGTTGGTTATGGCTATAGAGCGTTAAGCCGTCGGAAAAATGGGTCAGCAATGCTTTTCCGCGCGTTTCCACACAGGTAACATGCTGACCAATAAGTTGAGATTGATAAGGTTTTAACTGCGGGAAAGCAAACCAGACATCCGTCAGTGGTTTGCCTTTGATCGCCGCCTCCAGGTTATCCGCTGCGCGGCGGATCTCCGGGCCTTCAGGCATGGTAATATCCTTTTTTTCGTTCTTTGTTCTGCGGGATTATGCTGCGACCACAATCCCTTTTTCGGCAAATACAGATCGTAGCCGACGGGCGAACGCCAGCGCATGCTCGCCGTCGCCATGTAGGCAGACCGTCTGTGCCGTGACCTTCGCCCACGCACCAGTGATACTTTTGACTCTGCCGTTTTGCACCATCTCCAGCGTCTGCGCCAGCGCCTGTTCTTCGTCTTCAATCAACGCGCCTGGCTGACTTCGAGGCACCAGCGAGCCGTCAGCCTGATAACCGCGATCGGCAAACACTTCCTCGCGGGTTGTCAGGCCATATCGCTCTCCTGCACGGATTAGCTCGCTTCCCGCCAGTCCAACGAGAATCAATGTCGGATCACAAGCGTAAACCGCTCTGGCGATGGCGTCCGCCAGTTGTGCGTCTTTCGCCGCCTGGTTGTATAACATACCGTGGGGTTTAACATGACGCATTACGCCACCTTCCGCCCGGGCAATCGCAGCCAGCGCGCCAATTTGATACAGCATCTGGGCGTAAACGGCTTCTGGCGGCAGTTGCATCGCGGTGCGACCAAAATTTTCCCTGTCAGGAAAACTCGGATGAGCGCCAATCGCGACACCATTTTTTATCGCTTCACGCACGCAAGTCTGCATAGTTTGCGCATCGCCTGCATGAAATCCACAGGCAATATTGGCTGAGGAAACCAGCGTTAATAGCTCTGCGTCACTGGCGCAGCCTTCGCCCAGATCGGCGTTCAAGTCAATTTTCATTGTGCAGTCGCCACGCTAATTGTTCGAAATAACGTTGCTGCTCTTGCCGCGCTTTTAGTGCTTCTTCCAGTGAGCACTGGACAAAATGAATCGGCTGACCGAGGGGAATTTGCGCCAGATGGTACATATCAGCCTCAATGATACAGGCAATACGCGGGTAACCACCGGTGGTCTGTGCGTCGTTCATCAACACAATCGGCTGCCCGTTATGTGGCACCTGCACCACGCCCGGTAACAAACCGTGAGATAACAGTTCGCGATCGGTGGTGCGTTTTAAAATTTGCCCCTGTAAGCGATAGCCCATGCGGTTACTTTGCGAGCTAAGCTGCCAGGGCGAACGCCAGAATGCATCCTGCGAGGCGCGATCGAACTCATGATATTCCGGCCCCGGCAAGGCGCGAATGCGGTTGCCCCACAGCAGCTGTTTAACGCCCTGCGCTTCCATAGAATCACGCTTCGATTTGCCAATCGGGAGTCGGTCACCATCCTTCAGTAAACGGCCTTCCAGCCCGCCAATCCCCACTTTGAGATCGGTGCTGCATGAGCCCATTACCGGCGGAACATCAATACCACCCGCGACCGCCAGATAACTGCGCATCCCGTGCTGCGGGCGTTTAAGCGTTAAACGCTGGCCTGCTTTCATCGGCAATCGCCAGCCGGTCCAGACGGCATTATCATCCAGCCGCGCTTCGCAACCGGCACCCGTCAGAGCAAACCACCCATCAGTTTCGAACTCAACAGTTAACTGACCGAGCGTGATCTCCAGCGCGGGGGCATTGGCGTCATTACCCACCAGTAGGTTAGCAATGCGTAACGCGGGCATATCCAGTGCGCCGCAGTGGCTGATACCCGACTGGCGAAAACCGTGACGACCGCCATCCTGCACAGTGGTATACATGCCCGCACGAATAATCTTCAGCATACTCCCTCCTTCTGCGGTACAAAGCGCACGCTGTCTCCCGGACGTAATAAGATGGGTTCGTCACGCGCCGGATCAAACAGGCTGAGTGAGGTATGACCAATCAACTGCCAGCCACCCGGCGTTGCCAGCGGATAAACACCAGTCTGCGGCCCGCCGATCCCGACAGAACCTGCCGGAACGAGTAAGCGCGGTTCAGCGCGCCGTGGCGTGTGTAGTTGTTCCGGCAAACTCCCGAGATACGGGAAGCCCGGTTGAAAACCTAAAAACCAGACCACGTATTCCACGGAGGAGTGCAATTCAACAACCTGTTTTTCGCTCAACCCGCAATGCGCCGCGACCACCGCCAAATCCGGTCCGCCTGCACCACCGTAAACCACCGGAATTTCAATAAAGCGAGACTCCGGCTCCAGCGCCTCGCTCTCCTCCCACCAGCGTTGCAAACGCTCTATGGCATCCAGCGCCAGCGACTCAGGATTACGCAAAATCACCGTGATATTGTTCATGCCGGGAATGGCTTCAACCACATTCGGCATATCCACCAGACGCTGCGCCAGTCGCCAGATCCGTTTCTGGCTAGCCAGCGTCACCGGCGGTTCCAGTTCCAGCACTACCGCCGTTTCACCTATCAGATAACAACGCGCTCGTTGCACTTTCGATCCCTCTGATTATTCGTTATGCAGGATTAGGAATATCAATAAAGGTCACATCAAGATCGGTATTTTCATTCAGCCACTCGCTCAATGCGCGAATACCACCACGTTCAGTGGCATGGTGACCTGCAGCATAAAAATGCAATCCCTGCTCGCGGGCTGAATGAATGGTCTGTTCAGAAACTTCGCCAGTAATAAAAGCATCCACGCCAAAACGCGCGGCGCTATCGATAAAACTTTGCCCGCCGCCCGTGCACCAGGCGACGCGCTGGACCACCTCAGGTCCGGTATCGCCACACCATAACGGCTTACGTCCCAGACGCGCTTCAATCCAGGAAGCCAGCTCCAGTCCCGGCACAGGCATGGTCAGTTCGCCCCACGGCACCAACGGCTCAATTTCGCCCATGACCGTGATCCCCAGTAACGCCGCCAGCTGTGCGTTATTGCCCAGCTCAGGATGTGCGTCAAGCGGCAAATGCCAGCCATACAGGTTGATATCATTCGCCAGCAACGTTTTTAAACGGTTACGCTTCATTCCGCGAATGACCGGAGACTCTCCTTTCCAGAAGTAGCCATGATGCACAATGACCGCATCCGCGCCCAGACGCACTGCCTCATCGAGCAAAGCCTGGCTGGCGGTGACACCGGTAACAATTTTTTGCACCGTCTCTTTGCCTTCCACCTGCAAACCATTCGGCGCGTAATCACTAATCGCCGCGCTGTTCAGTTTTTCGTTAATCAGTTGTTCCAGTTCGGTGTTTTTCATCTTCGCGCCTTCCGTATTCTGATAGCTACACCGTTAACATAGCGTTACCTCGCCAGTTCGTCGATAGCCAATCTTTTGACATATTAAGAAACAAACCCGACGCCAAAAGACGCAAATTGTTTATATCATCACGCTTCAGCTAATGTATATTTATGCAATCAGACAGCATATTGCATAAATAATCAGATCTGTATCAAAGTTTTAACTTTAAGGAAACACAAGCACGCCGCGCAACTATTACGTGACGTTGCCGTCAATTGTGGAATTATTATGAATAAACACGCATCACAGCCGCGCGCTATTTACTATGTCGTTGCGCTGCAAATCTGGGAATATTTTAGCTTTTACGGCATGCGTGCCCTGCTGATTCTCTATCTCACCAATCAACTAAAATACAACGATACTCACGCCTACGAGTTATTTAGCGCCTACTGTTCGCTGGTGTATGTCACGCCAATCCTCGGTGGCTTTTTGGCGGATAAAGTTCTCGGCAATCGCATGGCGGTGATGCTGGGGGCGTTGTTGATGGCGATCGGTCATGTGGTGCTGGGTGCCAGTGAGATCCATCCGTCATTCCTCTATCTGTCCCTGGCGATTATCGTCTGCGGCTATGGCCTGTTTAAATCTAACGTAAGCTGTCTGCTCGGCGAGCTGTATGAGCCAACCGATCCGCGTCGTGATGGCGGTTTCTCGCTGATGTATGCGGCGGGTAACGTGGGGTCTATTATCGCACCTATCGCCTGTGGTTACGCCCAGGAAGAGTACAGCTGGGCGATGGGCTTTGGCCTGGCGGCGGTTGGCATGATCGCGGGTCTGGTCATTTTCTTATGTGGCAATCGTCATTTCACTCATACCCGCGGCGTTAACAAAAAAGTACTGCGTGCGACAAACTTTCTCCTGCCGAACTGGGGATGGCTGCTGGTTCTGCTGGTGGCAACGCCTGCACTGATTACCATACTGTTCTGGAAAGAGTGGTCGGTATACGCCTTAATTGTCGCGACTATTATTGGCCTGGGTGTACTGGCAAAAATTTATCGCAAAGCAGAAAACCAGAAACAGCGGAAGGAGCTGGGGCTGATTGTGACGCTCACCTTCTTCAGTATGTTGTTCTGGGCCTTCGCACAACAGGGCGGTAGCTCGATTAGCCTTTATATCG
>ERZ773186.3660-NODE-3660-length-9997-cov-5.988433_pt1 | contig 9997 bp, 7 predicted proteins | sample MGYA00581000_ERZ773186 | MGnify/ENA primary metagenome ERZ773186 (study PRJEB29015, sample SAMEA2737752) | human gut metagenome | biome: human gut; feature: human-associated habitat; material: faeces | place: China | collected 2012 ... | reverse complement strand
TAGAAGCATTTAACGAAGAACAAGCTAAGTGTTGCACTTAGCTTGACAATTCGTCGTTGTGCATTAACTATATGTAATGCTATTGATGCTGCTTCATCTTCTGATAGCATAATATCTAAACGTTTTTTTATAATAGTCAATGCTTCCTTACCAATTAAAAATTCATGATTATAAAATCTTTTTATTTCCCATAACAATGCATTTTTAAAGTTTAATCCTTGTTTATACCTTTCAATTGCAAAACTAATATGGTCTGTTAAAGAAATATAAATATTATCATTTAACCTTTTACCTAATGAATACTTTGCATAAGAGATAATTTCATTAGAAACTTGTATATATTCTAAAGGGATTTCTGATAGTAAATTCATTAATTTATTAGAATCATTTTTATTTTCAATAGCATATATTTTTTCTATTTTGCTTCGGTCTATTGTATCTCCAATTTTCTTTTGAAAACCCAATCCACATCCCATAAGGAGTATTTCTTTACCATTATTATCAAATGTTCTAATTAAATTATTATTTATAATTTTATCTATCTTCAACTATTATTCCCCCCTTTTTTGCATTTTAAAGTATAAAAAAATACCATACTCAAATAAAATAATATTTATTATAAAATATTATAAATAATTTGGTAAAGCCTGCATAACCAGTAACAACCCATGTCTTTTATTAAGGGGCTGTCGCACTAAAATTTTTATACACAATATATTGTTTTGAAAAATGAAAATCAACACAATATATTGTAGTATTTATTCTTAATGCGACATCCCCAAATTCTAGTGTCAACAATTAGAATTATACTTCAAACATCAAAATTCTACTAAATTATTTTAAATACAAAAGAACTGTAATTAATATAATTAAATAATACAGCTACTTTTGTTAATTTACTTTTGTAAAAATATATCTTCTATAAAATTGCTAAAATTAATTTCTTGATTATATTTATTTCCTTTGAATATTTCTCTTGAATACAACAAATGATTATACATTACTGAAGTTAATGAATTATCATAAATATATTCATTCCTATTATATAACACACTTAACCTTTTACCTATTTCTAGTAAATCATTATAGTGAGTACCATATGAAAATCCTCTTTGTTGATACTCTTGATTTACTTTATTTGAAAAAAATACTGATTTAGCTAACCATCCTACCATAATATTATTACTTCTTGTACTTATTTCCATTATTTTATTAACCATATTTGAAAATTCAGTAAATTGTCCCATATTAACTTTAATTCCAACTAGAGGATACCACAATCCCCTTATTTTCCCTCCATTTGTTCCAGATGACCTATAAAATGCTAATCTTACTCTTTCAATTCCATAGTTATATTGAATATCAGCATCTATTAATCCAATTGCTCTAAACGGCTTGACAGTATACACATTGACTCTAAAAGTGTTTTTATATATCTTTAATATTTTTATGGATTTTTCCATAATTCATCCCTCTTATAATTATCTATACCGTTCATTGATACATAGTAATTCTTGAATTTAACCTTATAATTTTATATAACTGGTTTCTTATTTCACTTATACTTCTATATCTTCTATCCAAACCCATTAATCTTCTTAAAAAAATCCTTTCTTGAATAGTTAAATCTAATTCTTCAAACCAAGGTCTTTCAAATTTATTTATTATATTATTATAAGTTGAATAATATAATTGAAGTAAAAAATCACCAATATACCAATAATCAGTCTTTACAGAATATCCTGATTTTATAAACCTTGCTAAGCCAAAATCAATTAATGCTAATTGGTTATTTTTCATAAGAATAACATTAGGAGTTCTAATATCTCTATGAACTATTCCTTGACTATGAAGTATCTCAGCCAATTCTAATAACTGAAGTGCAGCTTCATATATTTCTTCTCTTGTAAATTCATGACCTTCCTTATTAATTAAATCATGAAAAACTATTCCATCTATATACTCTAATAAATATCCTTGTCTAAATTCATCCCTAAATTCAGATATAAACTTAGGAAATCTTGAACTATTAAGTGTTTTTAATATTCTCTCCTCATATATTACTGAATCTCTTGTTATTTTAAGCATTTCATTTCTCAACTGCTTAACTACACATTTTTGTCCAAATTTATTTATAGCTAAATATGCTATTCCATATCTTCCTTGACCTATCATAGTGACAATTTTATATCCATTAACAATATCATTTCTATTAAAATACTTGTCCATATTTCTCTTTTGTAAACCTCTACTTTAAATATTATTTTTCTGTAGTAAAATAATATAAGTTAATAAATTAACTGTGCTTACTATATATTATGTTTTTATTCTTATAGTGTTACATAGATTATTATTATGTGTAATAAAAAATGCCTACATAAAATAAAAAATAAAGCTAAAAATTTTAAAACTCTTTATGTTCTAAAATCTTTAGCTTTATTAATATATTCAATTACAATTAGTTCTTATAATAATTTTATTATTTACAATTATTATATATAATTTTTATTTTTCTTATTATTTCTTATACTTTTACGTTATAAAACGTTTACTATTGTAATATATTGTTTCATAAATATCCACTAAACCTAATTTACTTTATTTTACATATATGGTATTATATATAATCATAAGTTGATTAATTTTTATTTTATGGGAGGGATTTTTACGTGAAATATTATATCTTAAGAACTAATTCAGTAGAAGAAAATTTAAAAAATACAAATGGATACAATTTTAAAATTAATAATTTAAATGCCGAAAGATTAATTAGTGATGCAAAAGATGGAGATATATTTTATTTATTATATAACATATCTGAAAAAAGATTTATTGAAAAAGGTGTAATTTCTTCAGTTAAATCTAATTTACCATCTAATAAATTTAAAGCATTATTTTCAAATAGAGAAAGCTTAGATATCTCTTATTTACCTTTTTCATCTCCAAATTGTGGAATAATACCATCTTCAAAAAAGAGAATAAACGAGCTTTTAAGTACTAATATTTAAATTACTTTTAAGCCTTTTATTAACAAAGCAGAGAGCAATACCTTTTTATAGTTTCCCTGCTTTGCTAATTTATTATTTTCTTATTTTAATTTCCAAATATCATCATTGTATTGTTCAATTGTTCTATCTGAAGAGAAGAAACCAGCTTTACTAATATTAATTAATACCTTTTTATTCCAACCTTCTCTATCTTCATAATACTTAATCATTTTATTTCTAGTTTTAATGTAATCTTCAATATCTAGTAATGTCATAAACCAATCTTTATTAATTAATTCATTATATAGTCTATTTAAATTAACTTCATCTCCAACCTTTAACATTTCATCACTAACAATAAAGTCAACTAATTTTTTAATATCTTCTTTTTCATAATATTTCTTTGAAACATAATCTGCTTTCTTATAGTGATTTATTACTTCTTCACTTGATTCACCAAAAATATAAATATTGTCATCTCCAACTAATTGATGAATTTCAACATTAGCACCATCTTCTGTTCCTAATGTTAATGCACCATTTAACATAAATTTCATATTACCTGTTCCTGAAGCCTCCTTAGATGCTAATGAAATTTGTTCTGAAATATCACAAGCTGGTATAAGCTTAGAAGCAATTGTAACATTATAGTTTTCAACCATAACAACTTTTAAATATTTATTTACTTCTGGATCATTATCAATGATTTCTTGTAAACAAAGAATTGCATGAATTATATCTTGAGCAATTACATATGCAGGTGCTGCCTTAGCTCCAAATATTACTGTTATTGGAGTTGTTGGAATATTTCCTGCCTTTATATCTAAATACTTATGAATAATGTATAATACATTCATTTGTTGTCTCTTATATTCATGAAGTCTCTTTACTTGAATATCAAATATAGAATTTTCATCTATATCAATGTTTTGATGTTCTTTTAAATATTTCTTTAATGCTATTTTATTATGTTTTTTAATTTCTCCAAGTCTAGCTAATACATCTTTATCATCAACGAATTTCCCTAATTCTTCCAACTTAGTTGCATCAGTTTTAAAATCTTCTCCAATAAGGCTTGTAATATAATTTGTTAACTCATTATTACAGTGAATTAACCATCTCCTAAATGTTATACCATTAGTCTTATTATTGAATTTTTCTGGATATATATCATAAAATGGCTTTAACTCTTCTTCTTCTAATATTTTTGTATGAAGAGCTGCAACACCATTTACACTAAATCCATAATGTATATCCATATGAGCCATGTGTACTCTGTCATCTTTATCTATTATATAAACTCTTTCATCATCATATTTTTCTTTAACTAAGTTATCTAATTCTCTAATTATTGGAATTAATTGTGGTACTACTTTTTCTAAGTATGCAATTGGCCACTTTTCTAATGCTTCTGCTAATATTGTATGATTTGTATAAGCACACATTTTGGTAACGATACCAATAGCTTCTTGCATTTCTATACCCTTTTCCCCTAATAATCTTATTAATTCTGGTATTACCATTGAAGGGTGTGTGTCATTAATTTGTACTACTACATGTTCATCTAGCTTGTGTAAGTCATATCCATTTTCTTCTGCCTCTAAAATAATTAATTGAGCAGCATTACTTACCATAAAGTATTGTTGATAAATTCTTAATAAATGACCTGCTTCATCACTATCATCTGGATATAAAAATAAAGTTAAATTTTCCTTAATATCCTCTTTATCAAAGTTAATTCCATCTTTAACTATTGTTTCATTAACTGTGTCTACATCAAATAATCTTAACTTATTTGAAGCTTGATTATATCCTGTTACATCTATATCATATAAAGTTGAAGTTACTTTAAATCCACCAAATAATACATCAAATTTAATATTTGATTTGTTTAACCAGCTTTCCGGTGTTATCCAAGGATTTTTTTCAGTTGTTTGCTTATTATTTTTAAATACTTGCTTAAATAATCCATAGTGATAATTTAATCCAACACCATCACCATTTAAACCTAAAGTAGCTATTGAATCTAAGAAACAAGCAGCTAGTCTTCCAAGTCCACCATTTCCTAATGAAGGTTCTAATTCAATTTCTTCAATTTCAATTAATTCTTTACCATTAGCAGCTAAAACTTCCTTAACTTCATCATATAATCCTAAGTTAATTAAATTATTTGAAAGTAACTTACCAATTAAAAATTCTGCTGAAATATAATATAATTTCTTTTCTCCTTTATTAGTTCCCTTATTCTTAATACAATTCTTTGTCATTTCTAACAATGCTACATATACTTGTTCATTTGTAGCTTCCTTAATTGTTGTATCAAATCTTAAACTTAATATTTCTTCCAAATTCCTTTTTACCATAATAAATTATCCCACCTTAAATTCATTATTTTTATTTATTATATAATTTAAAATTTGTTTTTATGATTAATCATTTTATACTTATATAATAACAATTTTTTTATTTTCTCCTTGTATATTTTTATTAAAATTTGTATATTTTTATGCCATTTTAAAAAAAACTAATTTTTTTAACTTTTTATCATTTTCTAAAGTAAACAATTTTACCATTGATATAATTGACTTTTATAAAAAATAGAGATATAAGCCCAATTTTATCTATTCCATTAGTAAATTTTTAAATAAATAAATTTAGCTTTTATCTCTACTTCTTAATTTTTTATATTGAATCAAAATAATTTAATACAACTTCCTTATCACTAAAATGATGTTTTACTGTTCCTATTATTTGATAATCTTCATGGCCTTTTCCTGCAATTACAACTATATCATTTTCGCCAGCAATTCTACATGCATACTCTATTGCATCTTTTCTGTCTTCAATTACTGTATGACTATCCTTAATTCCTGCTAATATATCTTCTATTATACTATGTGGATCTTCTGTTCTTGGATTATCTGAAGTTACTATTGTAACATCACTATACCTTTCAGCAATTGATCCCATTTGTGGTCTCTTTGTTTTATCTCTATCTCCGCCACATCCAAATACAGTTATTAATTTTCCTTTAACAACTTCCTTCATAGTTTCTAATATATTTTCAAGCCCATCAGGAGTGTGTGCATAATCAACAACTACTGTACAATTCATTTTATCATGATAAACTCTCTCACATCTTCCTGCTACTGCTTTCATTGTATCAAAACCTTCTATAACATCTTCTACAATAACATAACCTCCAACTACAAGCACTCCAATTACACCTAATGCATTATAAATATTATAAAGTCCTGGAATATGAAGCTTAACTTTTCCCTTAAAGTCTTCTCCAATATATAAATCAAAAGAAGAGCCATTAGCTTGTAAATCTAAATTTTTAGCTCTAACATATCCATCCTCAACACCATATGAAGTAACTATCTTGTTATCATTAGTTGTTTCATGTAATGTATTTAACATTTTCTTTCCATATTTATCATCACAGTTTATAACAGTACTTTTAGAACCTTTAATAAATTTAAATTTTGCATTATAATAATTTTCAAATGTTTTATGATAATCCATATGGTCTTGAGTTAAATTTGTAAACATTCCTCTACTAAAGTTTAATCCCTCAACTCTTCCCATTGCTGATGCATGAGATGATACTTCCATTAAACAATACTTACATCCACCTTCTCTCATATCTTTAATAAGTCTAAATAATTCTATTGCTTCAGGCGTTGTCATGTTTGTTGGAATCATTTTATCTCCAATATAATTTGCAATTGTACCTATAAGACCAACCTTATTTCCTGCATGCTCTAATATGTGTTTCATCATATATGTTGATGTAGTTTTTCCATTAGTTCCTGTTACACCTAAAAATGTTAAGTCATTATCTTGTATATTAAAAAATGTCTTTGCAATAATAGCCATACATTCTCTTGTATCTTTTACTTTTATATAGGCAACATTATCTTTAATATCCTTTATATCCTTACTATGAATAATTACACTAGCACCTTTTTCTATTGCTTCATTTATTAAATCATGTCCATCAACCTTAACTCCTATAACAGCAATAAAAAGACTTCCCTTTTTAACTTGTCTTGTATCTCTTGTAATATCTATAACGTCTATATTTTGATAATTTATTTCATTTGTAGAACTATACTCCAAATTTGATTTTTTTAATATTTCACTTAATAACATTTAAAATCTCCCTATCTTAAATTTATTTTTAAACTCTTATCTCAATGAACTCTATATCTTATAACTATTTTACATCATTTATTATTCTTTATCTATAAAAGAATAGCAATTAGATAAATAGTATTAGTTTTAGTATTATTATATTTTTATTGCATTTTCATTTGAAATATAGTATAATTTAACAAATAGTTTTTGAAATATCATCAAAGGCGATGATAAATAAAAATATACTTTATTTTTATCGTGGCCTTTGTCTAAATAAGAATTATTCATAAGGCTCGCTTAAAGCGAGCCTTTATTATTTTATAAAAGGTGGAAAAAAAGATGTGTAGCTTTGTTGTATTTTCTTCTGATAATTTAAGTTTATCTGACCTTTCAAAAGCCTTAAAAAAGGTTTATCATAGGGGTCCAGATAATAATTACCTTGCCATTGAAAATGGTTTATTATGGGGCTTTAACCGTTTATCAATAATGGATTTATCATCTAATGGAAATCAACCATTTAAATATGATTCTTGTGAACTTGTATGTAATGGTGAAATTTATAATTATAATTCTTTTAAAAAATTATTATCTCAAGAATATATTTTTCACTCCAATAGTGATTGTGAAGTTTTAATTCCATTATACCTTAAGTATGGAATTGAAATAATGTGTAAAATGCTTGATGCTGAATTTGCATTAGTTTTATATAATTCTAAGGATAATTCTATAATGGCTGCAAGAGATCCTATGGGAATAAGACCAATGTTTTATGGATATACAAAAAAAGATCATAAAATTTCTTTTGCAAGTGAAGCAAAAGCATTAATAGATTATTGTAATGATATTATGCCATTTCCTCCTGGCCATTATTATAAAGATGGAAAATTTACTTGTTATAATGATTTATCTAATACAAAATTTATAAATAACGATAATTTAAATACTATTTTTACAAATATAAGGACTAAATTAATTTCTGCTGTTGAAAAAAGACTTCATGCAGATGCTCCAATTGGATATTTATTAAGTGGAGGCTTAGATTCTTCATTAGTTTGCTCTATTGCTCAACGAATGATTAAAGACCCTATTAAAACTTTTGCTATTGGAATGGATACTGATCCAATAGATTTAAAATATGCAAAACAAGCCGCTGATTATTTAGGAACTGATCATACTGAAGTCATAATAAATAAAAATGATGTTCTTAAAACATTAGATGAAGTAATTTATCATTTAGAAACCTTTGATATAACAACAATTAGAGCAAGTATTGGAATGTATTTATTATGTAAATATATTCATGAAAATACTACCTTAAAAGTTATATTAACTGGTGAAGTTAGCGATGAGTTATTTGGATATAAATATACTGACTTTGCTCCATCTGCAAGCGAATTTCAAAAAGAATCTCAAAAGAGAATTAAAGAATTATACATGTATGATGTATTGAGAGCTGATCGTTGTATATCAGCTCACGCCTTAGAAGGTCGTGTTCCATTTGCTGATATAGATTTTGTAAATTATGTAATGAGTATTAATCCTTCAAAAAAAATGAACACTTATAATAAAGGAAAATATTTATTAAGAAAAGCCTTTGATGGACAACAATATTTACCAACTTCATTATTATATCGTGAAAAAGCTGCTTTTAGTGATGCTGTAGGACATTCCCTTGTTGATTATTTAAAGGAATATGCAGAATCAAAATATACTGATTCTGAACTTTCCTTAGCAAAAAAACGCTATAAACATTGTACCCCTTTTACTAAGGAAGCACTTCTTTATAGAGATATTTTTGAAAAATACTACGCTGGAAATGAAAAATGGATTAAGGGATTTTGGATGCCAAATAGAGAATGGCCTGGATGTAACGTTAATGACCCAAGTGCTAGAGTACTTTCTAACTATGGTGATAGTGGTAAATAAGATTTTAAGGAGCCTAAAATATATTTAGAACTCCTTTTATATTTTCTTATACTTTAAATTAATTATAACTTTACCTGCCAATTTTTTATAACTTTTTTTATAATAATTTATAAAAACTATTATTTTAACCATACTAAATATTATAATAAATAATTTATAAGGAGTGAAACAAATGAAAAAACATTTAAGTTTACTTTTATCAATTTTAATATTAACAATAATTTTATTTAACAACTTATCAGTATATGCATTTTCATCTTATACCACTGACCCTATAGATACATCTACTTTAAATGATTTAACACAAATAACTGAAGTATCAGAAGACCCTTATTCAGCATTTATAGATGATTCTTATTATAATATTACTAATGATTATTTAACTACCATAATTAATAAGCTATCATCTCTTCCACCTTCAGGTAATCCTTGTATTGATTATCTTGGTGAAGAAATATTGCTACATAGAGCAATTTTATTTACATCTCATATTATTCAAGGATATACTTCTAATCCAGAATTAATTGATATTACAGATGATATTATTGAAAATTATACTGGTGAATTAAAAGAAATGAGAATTGAACTTGCTAAATTAATTGATAATTCTAAAAAAAATAATTCATCTAAATTTGATGATTCATATTATAAGGAATTTAATCCTATAGCTAATAAATTATCTACTGATTTTTCTAAAATTTCATCTAAAGATAGTAATGATTTAACATATATTAAAGAAGTACTTATTCTTTTACAAGCTTCTCATGATATAGCTGATATAGATAGCATATGTACTAATAATGACTTAGTTAGCAAAATTTCTAAAAACAGTTTAACTAATACTTCTGGATACATATCTAGATTAACAACATTAAAAAATTCAATTAAATAAAAATCCACCAGCTCAGCTGGTGGTTTTGCATTTTCGGGCCTAGCCCTTT
>ERZ773186.3659-NODE-3659-length-9999-cov-5.353278_pt1 | contig 9999 bp, 6 predicted proteins | sample MGYA00581000_ERZ773186 | MGnify/ENA primary metagenome ERZ773186 (study PRJEB29015, sample SAMEA2737752) | human gut metagenome | biome: human gut; feature: human-associated habitat; material: faeces | place: China | collected 2012 ... | reverse complement strand
GCATCATTAAGGAGGTATATACAACGATGAGCGAAGAAATCAAGAACAACGAAATCAAGGAAGAGAGCTTCGAGGAGCTGCTGGACAAATCTTTCAAGACTTTAAATACAGGAGAGAAGGTAACCGGTATCGTGACGGCTGTTGGTCCCACCGAGGTTCAGGTGGACCTGGGCTGCAAGCAGGCCGGCTACATTGCCGTGGACGAGCTGTCCGCTGATCCCAACGTGAAGCCCGAGGACGTGGTGAAGGTCGGCGACGAGATCGAGACCTACATCATCCGCGTCAACGACGTGGAGGGCTATGCCATGCTGTCCAAGAAGCGCCTGGACGCCGTGAAGGTCTGGGAGGACATCGAGGAGGCCCGCGAGAACAAGACCACCCTGGAGGGCAAGGTCACCGAGGAGAACAAGGGCGGCATCGTCGTCAACGTCAAGGGCGTGCGCGTGTTCGTGCCCGCTTCCCAGAGCGGCCAGCCCCGCGGCGCCGATCTGTCCGAGATGATCGGCCAGACCGTGTCCCTGCGGATCACCGAGGTCAACCGTGCCCGCCGCCGGGTGGTGGGTTCCATCCGTGCCGTGCAGTACGAGGCCCGTCAGGCCGCCCAGGCTGCCATCTGGGAGAGCATCGAGGTCGGCAAGCACTACACCGGCACCGTGAAGTCCATGACCAGCTACGGCGTGTTTGTGGACATCGGCGGCGTGGACGGTATGGTACATATCTCCGAGCTGTCCTGGTCCCGCATCAAGAACCCCGCTGAGGTGGTTTCCGTGGGCGACACCCTGGATGTGTACGTCATCTCCTTCGATCCCGAGAAGCACAAGATCTCCCTGGGCGTCAAGGATCACTCCTGCAACCCCTGGGACACCTTCATGAACACCTATAAGGTGGGCGACGTGGCCAACGTCCGCATCGTGAAGCTGATGACCTTCGGCGCCTTTGCCGAGGTCGTGCCCGGCGTGGATGGTCTGATCCACATCTCCCAGATCGCGGACCGCCGCATCGAGAAGCCCGGTGACGTTCTGTCCGAGGGCCAGATGGTGGACGCCAAGATCACCGCCGTGGACGAGGAGAAGCAGAAGATCTCCCTGTCCATCCGCGCTCTGCTGAACGACGAGCCCGCCGAGGACGAGGAGTAATCTTCCCCGAACCGGCCTGTGTCGGAACTGAATCGCTGACAAACGGCCCCCGGTGTCGTACCGGGGGCCGTTTTTTGTACGTCGCGGGGGTCAGCGCTGGTTCTGGTTCTGATTGCTGTTCTGGTTCTGATTCTGGTTCTGGTTCTGATTCTGCTTGGAATTGCGGTTCTGACGGGTGTTCTGATTCTGATTCTGATTCTGGTTGTTGTTCTGGTTCTGATTCTGGTTCTGGTACTTGTCCATGACGGACACCTCCTTCTGTACCTGCGGTACAGGGATAGTTTGGCCGGAACCGGTGGAATCATGCACAAGTCCGGGAAAAAATCGCAAAGCGCGGCGGCGGGGTTGTTCCGGAACAGGGAATCTGGTATAATGCGGATAGAAATTTTTGCAGAGGAGGGAATCGTCATGCGGACGCTGGCCGCCATATCGCTGTCCTTTGCCGCCGCCGTTTTCGCGGCGGTGCTGCTGCCCTGGTCCGGGTGGACCTGGTGGGCGGCAATCGTCTGCGGAGCAATGGGCCTGGCGGCGGTGCTGCTGCGCCGCCGTCTGCCGGACAAGCTGCGGCTGCGGGCGGCGGTGATTCTGTTCTCCCTCTGCGGGGGACTGCTGTATTTCGGCGGGTATCAGGCCCTGGTGCAGCAGCCGGTGCTGGAGCGCTGCGGCCGGGAGGCGGAATTTTCCGCCGTCGCGGCGGACTTCGGCCAGCTGACGGAGCAGGGCGGCCGGGTGACGGTGTATCCGGAGGGGCTCCGGGGCGTCAAGGCGGTCTGCTACGGCGGCCAGGAGCTGGCCCAATTGGAGCCGGGACAGCGGATCACCGGCTACGCCCGCTGGCAGGATGCCGGGCGCATTCACGAAAACGACGTGACCACCTTCACCTCCCGGGGCGTGTTCGCCCTGCTGTATGTCCAGGGGGACGTGACGGAGGAGGCGGGCAGCGCCGGGAGCCTGCGCTGGCTGCCCCAGCGGACGGCCCGGGCCCTGCGGGAAAAGATCGCCGCCATCTGGGACGATGAGACCACCGCCGCCTTCGTCACGGCGGAGCTGACCGGAGACCGGGGCGGCCTGTCCGTGGCGGACGAGACGGCCATGTCCCAGGCAGGACTTTCCCACCTGTTCGCCGTGTCCGGCCTGCACTGCGCGTTTCTGGTGAGCCTGCTGGGCCTGCTGCTGGGCAGCAGGCGGCGGCTGTCCGCCGGGGTATCCATGGCAGTGCTGGCGTTTTATATGCTGGTGGTGGGCCTGTCGCCGTCGGTGGTGCGGGCGTGCATCATGCAGGCCTTCGTGCTGGCGGCGCCCCTGTTCAAGCGGGACAGCGACGGCCTTACCAGCCTGGGAGCGGCGCTGCTGGTGATTTTGCTGGCCAACCCCTTTGCCGCCGGAAGCATCAGCTTGCAGCTGAGTTTTGCGGCCACCCTGGGACTGGTGTGGCTGTCGCCGAAGCTGTACCGGAATCTGTCCCGGTTCTACACCGGGACAAGCCGGGCCGTCCGATGGGCGGTGAACTTCCTGGGCGCCAACGTGTCGGCGTCCGTCTCGGCTCTGGTTTTCACCATTCCGCTGACGGCCATCTACTTCAACATCCTGACCCTTACCGCCCCCATCAGCAACCTGTTGGCCGTTCCGGCGGCGGGATGGAACTTCATGGCGGGCTTTGTGACGGTGCTGGTGGGCTTTGTATGGCTGCCGGCGGCCCGGGTGCTGGGCTGGGTATGCTTCGGCCTGGTGCGGTATGTGCTGTGGGTCGCCGGGGTGCTGGCCTCGGCTCCGGGGCATGCGGTGTATTTTTCCAACGGCTTTCTGAAATACTGGCTGCTGTATGTATACGCCATGTTCGGCGGGTGCCTGCTGACCCGGGACCGGCGGCGGAAGTACGCCGTGGCCGGAGTCCTGGCGGCGGCGACGCTGGCGCTGGCGGTGGGCCTGAACACCGGACTGCACCAATATGGGGACCTGTCCGTGATGGCCCTGGACGTGGGCCAGGGGGAAAGCGTGGCCCTGTATACCCGGGAGAAGGCGGTGCTGGTGGACTGCGGATCCAGCAACAGCTATATCAGCGCCGGGGCCCGGGCGGCAGACCAGCTGGAGAGCATGGGCATCCACCGCCTGTCGGCGGTGGCGGTGACCCACTATCATGCGGACCACACCAACGGACTGGAGGAGTTGCTGGCCCGGATGCCAGTGGAGCGTCTGCTGCTGCCGGAGATCCAGGATGAATACGGCGTCCGGGACCGGCTGCTGGCCCTGGCCCGGGAGCTGGACATCCCCGTGACCATGGTGACGGACACCTATCAGTTCCCCATGGACCAGGCCATGCTGACCATCTATCCGCCGGTGGGAGCCGGGGACCTGAACGAGCAGGGGCTGACCTTCCTGTGCTCGGCGGGGGATTTCGACGCCCTGATCACCGGCGACATGGCCGGAAACACGGAAAAGAAGCTGGTGGAGCGGTTCGACCTGCCGGATATCGAGGTGCTGGTGGTGGGGCACCACGGCTCCCGGTACAGCAGCACCGACGCATTTTTGCAGCAGGTGCGACCGGAAACGGCCATCATCAGCGTGGGAGACAACAGCTACGGCCACCCCACCCAGGAGGCTATGGACCGGCTGTCCCGGAACGGGGCCACCGTGTATCGCACCGACCGGCAGGGGAACGTCCTGGTCACAGTGAACGGAGGAACGTAAATGGCGGCAAAGGCTACGAAAAAAAGCGGCGCAGCCCTGGAAAAGCTGCGGGCGGATATCAAAAGCGGCAGCCCGGAGAACGTGTACATCTTCTACGGAGAGGAGACGTATCTGCGGGACCGGTATCTGGAGGAGCTGAAGGCCCTGCTGGTGCCGGAGGGCTTTGAGGAGTTCAACTATCACCGGCTTTCCGGAAAGGGACTGACCGTCCAGGACCTGACGGAGGTGGTGGAGGCCATGCCCATGATGGCCCAGCACACCCTGACGGTGGTGACGGATATGGACCTGTTCCGGCTGGACGAGGGGCAGCGGGGGCTGCTGATCAATCTGCTGGGGGATTTCCCGGAATACGGCACGTTGGTGTTTGTATACGACGTGCTGCCCTATAAACGGGACGGCAAAATGAAGAAGCTGTGCGCCGCCATCGGGGACCACGCGCAGGAGGTGGAGTTCTGCCAGCAGGAGCGGGACCAGCTGCTGCGGTGGATGAAGCGGCGGTTCGCGGCGGAGGGCCACGACATCGACACGGCCACGGCGGACCATCTGCTGTTCACCTGCGGCACGCTGATGACGGACCTGGTGCCGGAGATCGGGAAGATCGCTGCCTATGCCAAGGGGGAGCGCATCACCGTGGCGGACATCAACGCCGTGGCGGACCCCATTCTGGACGCCCAGGTGTTCGACATGACCAACAGCATCACCGCCGGAAAATACGACGACGCGGCCCGGGTACTGGGGGAGCTGCTGCGGATGCAGACGGAGCCCATTGTGATCCTGGCGGCGGTGGGCAAGGAGCTGCGGCGGCTGTATACCGCCCGAATGGCCCTGGACGGCGGCAAGGACCGGCTCTGGCTGAAGCAGCTGTGGAACATGAGCAGCGATTACCCGGCCAAGCTGCTGATGCAGGCGGCCAGAAAGGTGGACCACGACTGGTGCCGGACGGCGGTGCTGCGGTGCCAGCAGCTGGACCGGCGGATGAAGAGCATGAGTATGCCGGATAAGCAGAAGGAGGACGAATTGAAGCTGTTTCTGATGGAATTGGCGGGGCGCAGATGAAGCCCCGGGTAAAAGAGGTCATCGTGGTGGAGGGGCGGTATGACCGCAACGCCCTTTTGCAGGCGGTGGACGCCACGGTGGTGGAGACCGGTGGGTTTTCCGTGTTCAACGACCGGGAGAAGCTGGCGTTTTTGCGGCGGCTGGCGGAAAAGCGGGGGTTGATCCTGCTGACGGACCCGGACGGGGCGGGCTTTGTGATCCGGAACCACCTGAAGGGGGCCATCCCCCGCCAGCAGCTGAAGCAGGCCTATGTCCCGGATATCGCCGGGAAGGAGCGGCGCAAGCGCCATCCCGGCAAGGAGGGCAAGTTAGGAGTGGAGGGCATGCGGCCGGAGGTGCTGCTGGAGGCCCTGCGGCGCTGCGGCGCCACCCTGGAGGGGGAGGACGCCCCGGCCCCCGGCGGGGACCTGACCAAGGCGGACATGATGGACAAGGGTCTGGTGGGGCCGAACTCCGCCGCCCGGCGGCAGCAGGTGCTGCGGGACCTGGGTCTGCCGGAGCACCTGACGGCCAACGGCCTGCTGGAGGCCCTGAATCTGCTGCTGACACGAGAGGAGTTTGAGAAGCTGTGACGGAGCCATTGGAGATCGAGCGGAAATTCCTGATCGAAATGCCGGACCGGACCCTGCTGGACCGGTGCCCGGTGCGGTGGGAGATGTGGCAGACCTACCTGCTGTCCCGGCCCGGCGTCAGCGCCCGGGTCCGCCGCCGGGTGGGGGAAACGGAGCAGTTTTTCCACACCGAAAAGCAGCGCCTGACGGACCGCACCTGCGTGGAGCGGGAGCGGGAGATCGACGCCCGGGAATATGAGGCCCTGCTGGCACAGCGGGACCCGGCGCGGGTGACCATTCACAAGATGCGCTATTGCCTGCCGGAGGGCGGACTGGTGTTCGAGATCGACGTGTACCCCTTCTGGCGGCGGCTGGCGGTGATGGAGGTGGAGCTGCAGCGGGAGGACCAGAGGTTCACCGTGCCCTGGGGGCTTCGGGTGCTGCGGGAGGTATCCGGCGACCGGCGGCTGAAAAACGCCGCCCTGGCGGGCCATGTGCCGCCGGAGGAAGAATTGTTGGCCGAAGCCGCCGGAAATGGAATAACTCCCTTGCATGGGAGTCCGGAATGTGGTAAAATAATCTGAAAATACCGGCGGGGGAACAACTGCCGGTGCATTTTCGCGGAAATCGTGCTGCGGCACGGATTCGATATCTATACGCATACATAGGAGGAACCAAAAATGTCTTTCATGATCGAAACGTCTGCCCGCCATATCCACCTGACCCAGGAGACGGTGGAGAAGCTGTTCGGCGAGGGCTATCAGCTGACCGTTCGCAAGCCCCTGTCCTATCCCGGCCAGTACGCCTGCAACGAGCGGCTGACCATCGTGGGGCCCAAGAAGGAGATGGCCAACGTGTCCATTCTGGGGCCCACCCGTAAGGCCGACCAGGTGGAGGTCTCCGCCACCGACGCCCGCACCCTGGGCATCGACGCTCCCGTCCGGGAGAGCGGCCATGTGGAGGGCTCCGGCGCATGTAAGCTCATCGGGCCCAAGGGCGAGGTGGAGCTGAGCCAGGGCGTCATCATCGCCAAGCGGCATCTGCATGTCCGCCAGGAGGACGCCGAGAAGATGGGCGTCAAGGACAAGGAGATCATCAAGGTGGCCTGCGGCGGCGAGGGCCGCAAGCTGATCTTCGACGACGTGGTGGTCCGCGTCAACGTGGGCGGCGCCACCACCATGCACATCGACACCGACGAGTCTCAGGCCGCCGGCAACCCCACCGTGGGCGAGATCTATCGGTAAATCATCCGAATCTAAAGGGGGTGCGCACCGCGCACCCCCAGCTTGTCAAAAAGCATTTTTGACAAGCTGGGGGCGGTTTTTCAGAACTTAAAAAAATTCTGAAAAACGAGTGATTGCAAACGAAAGACACCCCTGATGGGTTTCTTTCGTAACGATCTTCTTTTCCGATGGTGAAAGTCCCCCCTCTTTTGACAGTCTTGCAGGGTGCGCGATGCGCACCCTGCGCTTTAACGGGTTTTTACAGAAAAGGAGCGTGACCTATGGCGACCACTCTTATCCGAAATGCCCAGGCCATCGTCACCGTGGACCGGGAGGACCGGGTGCTGCGGGGCGAAAACATCCTGGTGCAGGACAACGTGATCCGATACATCGGGCCGGAGGAGCGCCCGGCGGACCGCGTCATCGACGCCTCCCACTGCTTTGTGTACCCCGGTCTGGTGAACACCCACCACCATCTGTACCAGACCTTCACACGGAACCTGCCGAAGGTGCAGAAAATGGAGCTGTTTCCGTGGCTGCGGACCCTGTACGAGATCTGGCGGGGCCTGGACGAGGACTGCATCTATTACAGCTCCCTGGTGGGGCTGGGCGAGCTGCTGAAATACGGCTGCACCACCTGCATGGACCACCACTATGTGTTCCCCAGGGTGGGATCGGAGCACTTCATCGACCAGCAGTTCCGGGCGGCGGACCTGCTGGGGGTCCGGTTCCACGCCACCCGGGGCAGTATGTCCCGGGGCAAAAGCGACGGCGGTCTGCCGCCGGACGATCTGGTGCAGGATGTGGACACCATCCTGCGGGACAGCCAGAGATTGGTGGAGAAATTCCACGATACATCCCGGTTTTCCATGCACCAGGTGGCCCTGGCTCCCTGCTCGCCCTTCAGCGTGACCACGGACCTGCTGAAGCAGTCGGCGGTCCTGGCCCGGTCCATGGGGGTACGGCTGCACACCCATCTGTGCGAGACCAAGGACGAGGAGCGGTTCACCCTGGAGGCCGTGGGTATGCGGCCCCTGGCGTATATGGAAAGCTGCGGCTGGCTAGGAGAGGACGTGTGGTATGCCCACGGCATCCACTTCAATGATCAGGAGCTGCGGCTGCTGGCCCAAACGGGGACAGGCGTGGCCCATTGCCCGGTGTCCAACATGAAGCTGGCCTCCGGCGTGTGCCGGGTGCCGGATATGCTGGCACTGGGAATGCCGGTGGGACTGGCCGTGGACGGTTCGGCGTCCAACGACTGCTCCAACCTGCTGGCGGAGATCCGGGCGGCGTACCTGCTGCACCGGCTGACCTACAGTGCCAAGGCCCCCACCGGGTATGACCTGCTGAAAATGGCCACCATGGGCAGCGCCCGGCTTCTGGGCCGCCAGGACGAGATCGGCAGCCTGGAGGTGGGAAAGGCGGCGGACCTGTTTCTGCTGAACGTGGACCTGCTGGAGCTGGCCGGGGCCAAACTGGACCCCGCCTGTATGCTGGGAACCGTTGGCTATGCCCGCCCGGCGGAGCTGGTGATGGTCAACGGCCGGGTGGTGGTGGAGCACGGCCGTGTGCTGGGTATGGACGAGGAACAAACCCGCGTCCGGGCCCAGCAGCTGGTGGACGGGATGCTGCAAAAAGCGGAATAAGCATGAAACAACCGGGTACGGCACGCCGTACCCGGTTGTTGGTTATATGTGTTCAATCAGGGCCACGGCGTGGGCGGACATGCCGGAGCCGTCGCCGGTGAAGCCCAGGTGCTCCTCGGTGGTGGCCTTGACGCTCACAGCATCCACCGGCATCCCGAAGGCTGCGGCCAGATTCTCCCGCATGGCGGGGATGTAGGGGGCCAGCTTGGGCTTCTGGCAGAGCAGGGTGGAATCAATGTTCACGATCTTCCAGCCCTTCTCCCCCATGATGCGTGCCACATGCTGCGCCAGCTGCAGGCTGTCGGCACCGGCATAGGCGGGGTCGGTATCCGGGAAGTGCTTGCCGATGTCGCCCAGCGCGGCGGCACCCAGCACAGCGTCCATCACAGCGTGGGCCAGCACATCGGCATCCGAGTGGCCCAGCAGGCCCTTTTCAAAAGGCACCTCCACGCCGCCCAGGATCAGCTTGCGGTCCTCGACCAGACGGTGAACATCATAACCATGACCAATGCGCATATCATTTCCTTCTTTCTGTTCGGCGCGGGGCAGATCCTCCCGCGTTGTGATTTTCAGATTGGCGTAATCCCCCTGGGTCAGCTGCACCGGGCGGCCGGTCAGTTCAAACAGGCTGCAGTCGTCGGTGACCAGGCGGGCTTTTTCCGCATCCAGCTCGTCCAGCGCGGCCAGATACGCCGCACGGTCGAAGCACTGGGGGGTCTGCACCGCATACAGGGTGCTGCGGTCAGGGGTATCAGTGACCATGCACTGCTCCGGCACAGTTTTGCCATCGCCCCGCACAGCCCGCTTGACGGTATCCTTTACCGGCACGGCGGGGGCGGCAGCACCGCAGGCAGCGGCTGCCTCCAGCGCCGCCGTGATAACAGCCTGACTGACAAAGGGACGGGCGGCATCGTGGACAGCCACCAGCTCTCCGTGGGCGGCCAGCACTCCGTTCTTCGCGCTCTCGGCACGGGTCGCGCCACCCTGTACCACCTGCACCGGCTTTGTGCAGGCCGCGGCCTGCTGTTCCAGAAATGCCCGGTTCTTCCCGGCCACCAGAACGATCTCGCTGACCAGCGGACACTCCGCAAAGGCCCGGATGCTCCGCTGCACCACGGTCTCCCCGCCCAGATCAAAGCTGAGCTTGTCAAACCCCATGCGGGTGGAGGACCCTGCCGCCACCAGAACGGCTGATACTTTCTTTTCCAATTTCTGCACCTGCCCTGCTCTTATTCTCCCGGGAAATACCACCCGGGGCACAGATAGAATAAACCATGTTTTATTATACCGTATCGCCCGGCAAACTGCAACCGATTTTATACAGCAAAAATGCCCCTCTGCGGCAGGGCAGAGGGGCAAAAACGCTTCTTTTTTCAGGAGATCACTTCAGGATGGGCTCGATGGCGGCAGCCAGAGCGTCCTTCTGTGCCTGGGCTTCCTCCAGGGTCTTGCCCAGGGTGGTGAAGTAGGTCTTGATCTTGGGCTCGGTGCCGGAGGGACGCACCACAACGGTCGCGCCATTTTCCAGCGTGTAGATCAGGACATTGGCGGCGGGCAGGCCGGTCTCCTCGGGCTTCTTGTAGTCCACGACCTTGACGACCTTGTCACCGGCAAAGTCCTTCGGCGGGTTGTCGCGCAGGTTCTGCATGATGCCGGCCATCTTGTCCATGCCGGACAGGCCCGGGAACTCAAAGCTGTC
>ERZ773186.3656-NODE-3656-length-10010-cov-17.295329_pt1 | contig 10010 bp, 8 predicted proteins | sample MGYA00581000_ERZ773186 | MGnify/ENA primary metagenome ERZ773186 (study PRJEB29015, sample SAMEA2737752) | human gut metagenome | biome: human gut; feature: human-associated habitat; material: faeces | place: China | collected 2012 ... | reverse complement strand
TCATCAATGCGGCGGACGATTCCGGTTGCTTTCATCTGTGTACCATCCTTCCCATTCTGCATTTTCCCATGCTGTGTAGTTATTATGTGGAAGCGGAAGGGAAATATACACCTGCCCGCCCTGTGTTTGCCAAACAGGGGCGGCTATGATACAATAAATTTATTACAGAAAGGATGGGCAGAGGATGCAGCAGATTTTGATTTTGGGCGGCGGCGCAGCCGGTCTGGCCGCTGCGCTGGCGGCAGCACAGACCGCAGAGGGCCGCGCACGCATCACCGTGCTGGACAAAAACGCGAAGGTGGGCAAAAAGCTTCTGGCCACCGGCAACGGGCGCTGCAATCTCGACAACCGGGACATCACGCCGGAGCGGTATTTCACCAGCAGCCCCAAAGCCCTGCGCCGCCTGCTGAGCGCCGTGGACGAGGCTGCGCCGCTGGCGTGGTTCGAGAGCCTCGGCCTCTACCCCCGCACCGACGAGGCCGGGCGGGTGTACCCCTATTCCAATCAGGCGGCGGACGTACTGGCCCTGCTGGAGCACCATCTGTCGAGACTGGGCGTCGAGGTGCGCACCGGCTGTACCGTCCAGAACCTGAGCCAGAGCCGGGGCGGCTATGCCGTCCAAGTCGAGACCGAGGCGGGCCGCGAGACCCTGCGGGCCGACGCCGTCATCTGCGCCATGGGCGGCGATGCCGGCCCTCAGTTCGGCACCGATGGCTTCGGCACCCGGTTCGCCGCCCAGTGCGGCGGACGGATGGCCCCCCTCTATCCCTGCCTGACAGCCCTGCAGTGTGCTCATCCCCGCAAGCCGCTGGCCGGCATCCGGGCCAAGGGCTGCGCCAGCCTGCTGGACGGTGCAGATGGCCGGGTGCTTGCCCGGGAAATGGGCGAGGTGCAGTTCACCGAGTACGGGCTTTCGGGCATCTGCATCATGCAGCTTTCGGGCCTGCTGGCCCCGGGGCGCGGGCCGAAGCGGCCTGTCGTGGCCCTCGACCTCTTCCCTGCTCTGAGTGAGACCGAGCTGGCCGCGCTGTTCGCCCAGCGGGTCGGGCTGCTGGGCAGCGAGGCGGCGGAGTTCTGGCTGGGCTTGCTGCCCGCAAAGCTGGGCCGCGCCCTCTGGGCCGATGCCGGTTTACCTGAAAACGCCCGCGCCCTGCCCGCCTCCGCGTGGCCGAAACTCGCCGCCACAGCCAAGTGCTGGCGGTTCGAGGACTTGACGCCCTGCGGCTGGAAGCAGGCTCAGACCACCGGCGGCGGCCTGCTGCTGGACGAAGTAGAGGACGATTTCCAGTTCAAGGGCTGTCCGGGACTCTACTTTGTGGGCGAGACACTGGACTGCGCCGGCAGCTGCGGCGGCTACAACCTCCACTGGGCCTTCGGCAGCGGCATCATCGCCGGGCGGGCGGCGGCAAAGCTTCGCAAAAAGAAGAAGTAAACCAGCAAGCCCCCGGAAGGTCGCCTTCCGGGGGCTTGCTTTCTGTGTTATTCGTTCACGGCCTTGTCCAGCTCCGCCTCCTCGGCGGCAGCCTCGGCCTCTTCTTCCTTCTGATACTCTTCAAAGGCCGACCACATGGGCTCGATGTCCTCGCCCCGGACGCGGCGGGCAAAGTAATTCCTGGTGATGTCCACCACAGTGCCGGACAAAGCCAGCACGCCGATGAGGTTCGGGATCATCATCAGGCCGTTGAAGGTGTCGGAGAGGCCCCACGCGAGGCCCAGCTTCATGGTCGCGCCCACAACGGTCATGCAGACAAAGACGACCTTATAGATGCGGCTTCCCGCCGTGCCGAAGAGATACTCCACGGCCTTGGTGCCGTAGTGGCTCCAGCCGAGGGTGGTGGAGTAGGCGAACAGCAGGATGGACACGGCGATGAACTTGGGGCCGAAACTGCCGAAAGCCGCCGTGAACGCCTGGCCTACCAGCGCATTGTCCTGCACACCTGCGAGGACAGCGCCGCTCTCGAGGTCTACCACGCCGGTGGTCAGGATGACGAGGGCCGTCAGGGTGCAGACCACGATGGTATCGGCGAAGACCTCAAACACGCCCCACATGCCCTGATGCACCGGCTCCTTGACGTTGGAGGCCGAGTTGACCATGACCGCAGAGCCGAGGCCGGCTTCGTTGGAGAACGCGCCGCGCTTGAAGCCCCAGGTGATGGTCTGGCTGATGCCGTAGCCCAGCGCGCCGCCGCCTGCAGCGTTGAGGTTGAATGCACCCTTGAAGATCGCCGCCAGTGCCGCCGGGATATTGCCCGCGTGCATGACCACGATGATGAGCGCACCTGCGACATAGAACAGTGCCATCAGCGGCACCAGCTTTTCCGTGACAGCGGCCACCCGCTTGAGTCCGCCGATGACGATGAGGGCCGTCACCACCATCAGTGCAAGGCCGGTGGCGAGGTACGGCAGATGGAAGGCCGCGTTCATGTTGCCGGCGATGGAGTTTATCTGGCTCATGTTGCCGATGCCGAAAGACGCGAGGATGCAGAAGCAGGCAAACAGGACAGCCAGCACCCTGCCCACTGCCTTACAGCCGGGCTTTGCGCCCAGACCGTCGGTCAGATAATACATCGCGCCGCCGTTCCACTCGCCTTTTTCGTTCTTGCGGCGGTAGTAGACGCCCAGCACGTTCTCCGCAAAGCTGGTCATCATTCCCAGCAGGGCCATGACCCACATCCAGAAGATGGCACCCGGGCCGCCGGAGACGATGGCCGTGGCCACGCCCACGATGTTGCCGGTGCCGATGGTGCCTGCCAGTGCCGTACACATGCTCTGGAACTGGCTGATGGCCATATCTTCCTTGCTGGTGTGGGCGGTGACGTCCTTATTGGTAAAAATAGCACCGATGGTATGCTTGAGCCAGTAGCCCATCCGCCGGAACTGGAAAAAGCCGGTGCGGACGCTGAGCCACAGGCCGGTGCAGAGCAGCAGTGCCAGACCGAACGGCCCCCAGACGAAGCCGTTGACCACATTGTTGACGCGCGTGACGATGTCCACCATATAAAATCCCCCTCTGATCATCCCAAACAAAAATGCGGGCAGAACCTCTTTTCCAAAGGCTCTGCCCGCAAAAAACTCAGCGTATGACCCCGCACAGGACACCTTTCCTGCGCAAAAGACGTTTGCTCTGTCCTTTTGCCTGAGAGATCGGCCCAAACGGCCTTACACCTTCGGCACCCGCTTCCTGCAGGCTTCTCCAGAGTGCGGCACACCCGGCTCACCGGGCGGCACATCTTGCGATTTGGTTCTCACCACATGCACAACTGTACACAATGGAGATACTTTATCACATTTCCGGCTTCCTGGCAAGCCTTTTACCGCATTTTATTCCCGAGTTTCATCTTTCATACCAGAAGGTGAATTTTATTATGGTATGACTTTTCCCGTCCTTTATCGGTCGATGGGCGGTACATCATCGGGGCTGCCCATCGTGTCCAGCCACTCCAGCGCTTTCAGCTGGGGCGGCAGATGCGGCACCGGTTCGCTGTCCGGGTCGTCGTCGGGCGGGGCCACGAGGTCTTTCGGGCTTTCGGCCCCTTCGAAACCATGGGCAAGGCCGTCCGGGCTGGCGTCGCCGTCGCGGCGGGCTGTCTCACAGCAGTCCAGCCCCTCGTAGGCACTGGCCGGGCCCAGGTCGAGCCAGAAGTCCTCCCGCTCTTCCCTGCTGGGGGTATCATCGAATTTCATAGCATTTCCCTCCTTTTCTGCATAAAGGTTCCCCCATCAGGCCATGCTTTATGCAGTTTTTTATGGAGGGGAAATAGGAGATGAAAGAAAAAGGCTGGAGACCCTTCTGGGCCGCACTGCTGGCGGCGCTGCTGGTGCTGCTGCCGCTGGTGGGCGGCACCGTGCTGCTCACCCGACGCTCTCTGCGGACAAGACTGGCCTCCCGGCCTCAGAGCGGCGTCGCCATCCGTCAGCCGAAGGAAGAGAACCGCCTGAGTCTGCTGGTCTGCATCGCCCCCACCGAGACGACAGCACCCGGCTTTCTGCTGCTCTACCTGAATGCCAGCCAGAACTGCATCCATGCGCTGGCTCTGCCCGGAGAGCTGACCGTACCCTTCGGAGCGGACGAAGCCGCCCTCTCCGACTGCTACCGCGCCGCCGGCCCGGCCCGCTGCCGGGAAGCACTTCTCTCAGCTCTCTCCCTGCCCGAGGACACCCACTATCTCGCCCTTGCGCCGTCCGTTCTGCAAGCCATCGCCGACCGGTACGGGATGCTTCGGGTGGGCTTTTCGGGCGCGCTGACCGCCGAGGAGCTGGCCCTCACCGGGTGCAGTTCCAATGTGCAGGCCATCTCGGCCCGGGAGGCAGAAGAACTGCTCAACGGGATGGAGGACACTGTCCCGCCCGCCCACAAAGCCGCCGCCCGGGCGGCGGTGTGGGATGCCTTTTTCCGGCAGGAGCTGGAACTTCTGCCCGCTGCCCTGCCGGACGCCCTGCGGGCTCACAGCTCGAGCCTGCTCACCGATTTGACGGCGCAGGACCTGCTCATCTTAGATGACACGCTGGAATTTCTCGCCGACCGCTCTGCCGCCATCCACACCGAGGCCCTGCCCGGCGGGTGGGACGGCGAACACTACACCCTCACCGACGACTCCCACGCCGCCGTGCAGACCCTCTTCAACGTCTCACCCACCGAGGCACAGCTCTCGTCGGCCAGCGAGCCGTAACCCAGCACCAGCGTCCCGCCCAGAGCGGCCCCGCCGCCGGTGAGGTCATAGTCACTCAGGAGGCTGAGCCGGACGCCCTCGGCCTCAGCGGCGGCCCGGAGAGCATCGTCCGGCGGCGGGTCGCGCAGCTCGGCCAGCAAGTGCAGGCCGGTGTGCAGACCGGTGAGGTGCAGTTCTTCCGGCGCAAAGGCTTCCCTCAGGGCTTTTGTCAGGGCGTCCCGCCGGGCCTTATAGGCCACCCGCTCCCGGGCCAGATGGCGGGTGAAGTAGCCGCCGGTGATGAACCGCGCCAGTGTCTGCTGCTCAAAACGGCTCACCGTGCCGGAGTAGAGGGCGTATTTCGCGTGCCATGCGGGCAGAAGCTGCTCCGGCAGCACCATGTAGGCGATGCGGATGCTGGGCGCGAGGCTGCGGGAGCAGGTGGAGAGGTAGACCACCGGCCCGTCGGCCCCAGCCATCCCCTGCAGGCTGGGCAGGGGCCGGGTGTCGAAACGGAACTCGGAATCGTAGTCGTCCTCGATGATGTACCGCTGCCCGGGACGTCGTGCCGCCCAGTGGAGCAGTTCTGCCCGGCGTCCGGCGGGCATGGTGACGCCCGTGGGGAACTGGTGGCTGGGGGTGACGTAGCACACCGCCGCATCGCTGGCGGAAAGAGCCGTCAGCGACAGGCCGTCCGCGTCCACCGGCAGGCAGCGGCAGGGCACGCCGTTGTTTTCCAGCACCTGCCGGGCGCGGGGGTAGCCGGGGGTCTCCACGGCAGCAGGGCCGGGCAAAAGCGGGGCCAGCAGCCCCAGCAGATATTCCAGCCCTGCGCCCACCACCAGCTGCTCCGGGTCGCACTGCACGCCCCGGTACTCGGCCAGATACCCTGCCAGTGCCTGCCGCAGCGCGGCATCGCCCTGGGCATCCCCGGGAGTAAGCAGCTCCGGTGCGGAGTACAGCAGTTCCTTTTGCAGCCGCGCCCATGTGCGGAAGGGGAACAGCCCCGGGTCCACGCCCCGGGTGGACAAATCAAACTGTACCGGCGGGGCGGTGTCGGCGGGGTGCTCTGCCGGCGGCGTGGGATGGGCGGCGGGCGGCTGCACCCCCTGCGGCAGGGCAAGATACTCCTGCACCGTGAAGCCGCTGCGCTCCCGGGCGGTCAGGTAGCCCTCGGCTGCCAGCATCTGGTAGGCAGTGTCCACCGTGTTCACTGAGACCGACAGCTCCGCCGCCAGCCGCCGCTTGCCGGGCATCCGGGTGCCCGCCGTCAGGGTGCCCGCCCGCATCTCGGCGGCAAGGCTGCGGTAGAGCTGCTCGTACAGCGGCACCGCCGAAGCCGGGTCCAGTGCCGTGGTCAGATGTACCATAGAATGTCCCTCCTGTCTGGGCATTGCGTCAAACTGACCCCATAAAAAAACTTTATTCTGGGTATTTTCATGGGGTCAGTTCTGCGTATAATAGGAGCATACCCGCCGGACACCCAAATGTCAAGTGGTTTTGTGGGGTTATCGGCGCGATTGGAGGGAAAGTATCATGTCTACTACTGCAATGTGGCTGCTGCTGGCAGTCGTCGTTATCCTGATCCTGTTTTTCAGTGTGCTGTACAAGCGCCGCTTTACGGTGCACGAGCTGGCGCTTACCGGCGTGATGGCTGCGCTGAGCTTAGTGGCCTACCTGTTCTTCCGCATCCCCTTCTACGGCGGCTCCTCGTTCCATCTGGGCAACACCTTTACCGCCCTGACGGCGCTGCTGCTGGACGGTGTATCCGGCGGTCTGGCGGGTGCTATCGGTCTGGCGCTGGCGGATATCCTTGCCGGTGACCCGGGCTACGCTATTACCACCTTCGTGCTCAAGTTCATCATCGGCATCACCTGCGGTGCCGTGGCACATAAGGTGTTCAAGCTGCGGGATCAGGATCGTCACAGCGCCGGGTATCTGGTCAAGGTGATCGTCTCTGCGGGTTCCGGTCTGCTGCTGAACGTCTTCACCGACCCCTTCCTTGGCTACTTCCGCAACGTGTACATCTTTGGGCAGGAGTACACCGTGGCACAGGCACTGACCAAGATCGCCGGCGGCGTCACCTTTGTGAACAGTGTGGCTTCCACCGCCTGCGCCGTGGTGCTGTATCTGGCACTGCGCCCCGCGCTGGAGCGTGCAAAGCTGCTTTCCAAGGGCGAGAACAAGGCTGCCTGATTTAGATAATAAAATGGACGAGGGAAAGCCCGCGGGCTTTTCCTCGTCCATTTTTTATTACCGTTTTCGGCTGCAAAGGTGCTTTGCGGCGTCCCGCCCGGCGGCAAGGCCGCTGCCGAACGCCCAGTGCAGGTTGAAGCCGCCGCAGCTTCCGGCGCAGTCCAACGTTTCCCCCACAAAGTACAGCCCCGGACAGCCCTTGAACTGGAAGGTCGGTTCCACCTCGGTCAGGGCAAGCCCGCCGCCGGTGGTCTGCGCCTGCCGCCAGCCGCAGGGGGTAAGCCCCTCGAACCGCCAGTGCTTGGCGGTGTGGGCAAGCTTCTGCCAGCTGCCTGCGGGCAGGGCGTGGGGGGCGGTATCCGGCAGGGCGGCGGCAGCCCAGAGGGCGCGGCCAAGCTTGCCGTGCAAAAGCCCCAGCCAGAACGCCGCCGCCGTGTCCTCGGCAAGCAGCGGTGTACGCGCCGCAAACAGGGCTGCAAGCTCTGTCTCCGGCACAGCGGGGAAGAGATCGAGCTCCACCGCCGGGTGCTTCGGCCTGCGCCCGGGGGCAAGCAGGCCGGACAGCTGCATGATGCAGATGCCGGAAAGCCCGTAGTCGGTAAACTGCACTTCGCCCATCTCTTCTGCCAGCACCCGGTCACCGTCCAGCAGGCGGGCAGCGGCCTTGGCACGGATGCCCGCAAGGCTCTTGTTCGGCTTTGCACATTGCAGGGCGGTCAGGCAGGGGTAGAGCGGGCGCATCTGCCCGCCGCAGGCGGCGGCAAAGCGGGTGCCGAAGCCGTCCGTGCCGAACTGCGGCCCGGCGGCGCCGCCCATGGCGCAGATAACGGCATCTGCCCGCAGGCTTTCGGTACCGCCCTCGGCGGTGGTAAACTGCACGGCGTAGCCGCCCTTGCTCTGACGCAGGGTGCTTACCGTGCAGCCGGTGCGCAGCTGTACGGTGTGCCGCTGCAGATGCAGCTCCAGCAGCGCCAGCACGTCTGCCGCCTGATTGGAATAGGGATACACCCGCCCGGCCTCATCGGTGCGGGTGTACAGCCCCAGCTGCTCAAACCACGCCAGCGGTGCGGCGGCATCCACCGCCGCAAGCAAAGGCCGCAGCGCGGCGGGGTCGGCGGTGAAGTACTTTTCCGGCGCAATGGCGGTGTTGTCCAGATTGCAGCGGCCGTTGCCGGTAGCCAGCAGCTTTTTGCCCACCTTGGGGTTGCGCTCCAGCACCGTGACGCGGACAGCGGGCGCGGCCTGTGCAGCCGCCAGCGCAGCGGCCAGTCCGGCGGCACCGCCGCCCAGAATAAGGATGTGTGCCATGCGGACACCTGCTTTCTTTGGGTTTATTCCTATTTATTGTAGCAGAACCCCGCCCGGAACGCAATGCGGCGGGCAAAGCAAAAAATGCGCTGCCGGTATAATTTGCCGCCGCTGACAGATACTACATACAAAGGAAACCGCAAGGAGGGCAAAATAATGAAAGCAACCGGTATCGTGCGCCGCATCGACGAGCTTGGCAGGGTGGTGATCCCCAAGGAGATCCGCCGCACCCAGCGCATCCGGCGGGGCGACCCGCTGGAGATCTTTACCACCGGCGACGGGGAAGTGATCTTTAAAAAGTACTCGCCCATGGGCGAGGTGAACACCCTTGCCGCCCAGCTGGCAGAGGTGCTCAGCCGCCAGTTTGCGCTTACCGCCTTTGTGTGCGACAGAGACCGCATTCTGGCGGTCAGCGGCAGCGGGCGGCGGGAGCTGGCCGACCGCAGCATCAGCCAGCCGCTGGAAAAGCTGATGGACGCCCGCAAGCCCTACCAGAGCCCCGGCACACCGGAAAAGACCCTGCTGCCCTGCGAGGGCGCACCCCGGGTGCTGCTATGCGCCGCACCGGTGCTGACGGGCGGGGACGTGACCGGCGCGGTGGGCTTACTGACCGAGGACCGCACCGCCTGCCCGGAGGACGCCCAGTGCAAGGCGGTTGCAGTGGCGGCGGCCTTTCTGGCAAAGCAGATGGAGGAGTGAAAACACCGCCGCCCGGCCTGTGAAAGCAAGCCGGGCGGCGGTGTACATGAAAGGATGAATGTGAGGATGATTATTTAATGGGCACGGGCAGCTTTTTCAGGCTGTTCCATGCGCGGATGATGCGGGCATTGGTCACCTTGGTGTCCGGGCCGAAGGTTGCGCCGTGGTCGGAGAGCAGACCCTGCTCTGCGCACCAGCGGGCGGCTTTCTGCTGCTCGATAGCGTCAGCAGGGATATCGGTATACAGTGTAGTGCTTACGGGGTCGGGCTTGCCGGCAGTCGTCCACAGGACGGTAGCCAGTTCCTGCCGGGTGGAGGGGATAAAGCCGTCCGGCAGCGCATAGTGCAGATACAGGGAAGAACCGTAGACATAGGTGGCATAACCCAGACCCGCAGTGCCCAGCACGATGCCAAGTGCGGCTGCACCGGAAGAGAACGCAGGGTCGATCTCGGAGTCATCCAGTGTAGGCGGTGTAGGCTCCGCGGTCACCAGCACGATGGACTTCGGCTGGGATACCTCGATGGTGTAACTGCCGTCCGCGTTTTGTTGTACGCTATCCATAATGGATTCGCCGTCTGCAAGGCAGTCGGTCAATACGGTATCGGTCTTTACGGTAATGGGGTTTGCCTGCTCAGATGTACCGTGAGGCACATAAAGGGTTCCGTAGCCGTTTTCAGAAAAGTCTTCATTTACAGGCACTTGGAAGGTTCTGCCATTCTGATCGCGCACAGTGGCAAAGCCGGTGTTGCTGCCTTGCGGCATGATAGGCTTTGCCACAAAATAACCGCCGGTGATAGAAAGATTGCCCGTGCTGATGGTGTATACATCCACATCTTTGGTAAACAGGCCGCCGGTGATGGAAAGCGAGCCGTAACGTCCTTTGTTGACAACCACGCCGTCAAACAGGCCGTCGCTGATGGTGATGGAAGCGTCACCATTCATGAGCAGCACTTTCTTTTCAAAGGTCCCGCCGGAGATGGTGCCCCGGTTGGACGCTTCTCCTTGGAAGGTGCCGCCGGAGATGGTGCCCCGGTTGGACGCTTCTCCTTGGAAGGTGCCGCCGGAGATGGTGCCCCGGTTGGACGCTTCTCCTTGGAAGGTGCCGCCGGAGATGGTGCCCCGGTTGGACGCTTCTCCTTGGAAGGTGCCGCCGGAGA
>ERZ773186.3655-NODE-3655-length-10012-cov-6.619564_pt1 | contig 10012 bp, 9 predicted proteins | sample MGYA00581000_ERZ773186 | MGnify/ENA primary metagenome ERZ773186 (study PRJEB29015, sample SAMEA2737752) | human gut metagenome | biome: human gut; feature: human-associated habitat; material: faeces | place: China | collected 2012 ... | reverse complement strand
AACCTTCATCTCATATATCTGCTACATTTACTCCTAAAGTTTTGGGTAGTGTTGGACTTTGTTTTGTATTACAAACTCGTCCGACTTTAGTAAGCCTTGTATGTAGTTCATTTTCCTCAGACCAAGACTTCGCCTATGACTTCCTTCAGATTCCAGCTCACGATGGACATCCTTGTCCTTGGCTAGTGGTTCCCACTACCAAGCCTACAACGGACTTTCAGCATCAAGTTGTTGCCCATGCTGGGCACATAATAATAAAAGGCCATGATTACTCCACGACCTTTTATTATTAAATATACTAACTTTAAACATAAAAAATAGCTGTGATAATAACCACGACCTCCATAAACAAATCTTATTACATATCTTTTTAATAAATATAATATTTATTAAAAAGACTCCTAGAGATAGGGTTATTAAAAATATTATTGTTATATTTACTTATAATTAAATTAAACATTTCTTTTAAATTTATATAAGATTTTAACATATTCCTACCTCCTTCATTAATAATATATTTCCATTATATTCCTTTAATAGCTTCTTGTCAATTTTTTCTATATATTTTCTTTATTTTCCATGTGTAATATTTTCGGCTCTACAAAAGATATTATTAGGAGGTGATAATGTTGAAAAAAAATAAATTCTCCTTTTTATTAGTATCAATTTTTGTTTTAATTTCTTTAATTGTAAGCAATGCCTATGCTTATTCAAAATATTCAATCGGTGATGATTTTGAATTGAATTGGTACTTTGTTAACAGAGGCAAAGATTTAATGCCTGAATGTCCTAAAGAAGCAACAGGACTTTTATCTAAATATAATGCTTATTATTTAGGCGATACTAATGAAAAAGTAATTTACTTAACTTTTGATGAAGGTTATGAAAATGGATATACAGCAAAAATATTAGATATACTTCGTGATGAAAAAGTTCCTGCTGCTTTTTTTGTTGTAAAACCATATATAGTTCAAAATCCTGAAATAGTTAAAAGAATGGCTGATGAAGGTCATTTAGTATGTAATCACTCTAACCACCATCCATCAATGGCAAGTGTTACAGATCCACAAAAATTCAAAGCTGAATTTATAGATGTAGAAAATGCTTACAAAGAAGTCGTTGGTAGCGATATGCCTAAATTTTTTAGACCACCTATGGGCAAATATTCTATTAATTCATTAAAGAAAACTAATGATTTAGGATATAAAAGTATTTTTTGGAGTTTTGCCTACAAAGATTGGATTATAGACAATCAGCCTAGCGAAGAAGTCGCTATAAAAAAAATAACACAAGGTGTTCATCCTGGATGCATAATGTTATTACATGCAGTTTCAAAAACAAATACTGCTGTTTTAAAAACTGTAATACAACAAATTAGAGCTGATGGCTATGAATTTAAACCTCTTACTGATTTACCTGAATACCAATCACAATAAAAATTAATATATAAAGCCTAAGTATTTCAAAATAATAAAGCCGTAATATAAAGTTGAAAAACTTATATTACAGCTTTATTATTTATATTCCATATTCTTTAACTATAATTTCTTTTTTATCTAATGACTTTTTAATTATTTCTCTACATTCTTCTAGAATATTTTCATATCCTTCTTTATTATATAAACTATTATAATTTACAAAAACATTAACTACTGCACTTTCTATAGCTGAATGTAAAAGTATTGCTGCTACTATAGCATCAGATGTTAAATTCTTATTTCCAAATTCAATAGCAAAATCTATATTATCATAAAATTTTAACGAATCTTTAGCTAAATTTAAAGGGGATTCCATTGCTGCTATCGTCTTTTCTTTAATCATTTGTGTTCTATATTTCTTTTCTACATCACTTTCTTTTGGAAGTTTAAATGTATCCATTAATGCTGTAAAGGTTTCCCTATCTGTTTCCATATAGGAAATACTTTTACTTATAAATTCTTCACATTTTACTTTTAAACTTTTCATTTTTTCTTTATTTTCATGATTTAAATTTTCAAATGATTTTTTATCTACAGTAAATGAATATACCATAGAATTTAAAGCTCCTGCTAATGCTGAAACTAATGCAGCTGTACTTCCGCCTCCTGGTGATGGTAAATCTGTTTTTAATTCATATAAAAACTTATCTATTGAATAATCCTTAAAATACATATTAACACCTCTTTATCTTATAACTTTTTTATAAACATTTATTATTTTTTTTATTATAACATTTGCACTAAACTTTTCAGTACAATAATTTCTTAAACTTTCTGGATTATATTTATTATAATTCTCCCTTACCTTTTCCATAGCTTGTGCTAATTTATTTACATTATCTATTTCAACTAATACTCCAACCTCTTCATTTATTATATCTTCTGCTCCACCATTAAATGTTGCTATTACTGGTTTTCCACTTGCTAAAGCTTCAATATATACAACTCCAAAGGTTTCATATCTTGAAGGTAGTACAAATACATCACATTTATTCATCCAACTTGCTACCTCTTCTCTAGATAATGCTCCTGTAAATAATACTTGTGGTTCTACTCCATTTTCTTTTGCCATTCCCTTTAGCCATTCCTTTTGACTTCCATCTCCACCTATGACTAATTTAACATTTTTATTTTTATATACTTTTGCAAAAGATTTAATTAATGTATCAAACCCTTTTTCACCTTCTAAAAATGCAACACTGAAAAATGTAAAATCATTATTTTCTTTTTTAACATTTCTAATATCAAATAAAGATAAATCAACAAGATTTCCAATAACCTCTATATCATTTCTTCCTGCTAATTTTTCAATTTCCTTCTTTAAGCCATTTCCAACTGTTATTATCTTATCTGCAGTTTTATAAGAATCTATAATTCTTTTATAATAGCTTTTTCTTGCATAAACTCCTCTTTCTACAGAAGAATGTTCAGTAATAACTAATGGAATATTATATTTTTTTGCTATATAAGCTGCACTTATTCCACCCCATAGTGATGATTGAGCGTGTATAATATCTATTTTACCTTCTTTTTTAGTAATTTCCTTATATAACTTTTCCATTCTTTTATCAAATACATTAAACATTAATGAACTTTTAGGTATAAAATTATAATTTTTATATCTATAAGTTCTTAATCCTTTTTCAATTTCAAAAAACAATCCACTTTTTTCTTTTATTTTGCCAATTAATGTTAATGACCATATTTCGTTATAAGCAACAGTTACTTTTACTCCACTTTCTTGAAGTTTATTAGCTTGTTCTCTAAAAAAACTACCATGAACTTTATTTCTTGAATTATCATACCAAGAAGGTATAAACATAACATGCATAATGATTACCCCCTTAATATATCATTAAGTCTTTTAGAAATGTACTGCCATTTATATTCCTCTATAGCTCCATGCTTTATTCCCAATTCAATCATAGATGCTATTTTATTGATTCCATTAACAATTTCATCAACATTGTTATTGACAACAATACACTTTTCTTTATTTTTCACTACATCTTTTATAGGATCATTTTTATCTCCAAGAATAACAAAAATAAGTCCTTCTGCACCAAAGTAATCATAAACCTTAGCTGGGATTTGTTTTGAATTTTTATTTCCAAATAACAAAAGCACTTGACTATTAAGCATATATCCCAAAGCTTCATCATATGGAATTCTCGGTGAAACACTAACTTTATCAATAGCATTTAATTTATTTTTAACTTCATCACTATCAATATTTCCAAAAAACATAATATTTAATTTATTGTATAAATCAATATTTTCATTTTTAATTACATTTAAAGCATCTATAAATGGATTAACATTTCTAAGCTTTGAAAAAATTTCTCCTGCATAAACAAAATTTATTTTCTCCTTTTCTATAAGCTTAGGATTTGATTTTTCCTTTATTTCTTTATATTGCTTTTCATCATATCCTCTAGTTACTATAAATGTTTTTTCTATTGGAATATTATATGAATTTACATAATCATCTCTATTAGCCTTAGTTACAAAAATAAATCTGTCACTTAAATTAACAACTTTTCTTTCAAATGATTGTTCATATTTTCTTCTTACTGGACTTATATTTTCTCTTGTTGAATCTTTAAGCCATGGATCGCTCCAATAAGTTACCCATGGTAAATCTTTAAACTCTTCTTTAATTTTCATTGCACAAATATGACTTGATGGCGGTTCATGCATTGAAAACATAACATCAAATTTTTCTTTCTTCATTAATTCTATTCCATACTTTGATGCTGCTTTAGCCCAATTAAAATACATATCTGGTACTGCAATTATAGATTTTCCTTTTTTAAGCATACTTTTTATAAAACTTTTATTATTTTGTGAAGAATTTACTGCAGCTTTATTGCTAGGCTTCTTTGGCATAATTTTTTCAAAGATTTTACCTCCTGAAATTATATGCATCTTCACTTTTTCGTTTAACATGCTAAGTATATACTCATCATAATAAATTGAATTCTTTGGGAAGTTCACCGTTAATAAGTGAACTTCATTTTCATCTATTTTAGCTAAATTATTTAAATATTGTAGTGTTTCTATAGATGCAGAATTATTTATTAATGGTGAATAACATGCTATAAATAATATTTTCATATTTTCCTCCTAGGCGCTTTTTTAGATACCTTATTTTTTATCATATCTATTGCTTCATTAAATTCCTCAATTTTTAATATCTTACATAATATAGAATATATAAGTATACCTGCAGTTCCATTAACTAAAATGATTATTATTTTATTATCAAGGTTTAACACATTATTTAATGCAACTAATACAAATAACATCATTATTGCAGCTAAAAGTATTTTTAATAACTTTATTATCATAGGTACAACATCAAAATTACCTACAAGTCTTCTAGTAGAAATAAATAAAAGTACTGCAGTTACTATAGATGATATGGTTGAAGCCATTGCCACTCCAAAAACTCCATATATCTTTGATAATGTAATGCTTAAAATAATATTTACAATAACCCCTATAACACCATTCATCGTTGTAACCTTAGTTTTTTGCATTGAAAATAATGAAGAATTTAATATGTCTCTTACTCCTGTAAATGGTAATACTAATGAATAACCTAAAAATGCCAATGAAGTCAATCCTACATCATAAGCTGTAAAATTACCTCTTTCATAAAAAATACTAATAACTTCTTTATTTAACAATATAAATCCAAATGAAATTGGTACTAATAATAATGCTATTATTGAAACAGATTTTGATAAATACATTACAAAACCTTCACTATCTCCTTCATTTAACTTATTTGCCATTAAAGGATACATTACCGATACAATTGCTGTTGTTATTGCAGTATTAGCAAAAACTATTATCTTTTGTGCAAAATCTAAAGCACTAACAGCTCCATCTCCCAATGATGATGCAACTTTCATATCAACTACCATATTTAATGAATTAGCTCCTGATCCAATTATTACAGGAATAATTAATATTAAAATCCTTTTAATTCTTTCATCTTTTAAATCAATAAATAATTTAAATTTATATCCATATTTATATAAAACTGGAACTTGAATTGCAACTCTTAAAAAGTTACCAATAACATTTGCAATTGTAAGTCCAATAATATTTATATTTGAAAAAAATAATAAATAAATTATCATTGGTACATTAAAAAACATTCCTAAAATTGATGGTATAACAAAATCTTCACATACTTGAAGCATTGCCGTATAGCAAGCGTTTATTGATAAAAACAAAAGATTAAATAATGTTATTCTAGTTAAAAAAACTGTAAGTATAAATTTTTCATTACTAAACCCATCAAACATAAAAGAAACTATTTCTCTTGTAAATGCAAACCCTAAAGAAAATGCAATAATAGATATTACTAATAATATGGATATTATATTATTAGAAAATTTAAACATTTCTTCTTTATTTTTTTCATACTTGACTTTACTAAGCATAGGAATAAATACAGTGGATATAGCAAGCCCAACAATAGTAAAAACAGTTTCTGGTACAGATACAGCTGCTTTATAAGCATCTGTATACATATTCATACCAAATTGGTAGCTTACAAGCATATCTCTAAATAAACCTAAAAATCTACTTATTATGCTTATAATCATTACAATAAATGCTGCTTTAAATATTTTGCTACCTTTCATATTTTTTACCCCTATTTTTAATAACAATTCCTATAAATTTAGGAATACTTCCAAGCCTCTTTATTCTCCACGGTTCCTTGGATACTCTATAAGCCCATTCCATACCTATATTAATCATCCATCTTGGTGCCCTATTAACCTTTTCTGCAATAACATCAAAGCTTCCACCAACCCCCATAAATATTTTGCAAGGTAATTCATCCATATATTTCACAATAAAATTTTCTTGTCTTGGACATCCCATTGCTACAAAAATTGCCATTGGTTTCTTTTCTTTTATTTCTTCTAATATTTCTTTTGGATTATTTAAATCAAAAAAACCATTATGATATCCAGAAATATTTATTTTAGGAAAATCCCTAACTATATTAGCAACACAAGCCTTTAAATTTTCTTCACTTGCTCCTAATAAATAAATACTTTCTCCTGTTTTCTCACATTTTTCAAGTATTTTTTTCATTAATTCTATTCCTGCTATTTTTTCCTTTACTGGAGTCTTTAATATTTTTGCACTTATTTGAACTCCAACTCCATCTGGTATTATTACTGACTTATCAGATATAAAATTTTTAAATAATTCTTTATTATTTAATCCAACATATAATACTTCTGGATTTCCTGATACAATATGAACCTTTTTCATGGAAAAAACTTTTTCTAAGCAGCTATTCATATCAGAAGCAAAAATTTTATAACCTAACATATCTATATTTCTATATCTTTCAGCTTTACCCATATACTCTCTTCCCTTATTGCTCCTTGTTAATCATAGTATCTAATTGTTTTACTATTTCATCATCAGGATTTAAATTTTTAGCTATATCTAAATGTAATTTTGCATTTTCTAAATCATTAATATTTAAATAGCACATTACAATATTAGTACAAATTTCAACATCTCTAGATGCTTCAAATGCTTTTTTAAAGAATTTAATAGCTTCTTCAAAATCATTAATACAAGCATAATTTAAACCTAATTCAACTATAACTTCAAGTATTCCACTTTCTCTCTTTACACTTTCTTTTAAGTAATAAATAGCCTTGTGATAATCTTCTAATTTTCTAAAAGCAATTCCTAAGTAATAATAAATAAGGGGATTTTCTTCAAATTCTCCTGCAAGTCTTAATAATATTTCAACTGCCTTTGCTGGCTCTTCAGCTAATAATTCAATTGCATTTTCATAATCTGAAATATTTTGTATATCAGTATTTATTATTTCAACTTCTTTAGTTACCTTGCCACCCTTATTTATATATTCATTAATTGCAACTCTTGCAGCCTTAAAATCACCTTCATTTTTAAGAACAATTGCTTTATATAAATATGGTTCTGCTATTTTTAAATTATTTGTAATGCAATATTCAATATCATCTAATAATATATCCTTAAAGCTACTATCCTGTTCTCTTATAGTTTCACCTACAAGAAGTATTTTTTTCATAACTTCAAGGTCCTTTGAATATGAATAATATCCTTTTAATAAAAGATAAGCATCTAAATATCTTTCTTCTTGTATTCTTTTGCTTATTAATGATTTAATACAATTTTCTGTATCTTTTATATAATCTAAAATTAACTCATAATCATCATTAAATCTTAAATTTTCGTCTGCACCAATTGCTATAAACATTCCTTCTATAAAATAGTATATTGGTAAGTTCTTTATCTTTATTTCATCATTTATATTTGAACTTATGTATTCAGAACTAATTGGTAAATATAAATCTTTATTTTTAAAAGTAACATATGATGGTATTCCTATATTTTCTTTAAATCCATCTTTATTCATTTCTAAAAATAATAATTTACTCATTCTTTCCTTAATTTTTGCCTTATAATCCATAAATTACACTCCTTTAGTAAATTATTTCATTATTCATAATACATTATTACCTTAAAAGTTTCAAATTAATTAAGTAAAATAAAAAAACTGCTGGAATACCAGCAGCCCTTTTATTATGCTAATTTTTCATTTATAATTTCCATAACCTTTTCGTTAAATCTCTTTAACTTTTCTTCAGCATTTGTTAAGCTTTCTCCCTTAACTGCTGAATAAACTTTCATTTTTGGTTCTGTACCTGAAGGTCTAACAACAAATGATGAACCATCAGCTAAAATGTATTTTAATACATTTGATTTTGGTAAGTTAATAACAAATTTTGTATTGTTTTCTAAATTTTCTTCTTTACTTAACTTATAGTCAAGTCTAGTTGCAACTTTAACTCCATCAACTTCTGTTAAAGCTGTTTCTCTTAATAAATCTAAGCACTTACTAATTTTTTCTTGCCCTTCTTTACCTTTTAACTCAATTGAAATTAAGTCTTCTTTAAAGAATCCAATTCTATTATAAAGTTCAATTAAAGCTTCATATAAAGATTTTCCTTGTTCTTTATAATAAAGTGTCATTTCTGCTATTAACATAGAAGCTATAACAGCATCTTTATCTCTAACAAATTCTCCAGCTAAATATCCATAACTTTCTTCAAATCCAAATAAATACTTCTTATCTCCCTTTTCTTGGAATTGTCTTATTTTTTCTCCAATATATTTGAATCCAGTTAAAACATCCATTATTTCAACACCATAGTAATTAGCTATAGCTCTTGCGCCTTCACTTGTTACGATAGTTTTAATAACAACTCCATTTGAAGGTAATTTTCCTTCTTCTTTAAGTGATGATAATATATAATCTGTTAATAAAAGACCTGTTTGATTTCCTGTTAAAACTTTATATTCCCCACTATTTTCTTTAACAACAACACCTATTCTATCACAATCTGGGTCTGTACCAAATATGATATCAGGAGTATTTGTTTTAGCCATTTCTAAAGCTAATTCAAATACTTGTGGATTTTCTGGATTTGGATAAGAAGCTGTTGGGAAGTTACCATCTGGTTTTTCTTGTTCTTTTACAACTTCAACATTTTCATATCCTAATTCTTTAAGAACTCTTCTAACTGGCATATTTCCACTACCATGAATTGGAGTATATATAACCTTTAAGTCTTTAGCATGCTCTTTAACTAATTCTGTTCTTATAGTAAGACCTTTTACTTCTTCAAGATAAGCCTTATCTACATCTTCACCTATATATTCTAAAAGATTGTCTTTTATTGCTTCTTCTAAAGAAATAGTCTTTATATCTTCATAATTTTCTATGCTATTTACTTCATTAATAATTAGTCCAGCCTTTTCGTCTGTAACTTGTCCACCGAATTCATCATATACTTTATATCCATTGTATATTTTGGGATTATGTGAAGCTGTAATTACTATTCCACCTTGACAACTTAAATGTCTCGTTGCAAAAGAAAGCATTGGTGTTGGTCTTAAGCTTTCATATAAATATACTTTTACATTATTTGCACAAAGAGTTAAAGCTGCTGCTTCAGCAAATTCCTTTGACATATTTCTTGAATCATATGCAATTGCAACCTTTGGTGATTCAAAGTTTTTATTTAAATAATTAGCAAAGCCTTGTGTTGCCTTTGATACAGTGTAAACGTTCATTCTGTTAGAACCATATCCTATAACCCCTCTTAGTCCACCTGTACCAAAATCTAATTCTTTATAAAATCTATCTTCTAATTCTTTTTCGTCTGTAATTCCTCTTAGTTCTTCTTTTACGCTTTCTGATATTACTTTTGAGTTTAACCACTCATTATACTTCTCTTTATAATTCATGTTATTCCCTCCTAAACATTTTCAATAGTATATCCATTAGTTATTATATACCAAATTTATATAAAATTAAATAAAAAAATAAGAAGATGTCGCATTAAGAATAAATACTACAATATATTGTGTTGATTTTTATTTTTAAAACAATATATTGTGTATAAAATTTTTAGTGCGACAGCCCCTTATTTTTT
>ERZ773186.3632-NODE-3632-length-10067-cov-3.170795_pt1 | contig 10067 bp, 8 predicted proteins | sample MGYA00581000_ERZ773186 | MGnify/ENA primary metagenome ERZ773186 (study PRJEB29015, sample SAMEA2737752) | human gut metagenome | biome: human gut; feature: human-associated habitat; material: faeces | place: China | collected 2012 ... | reverse complement strand
ACGGTATCGCCGCAAAAACGATAATCAGATACGTATTCGCATATGCCTTTACATCAGGCTCTATTTTTCCAAATAATGAATTTAAGATAAATCCCTTTCCCAAATACATTATTACAGTTATAACAAGCGACATAATAAGTACAAAATTAAGAAGCTGATCACAACTGTCGCATGCTTCTTTGTTACGTTTGCTTCCCAAATACTGCCCTGCCACAACTGCTCCACCTGTTGTATAGTGGAAAATTCCTTTATAATCTGCAAAAATAATACTGTTATCTTTCTCCGCTTTTGCAAACGTCACCGGAAGTCCGGTATCGGAATTTCGATAAACGAGGTTATCATCTGAACAGATCTGCTCAGTCAATGCGGTCAGCTCGTCTGTCTCTTTTCCGGTTGCCGTGTCATAGCAGAGCACCTTGTCACTTGTGACGATATAGCAATTCGTTCCAACCACATCAAAATAAGGAATATAGGTATCCTCATCAATTTCAAATGTCACTGTTTTGCTTCCATCTGTACAGTCAATTCCATACAAACCTCCCTCTGTATCGCGAATGATCAGCTGTTTGTTACTGTCAAATGCTGCAACTGATACAAAGGCATCTTCTGCAGGCATTTCAATCGAAAATGTATGTGTGCTTCCGTCTGCGTCCACAATTGTAACCGGGCATAATCCGTTTTCTGTGTAATCAAGAAACGCAACTGTTCCATCCTCTGCGACTGCGACATTACTGTAAGAGATATCTTCAAGCGGTGTTGTCTCCCAGCTTCCGCCTCCATCACTGCTTTTTGCCACATAGATGCCATAATCTGCATCCTGCCCTACAATTTCAAGTGTTCCATCTGACAGTGCTTTGAACTGTAAAATGCTATTGATCTCTTCCGGAAGTGCTACTTTTGATTCAATAAATCTTCCTTTGCCGCCTCCTGCGCTGCCGTTGCCACCCGCACTGTTGCTTTCTGTTCCATCTGTGCTTCTGGCTGTATTTTTTCCGCAGCCGGTAAGCATTCCTGCTATCAATGTGATCAGAAGAACTAAAACCATTGTGACAACTAGCATGCCTAGTTTTTGCCTGTTTTTTATCTTTGCATTTTTCATTTTGTTTTCATGACCTTTCTTTTTATTTTTCTTTTATAATTGCAGCTCCACAATCATTGCCAGAACAAGCAGCTGTTCCTCTGCTTTGGCATTCTACATGCAGCATTTTGCGTTTCTGGTCTTATCTTACAGAAGAAATCTTAGAAAAATCTTTAAATTTGGCTTTAATTTAACTGTTACATTTCAAAATAATCTATAATTTAAAGATTTTTCTAAGATTTCTATGCTATACTCATCCTTATAAATCTCAGGAGACATTATTATGCGTATTTTATTGATCGAAGATGATCTGAATTTTTGTGAAACCCTGCGTTTTCAGTTGGAGCAGGAAGCTTATGAGGTGGATGTATGCCACGACGGAAGAGACGGTCTTGACCTCTTCTTACAGGACGCGCACGACATTGTCCTGCTCGACCGCATGCTCCCGACTATGAATGGTCTGCTCGTGCTGCAAAAAGCTAGACAGGCCGGAATTTCCACGCCTGTCATACTGATCACCGCCCTCGGCGAACTTTACGACCGGATTGAAGGGCTGGATGCCGGTGCGGATGATTATATTGTAAAACCATTCGCCTTTGAAGAACTGACTGCCCGCATCCGCTCTCTCGGCAGACGCAGCGGCAAATGGGAAGATGACAATTTACTTACCATCTGCGACATCAGTTATGACTGCAACGCAAGACTGCTAAGTGGATCTACTGGCTCCATCCGGCTCTCCGGCCGTGAGGGCAGATTGCTTGAAGTTCTTCTGCGAAGTTTTGAGCTCGTCATCCGCCGTGAAGTACTTCTTAGCCGTGTCTGGGGCGTGGATGCAGAAGTGGAGGATTGTAACCTTGACACTTACATCCATTACCTGCGCAAGCGGCTCTCCTACGTTGGAAGCACGCTTGCCTTAAAAACCATCCGCGGTGTCGGATATACGCTGGCTTCCTCCTGATCCTTGATTTTCCATATAAGATCATGAAGCTTCTGTATAGCTGCCGTTACTTTTCAATTATTTTATCCTTATTGCAATTTACAGATACCTTTTTTCACTATCTGCTTTATGTACATTATCAGGAGGTTTCTCATGTTTCCACACTTCACCTTTTCCGACACAACCTATCAGGCTTTGCATCGCAAACTCACCTTATTTTGTACCTGCGTCACACAGATCATTCTCCTTGCCTTAAGTGCTCTGTGTGTTTTTGTTGCAAAAAAAAATATAAAGCAGGGAAACGAAACCGCTTTTCTCACAGAGACAAGTTCTGTCATTTCCCATTTGCAGGAGCAGGATGTCATCTCACACCAGTGGTTAAACCAGTTACAGGAAAACAGTTCTATCCAGATTTATCTTTATGAGAATGGGACTCCACTCTTTTATGACCAGTATCATCAGACAACTGCAGACGAGCAATTATGTGAAAATGCACTTCTCGCCGCAGAAGAGCTTACCGGGAACCCTCCTTTTTTCACGAAAAATAAAAGGCTTTCCTCGCATACGGAATATCAGTTCAACTCCGGCGATAACATTCCCTACATTGCATCCGTCGGCAGTATCCCAAAAGGCGACAGCTACTTAAACTTTCTGATCCTGCGCTCGCTCGCCGAACAGTCTCACCAGATGCTGTCGTTAAGAATCATTGTGAGCATTGCAAATATTACCGCGTTTTTACTGTTGTTTCTCTTTTTCCACTTCTTCATCCGAAAAATGTTAGAACCAGTCGAAACTGCACAGAAAAAGCAGACACAATTCATCGCCTCCGCCTCCCACGAGCTACGCACCCCATTAGCGGTTGTCCGCTCCGGCTTGGAATCCGTTGAAAAATGTTCAAATGAAGCGGAACGAAACCACTTTCTCCATCTGATGTCCGAGGAGACCGTCCACATGAAACGTCTGATCGACGATATGCTGCTGCTCGCAAATTCGGATGCTGACACGCTCACCATCAAACCGGAAGCCTGTCAGCCGGATTTACTGCTCTTAGACACTTATGAAAAGTTCGAACCACTGGCAAAGAAAAACGGGCTTCACCTTATCCTCACTCTGCCGGAAGAAATTCTCCCGGACTGTTTCTGTGATATCCACCGCACAGAACAGATTTTTTCCATTATCGTGGATAATGCACTCTGTTACACACCATCCGGTGGAAAAGTGACACTCTCCTGCCATGCTGAAAATGAAATGCTTTGTTTTCTATTCGAAGATACCGGATGTGGAATTTCAGAGGAAAAGAAATCCCATATTTTTGAACGTTTTTACCGCGCCGACGATGCCCATACCGACAGAGAACACTTTGGACTTGGACTCTGCATTGCGAAAGAGCTCACCGAAAAACAAAATGGGAACATCCAAGTTGTGGATGCTCCCATTTCCGGCAGCTGCTTTATGGTACAATTGCCATGTGCACTTTAATTTTTATGTGATCTCTACGCTCTCCTGTCAGGTTATATTTTTCCTGTTATTCCACATTTTTCAGTGCCTGATCCATCGGAATACGCTTGATTCTTCTGAAATCCAATACCATGACAAGCAGATATCCGATCAGTATAAACAGGAACATTTTCACATAGCCCAATGTGCTTATGCGGAAAGCATACCATCCACTGTAGGAAAAGAGCATGATCCTCCAGACTACCTTCATGATGGCGACACCTAAAATCACGCTGACAACATCAATTACCACAAGAACGATGGTCGTGGACAACAGATATAAGCTTGCAATCTCCCGGTTCTCATAGCCCAGGATTTTTGTCATGGAAATTGCATTTTCGTTCTTCTCGATGATCAGCTTCGTGAGCAGATAAATCAGTACTGCGGATAACAGGATGCACAGATACTGGAAATAGGTCATATAAGAGCCCATGGAATGATCCAGCTGGTCACACATTTTCGTAATGTCGTGTTCTGTGATAACGGTCGCAATCTCATCATCATCAATATCCGTGATCTCTGAATCCGAGAGATAACCTGTAAATGCATCACTGTCCATGTCAAAGATTTCACAATATTGTTCATTCGACAGAAATACTGCCAGTGTCTGGCTGTGATCATAGATTCCTGCAACCTCAAACTCATACTGTTTGTTCTCATATTTTTCGTCAAGAACCACTGTTTCGCCCACGCTCAGGCTATATTTATCTGCATAGGAAGCAGAAATATATGCCTCGTTTCCTTTCAGGGCAGACAGGTCACTGATTTTCACATACCGGCTGTCATCCTCGATTCCGTAGACAGAAATCTCCTCATCTAGCGTATCGCTCTTGTGCTGCAGAGATGTCATGTTGAATTTCTCTGCATCCGTATTGCCCGTTGTGATAATGTCTCCATCCTCATTTTCATAAGACTTTAACACATACTGATAATTCGTGAACATCATATCTGAAACATTGGATTTGTAATAGTCGAGCGTCTCCGGCATACCGACCGCCATTGCGAGCATAATGCCGATAAACCAGATCCCCACAAATAAAATCAGGTAGTTTGTCACGTTCTGGAACATGATACGCAGGCGGAAACGGCTTAAAAAGCTCCATTTTGGCAGGCGCATTGCTTTTTTACGCTTTGTTTTTTTCAGATCATGACGTAAAAACTGTAATGGTGTATGCCGCATCATTTTTATAATGACGATGAGATTGACCACAAGCATTAAAACAACCGGAATGATCGTTGTCTTGAAAAAGGCATCCGGGTTCCAGACTGTCTGATAAGTTGGAAGACTATAGCTGTTATAGTACATGCCGACAACTACATTTTTAAATACAGTATAGCCGAGGATATTTCCAACGCACGCTGCGAGAAGTGTCACGATCACCGGCATGGAAATATAATGTCTGACCAGTTCATCTCTCGTATAACCGGAAGCTCTCAGTGTTCCGATCGTAGAAGCCTCCTTCACGATCGTGTTGCTGATGGTCACTGCAAAAATAAATGCAATGATCACGATCAAAATATCCAGTAAAACACCACCCATAGCTTTGTCTGAACCCATATCATCCGTTGCAAAATTAATAGCCGGATTTGCATAGCGCGGCATATAGTCCTCTAACTCTTTGTCAGCACACACAACCTGTGTGAGCAGTGCTTTCATGAAATCATCGGATTTTGCTTTCTGCTCCACTTCATCTGCAGGAGTATCCACATAATTCCATGTGTAAGAATAATGAACAGTTTTATGTAAACTATTAAATCCTTTCTGTGTGACCATAGCCACATCGAATTTGATCGCATCAAACATCATATCCGTTGACTTCTCATGCAGTGTCGCATAATTGACATAGGCGATCAGTCCGACAACTTTGAACCTCTGCCCGCTGACAGAAATCTCATCTCCCACTTTGACGCCGACATTGTCTGCATGCATACGGTCAATTGCGATCTCATCCGCTTTTTCCGGAAATGCTCCGTCAAGCAGGCAGGCAAGATCCACGTTATCGTTTTTCGCATAAACGCGGATGGTTCCCTCTGCCTCGCCGTCGTTGTTGTAATCTTCCTCCTCATTTCGGAAGAAGTTCTCATATACTTTTACCGGAACTTCTGTAAAATCAGGATCGTTTAACTCATATTTTTCTTCTGCATCAGCATATTTATCATCGATTTCCTCTACGATTTCATCCCACGCCTTGTCGTAGGCTTCCGGATAAGCCTTTTCATCCAACTTTTCGTCCAGCTCTTTTTTTGCTTTGTCAAGATAATACTGTTTGACGTCCGCTTTTGTTCCTGTCTCGATAGCAGCGAGTAGCGTCTCATCTGCCTTTTTGTTCAGCTCAAAATGTCCTTCCTCTAACTTGTATTTTGTCACACCCTCATTTGCTGCAATAAGCATACTCTCATTTGCAACATACATACCGGAAACAAAACCAATTGTAAGAATGAGGAATAATGCCACCACAAGATATTTTTTCCAGTCGCCAAGCAATTCACGCGAAATACGCTTGATGAGCGGATTTTTGATTTTTTTCTTTTTCATAACTGCCACACTCCTTACCACTCAAGATCTGCTGCTGAAATCTTGTGCTCGTTCCTCTCGTTGTGGCGCACGGCTCCATCACGAAGTTTTATAACATGATCTGCCATGTTCTTGATTGCCTCGTTGTGCGTTACCATGATGATCGTATTTCCATATTTTTTGTTTACATCTTCAATCAGTTTTAAAATTTCTTTGGAGGTGTTATAATCCAAAGCTCCAGTTGGCTCATCGCAGAGCAGGATATCCGGGTTTTTCACGATAGCACGACCGATGGAAACACGCTGCTGCTGACCGCCAGACAACTGGTTCGGCAGCTTGTACCGGTGCTCATAAAGTCCAAGTGTTTGTAACAGCTCATCAATGTCCAGCGCATTGTCGGAAAGATACGCTCCGACTTCAATGTTTTCCTTCACGTTCAGATTGGCGATCAGATTGTACATCTGAAATACATAGCCGAGATGTTTTCTGCGGTACTGGGTTAGTTTCTTCTCACTCATATCTTCGAGCTTATCGCCGTTGATCGAGATGTAACCGGAATCTGCACTGTCGATTCCTCCGATAATATTTAATAAAGTTGATTTTCCAGAACCGGACGGTCCAAGCAGAACGCAGAATTCTCCTTTTGCCACGGAAAAGTTCATTCCGCGCAATACTTCCTGACGTGTTTCTCCACTTCCAAAACCTTTTTTCAGGTCAACGATCTCCAAAAATTTTTTCTCTTCCTCTGACATAGGCTCCCCTTCTCAAAAAAACGTATTTGGCAACTGCCATTTTGGGTGTTTTAGTTAGTTGCTACTAATCTCAAGAGGATTATAGCACATGATATTGGGGATACAAGGAAGAGATATTGTTGTTGAGAAATTTTGTCAGTTAAATTAACTATTTGATTACATATTGACCTTTGATACTATTCGATATAATATATGTATATACAGTTAATACTATATAACAAAGACCATCGCATGAAGTGCGTGTAGATATCGATTATGAAACTAAGCTTCATGATCAACAATATCTTTTTTAAAGGAGTGAACATTTATGAGCGATCAGGTTGCCATCAAAACATGGGGAAATAGTCAGGGAATACGTATTCCAAAGAATATTCTTGAAAAACTTGGACTCCATGTCTCAGATACTTTACAAATTGAAGTAATTGATGATTCGATTGTTTTGAAAAAAGCATTTAAACACAAAACATTTGAGGAACGCGTTGCTGAATACAATGGGGAAATTTCAATTTGTGATTATGATTGGGGAGAACCTGTCGGAAAGGAAATTTTATGATGAATTTTTCGCAGGGAGATATTATCAAAATTTCTAATTTAAAAGATGCAATGCTTGTTGTAAGTAAAAATGAATTTATTAAAAAAACAGGTGTTTTTCACGTCTGCCCACTTTTAGAGGATTATGCAGAAGGTCCTCTTCACATAAAAGTACGCGGTGTCAAAGACACCTCAGGAACTGCTATATGTGAGCAATTGAAGCTAATTGACCCTTCCGCCAGAAGCTGCAAACGTATCGACCGCGTCCCTTATCATATGATTATGAATGTTTCAGACGCAATACAGGGTATTTTTGAATATGACTAATAAAATTATCCCAAACCCAAAAGTGAGCCGGCGGCAAAGACAATACCCGTCCTGTCTCCGGCTCTTTTTATGTAACTACTTCGTTTTCCCCTCTCCCTCGAAATACTCCTTCACCAGCTTCACAACCACACCTGATAATAAGAATACTGCGATCAGGTTCGGGATTACCATAAGTCCGTTGAATGTCTCTGCGATGTTCCACATCAGTCCGAGGTTCATGGTCGCACCAACGATCGCCACCAGCGCATATAAAATCATGAACGGCTTATTAGCCCACGTTCCAAATAAAAATTCAATACATCTTGTTCCGTAAAGTCCCCAGCCAATGATCGTGGAGAATGCAAAACAGCACATTGCAACCGCAGTAAAAATAGATACCCAGCCACCATATACGGAGGTGAATCCGCTGATGGTAAGCTCTGCACCTGCTGCCTCGCCATATCCAACCGGAACTCCGCTGCATAAAATGACCAGTGCGGTCAGTGTACAGATCACGATCGTGTCCACAAACACTTCGAAAATACCGAAAAATCCCTGTTTTACCGGTTTTCTCGTATCGGCACAGGCATGTGCGATCGAACCGGTTCCAAGTCCTGCCTCATTGGAAAAAATACCTCTGGAAACACCCTTTTTCATACTCATGAAAAAGCTTCCCACTGCTCCGCCTGTCACGGCTGCCGGGTTAAATGCACCCTCAAAAATAGAACCGAATACCATTGGAATGGATCTGAAATTGATCAGTACAACACCAATCGCCAATAAAATATAAATGATCGCCATAAATGGCACCAGTTTCTCTGTCACCTGTCCAATTCTTTTAATTCCACCAATCAAAATTAATGCGATCAGTGCGGCTAAAACTATTCCGATGACCAGGTTTAAGGTCGGTGCGGATTCCTCGGAGAGCAGGTTAAAATTATAAAGTGCTGAGTCGATCGCCGTAGTGATCGTGTTGACCTGCGTTGCATTTCCGGTTCCGAATACGGTCAGAACTCCGAAAGCAGAAAACAGGTACGCAAGCCAAAGCCAGTGTTTTTTCAAACCGTTTTTGATGTAATACATCGGTCCGCCGACCAACTCTCCGTTGGCATTTGTCTCGCGGAAATGTACGGCAAGTGTCACCTCGGAAAACTTGGTGCACATGCCAAGGATTGCGGATATCCACATCCAGAAAACTGCACCCGGTCCGCCGATTGCGATCGCGCCTGCCACACCTGCCACATTTCCGGTTCCAACTGTCGCCGCGAGTGCGGTACAGACCGCCTGAAACGGAGTCAGTGCTCCATCCGATGCCTCTCTCTTTTTCAGCATACGTCCGATGGTCACTTTCATCGCATACGGAAATTTGCGGATCTGCAAAAACCGGGTTCGGACACTCAAAAACAGGCCGACACCGATAATGCAGATCATTGCGGGCACACCCCAGATAAAGTTATTTACTACATTGTTGATTTGTTCTATCGTCTGTAACATTTTCTTTGCATTCCTCTCCATCTCATAGCACATACACATTACTCTGTCATAGTGTAAGTGCACTGCACGAATTATAACATATTGTTTCCGAGTATGCAAAAAAATTGAGTAAAAACCGCTTATTTTATGGTCTTTACTCAATTTCTACAACGACTTATACATTTTTCATAATTTTCACCAGACGGCTCGTGCCAAGCCGGTCTGCGCCAAGCTCAATAAATTTTTCTGCATCCGCAAAAGAAGAGATTCCTCCGGCTGCCTTTACTTTCACGTTTGTGCCAACGTATTGTCTCATCAGTTCCACATCCGAAAAAGTTGCTCCTGCGGTGGAAAATCCGGTGGAGGTCTTAATGAACTCTGCGCCTGCACTCGTCACGATCTCACACATCTTGATCTTCTCCTCGTCTGTCAGAAGGCATGTCTCAATGATCACTTTTAAGGTTTTTCCGCTGCATGCCTCATGGATTTTTCGGATTTCCTGCTCGATTTCATCATACCGTTTGTCTTTCAAAAATCCGATATTAATGACCATATCGATCTCGTCAGCTCCGTTTGCGACCGCATCTCTGGTCTCGAAAATTTTCGTCGCCGTTGTGTGGTATCCGTTTGGAAATCCGATTACTGTACAGATCGGCAGTTTCCCATCGACATACTCTGCCGCCTGTTTCACATAACAAGCCGGGATACAGGCAGAAGCGCATCCATATTTTATTCCATCGTCTAAAATCTGCCGGATCTCTTCCCATGTTGCAGTCTGTGAAAGCAGTGTGTGATCTACTCTGCTTAAAATATCTTTTTTATCCATGTTTTTCCTTTCTACTGCCGGCTGCCCAGGCATCGTATAGCTTACTCATCATGCAAAAATGTATTTCTTGATTTTCTGCTTTATTTTGCTTTCCCAATATGCCAGCACATCAGTATTTTCCACTCTTCTCTCACTTCAGTATTTCACGTTCT
>ERZ773186.3625-NODE-3625-length-10088-cov-2.798266_pt1 | contig 10088 bp, 8 predicted proteins | sample MGYA00581000_ERZ773186 | MGnify/ENA primary metagenome ERZ773186 (study PRJEB29015, sample SAMEA2737752) | human gut metagenome | biome: human gut; feature: human-associated habitat; material: faeces | place: China | collected 2012 ... | reverse complement strand
CAGGAAGCAAAATTCAAGACATTTGGATGCGGTGCAGCCGTTGCAACCAGCAGTATGGCAACCGAACTTGTAAAAGGAAAAACGATCCAGGAAGCACTTGAAGTTACCAATAAAGCCGTTATGGAAGCATTAGACGGACTTCCACCGGTAAAAGTACACTGTTCCCTGTTAGCAGAGGAAGCAATCCATGCAGCACTCTGGGATTATGCAGAGAAAAACGGTATCAAAATCGAAGGACTAGAGCGTCCGGTAAATGATATCAGCGAAAAAGAAGAGGAAGAAGAATACTAGAAAAATATCAAATGAAGGAGAAGTGATCTATGGGAAAGAAACATTTGAGCGAAAGAAATCTGGGTTTTGAAACATTGCAGTTACATGTAGGACAGGAGGAGGCAGATCCGGTTACAGATGCGAGAGCAGTGCCGATCTACGCAACCTCTTCCTATGTATTCCATAACAGCCAGCACGCAGCAGACCGTTTTGGCCTGAAAGATGCGGGCAACATCTACGGAAGACTTACCAATCCGACCGAGGATGTATTTGAAAAAAGAATTGCAGCATTAGAGGGCGGTGTTGCCGCACTCGCAGTTGCATCCGGTGCAGCGGCGATCACATACACGATCGAAAACCTTGCACATGCAGGCGATCATATCGTTGCAGCAAATAATATTTATGGTGGTTCCTATAACCTGTTAGAGCATACACTTCCGGACTATGGAATCACAACAACTTTTGTTGATCCGCTGGATGTTTCAAATTTTGAAAAAGCGATCCAGGACAACACCAAGGCTCTTTACATAGAGACATTTGGAAATCCAAACTCAGATGTCAGCGACATTGAGGCAATCGCAAAGATCGCCCATGCGCATAAAATTCCACTTGTTGTGGACAATACATTTGCAACCCCGTATCTGCTCAGGCCGATCGAATACGGCGCAGACATTGTTGTTCATTCTGCAACAAAATTCATTGGCGGACATGGAACCGCAATCGGCGGTGTCATCGTCGACAGTGGAAAATTTGACTGGGAGGCATCCGGTAAGTTCCCTGCCATCACGGAACCGAACCCGAGCTATCACGGAATCAGTTTTTCACAGGCAGCAGGCCCTGCAGCATTTGTCACAAGAATCCGTGCAATCTTACTCCGTGACACCGGAGCAACGATTTCACCGTTCCACGCATTTATGTTTTTACAGGGACTTGAAACATTGTCCCTGCGTGTAGAACGTCATGTGGAAAATGCATTAAAGGTTGTAGAGTATTTAAACAATCATCCACAGGTGGAAAAAGTACATCACCCATCCGTTACAGAGGATAAAGAACAGCAGGAATTATACAAAAAATACTTCCCGAACGGCGGCGGTTCAATCTTTACCTTTGAGATCAAAGGGGATGAGCAGAAGGCAAAAGATTTTATTGATAATCTTGAGATCTTTTCCTTACTTGCAAACGTGGCAGATGTGAAATCACTTGTCATTCATCCGGCTTCTACCACACATGCACAGTTAAATGAGGCAGAGCTGGCAGAGCAGGGAATCTACCCGAACACGATCCGTCTTTCCATCGGAACAGAGAATATCAGGGACATCATTGAGGATCTTGATGAAGCATTTAAGGCAGTAAAGTAGAAATAAGTTCCTTATTTTTACTTTGAAGTCTGCAAAAAGCATTGCAGACTTCAGAAATGAAAAATTTCAGAATAGGAGAGGAATATCATGGCAAAAGTTTATCAGAGTGCAACAGATTTGATTGGAAACACACCTTTATTAGAGGTAACAAAATTAGAGAAAAGCAAAGGACTTGAGGCAAAAGTTCTTATAAAACTTGAGTATTTTAACACATCAGGAAGTGTAAAAGACCGTGCTGCATATTACATGGTAAAAGATGCAGAGGAGAAAGGTCTTTTAAAGGAAGGTTCCGTGATCATTGAGCCGACTTCCGGAAACACAGGTATCGGTCTTGCTTCTATCGCAGCAGCAAAAGGATACCGTATCATCTTAACAATGCCGGAGACCATGAGTGTTGAGCGTCGTAACATCTTAAAAGCATACGGTGCAGAGATCGTTTTAACAGAGGGTGCAAAGGGAATGAAAGGTGCGATTGCAAAAGCAGAAGAGCTTGCAAAAGAAATCCCGGGAAGCTTTATCCCATCCCAGTTTACCAACCCGGCAAACGTACAGGCCCATTTCGAGACAACAGGACCGGAGATCTGGGCAGATACAGACGGTAAGGTAGATATCTTTGTTGCAGGTGTTGGTACCGGCGGAACAGTTACCGGTGTCGGACAGTACTTAAAATCACAGAACAAAGATGTAAAAGTTGTTGCAGTTGAGCCGGAGACTTCTCCTGTTCTTTCCAAAGGAACAGCAGGTCCTCACAAGATCCAGGGAATCGGTGCAGGATTTGTTCCGGAGGTATTAGATACCAGGATTTATGATGAGGTATTTCCGGTAGCAAACGAGGATGCATTTACAACCGGAAAAGAGCTTGCAAAAGCAGAGGGTGTATTAGTCGGAATTTCCTCCGGTGCAGCTTTATATGCTGCAATCGAGCTTGCAAAACGCCCGGAAAACAAAGGAAAAACAATCGTTGCCCTTCTTCCGGACAGTGGTGACCGTTATTACTCCACAGCATTATTCGCAGACTAAAGAAAGCGTATCGCCTGAAAAACAGGTAATAGCCTTAAAAATAAATCATAGACAAAAACAGGCAAAAAAGTGTCACATCGTATGGTGTGGCACTTTTTATTTTGTGGCAAGTGTGCTAAAATTACATTTAATACATTATAATCTTTTAACATAAAAGAAATCATTATGGCATAAAGTGAGGACACAGATGGAAGCGAAAAGACAGGATATCGGGATGGATATAGATGAAAATAAAAAAGATACACAAAATAAAACCAATACACAGGATAAGGCCGATACATCAAATAAAGAGGATAAGCCGGATGGATCAGAAAAAGAGGAAGCACAGAAAAGTACGTCGGCATCGCGCGAGATTTTAAGCTGGGTACTTACATTTGCCCTGGCGATCGGGGCAGCATTTCTGATCAAGAATTATCTGATCATCAACGCAGATGTACCGACAGGCTCCATGGAAAATACGATCATGCCGGGGGACCGCCTGATCGGGAATCGTCTCGCATTTTTAAAGGATACACCGGAGCGCGGGGATGTTGTGATTTTCCATTATCCGGATGATGAGGAAGAACTTTATGTAAAAAGAGTGATCGGACTGCCGGGGGAGGAAGTCCGCATTGACGATGGAAAGATTTATATTGATGGAAGTGAAACGCCGCTGGAGGAAGATTATTTGAAGGAAGAATGGACGGTGGCAACAGGACCATATTTATTTGAAGTACCGGATGACTGTTATCTGGTATTAGGGGATAACCGGAATGACTCCTGGGACGCGCGTTACTGGGATAACAAATATGTAAGTATCGATAAAATCCTCGGTAAAGGAGAGGTCATTTACTGGCCGCTGCAGGACATCGGAAAAATCAGATAGCAATCAAAAATGCATAGATTTTAAATGGAAGTGTTTGGAAACAGGCATTGTATGAGATCGGACACAGGGGGATCAGACATGATAACATTTCTTTCAAAGTTTTTTATTAAAGAAAAAGAGGATAAAGGAAAGGTCAGACAGGAGTATGGTATTCTCTGCGGTATGGTCGGAATCTTTTTAAATATTCTGCTTTTCTGTGGCAAATTTTTTGCAGGAACGATCAGCCATTCGATCGCTGTGACTGCGGATGCATTCAACAACCTGTCAGATGCAGGATCTTCCGCTGTTACGCTGATCGGATTTAAGCTGGCAGGAGCAAAACCGGACTCGGAGCATCCGTTTGGCCACGGACGGATCGAATATGTATCGGGACTGATCGTTGCGGCAGCAATCCTTCTGATGGCGTATGAACTGATCAGGGATTCTATTATAAAGATCATTCATCCGGAAGAAACAGAGTTTTCCGTAATGGTGGTTGTGATCCTCATTATTTCGATTCTTGTAAAACTGTATATGTATCTTTATAACAGTGGGGTTGCAAAAAAAATTGATTCTGCTGCCATGAAGGCAACGGCAACCGACAGTCTGAGCGATACCTGCGCAACAGCAGTGGTACTTGTGGCAGCTTTGATTGGACATTTTACCGGAATCTATGTGGATGGCTATTGTGGTGCATTAGTTGGTGTATTTATCATGTTTGCGGGCATCGGAGCTGCGAAAGATACCTTAAATCCGCTTTTAGGGCAGCCGCCGGAGGAGGAATTTGTGCAGAAGATTGATCAGATCGTAATGGCACATGAGGAGATCTGTGGAATCCATGACCTGATCGTACACGATTATGGCCCGGGAAGACAGATGGTATCACTGCATGCGGAAGTACCTGCGGAGGGCAATATCTTAGAGATCCATGATATTATTGATAATGTTGAAAATGAATTAAAAGAAAAGTTAGGCTGTGATGCGACGATACATATGGATCCGATCGTGACATCGGATGAACATGTCAGCGAGATGAAAGCGGCGGTAATATCTATTATCAAGGGAATTGATGAGCGGATCAATATGCATGATTTCCGCGTTGTAACGGGACCGACACATACGAATATTATATTTGATGTCCTGATACCGTATAAGTTTCAGATACAGGATGATGAGCTGGCAGCACGTATTACATCACAGGTAAGGGAACGTCTTGGAAATAATTATTACGTGGTTATCAAAGTAGATCATTCCTACGTGTAAAGGAGTCGGGCAATTCAGATTTTTACAAAGGAGAAACGTATGCAGACAAGTAACAAAGAACTGATCCTGCTGGTAGATGATGATCCGGGCAATCTCAAAAGAGCACAGACGATTCTGGGGGAAGAATTTCGTATTTCTGCGACTACATCTGGGAAAATGGCATTGTCACTTCTTTCAAAAGTGACACCGGATCTGATCCTTTTGGATGTAAATATGCCGGAAATGAACGGATTTGAAACACTGAAAAAGATTCGGGAACTTGAAAATGGATCTATGATACCGGTTGTGTTTCTGACCGGTGATAATGATGCTGAAACAGAAACAAAATGTTTTGAGGCAGGGGCTATGGATTTTGTCGGGAAGCCGTTTGTTTCCCAGGTATTAGTCAGCCGTGTGAAACGAATTTTAGAGAACAGACAGTACCAGAATCATTTAGAAGAGATGGTCGCCTCGCAGGTTGCGGAAATGACGCGTATGCAGGATGAAGTGATTACCGGTATCGCCAACCTGATCGAGAGCCGTGATGGCAGTACGGGACTTCATGTAAAAAATACCCAGAATTATGTACAGATACTGACAAAAGCGTTGAGGGAAAAGGGGATGTATCCGGATATCCTTGATCATAATTATGAGCTCAATACAGTAAAGGCATCGGTACTTCACGATATTGGAAAAATAAAAACACCAGATGCGATTCTTTTAAAACCGGGACGGCTGACGGACGAAGAGTTTGAAGTCATGAAACAGCATACGGTAGCCGGGTGTGAGATCATTGACCGGATCATCGGAAATGTGGAACATGAGGAATATGTGGATATTGCCAGAAAAATAGCACGATATCATCATGAAAGATGGGACGGTACGGGCTATCCGGATGGATTATCCGGGGAGGAGATTCCGTTATGTGCAAGGATCATGGCACTTGCTGATGTTTTTGATGCATTATATCAGGACCGGTGTTATAAGAAAGCAATCCGTCCCGCATCTAAGGTGTTTGAAATTATAAAGGAAAATAGCGGCTCTCAGTTTGATCCGAACCTTACAGAGATATTTCTGGAATTGCAGCGGGAAATTACAGACATAAGTGAATGAGAGGGGACGTTATGATAAGAGAAATCAAAAAGGACAGGGCGGGAGTGATCCCGTATGTACTTTATTTCATATATACTGTTTATATGGTAGTGGCAGCAGTTTATTTAAAATGGCCAAGCTGGGTAGCTGCGGTGATAATTTGTGGGCTTTTGGCGAGTATCGGACTTCGGATGCTGACAGGACGGTACAGCAGACTGGCGAAGTTATTTTGTTCTGTTATGATATGGATGAATATTATTTTATATACGGTATTCACGGACGGTTCGTCTCTTACCATGGCAACAGTAGCAGCAAGTGTTGTGATGTTGTCTCTTTTTGATCTGATCGAGATCAATTATATTTCGTTGGTAGCAACGATCTTTTTGTTTTGTCTTGATACATTCCTGTTAGATAAAGTAAGTTATGATAATCCGATACGGGAAATGGAATTTTTTATGCAGTTTCTTGCAATTATTATCCTTGAGATAATGGAAAATAAACAGTTAAAAAACCGTATACAGCATGATATGGAATTCAATGAGACAATGCGTGAACTCGAGGATGCCAAACAGGCAAAAGATGATTTTATGGCAAATATTTCGCATGAGATCCGTACACCGTTAAATTCTATCATCGGAATCGGATCAGAATTACTGGATGCGAAAGTGGATGATACGACAAAGGAACAGCTGTATGATATTACAGTTGCGGGCAGGAATCTGATGTCTTTGGTATCAGATATCCTGGATTTTTCAGAACTTGAAAATGACACGATGGAGCTGGTGGAAGAACCATATAACATTACGTCTGTGATCAATGATGTGGTTAACATGGCACATGTGTGGAATAAAGAAAAGAATCTTGAGATCATTGTGGATTGTGAGGCGGATATTCCGAATAACCTGCTTGGAGACAGTCAGAAAATATATCGCATTATCTTAAATCTCATCAACAATGCGATCAAATTTACAGATGCCGGTGGTGTCATTTTGTTTGTCGGCGCCCGCAAGGAATCATACGGCATCAATCTTATGGTAAAGGTGAAAGATACCGGAATCGGGATGAGCGAAAAAAATATAGATGCACTGGAAAACACATACAATCAGGTAGATACGACCCGTGACCGGCGTGCGGGGGGCATTGGCTTAGGTCTTGCAATCTCACGCAAAATGATTGCAAAAATGAATGGCCATATGCACATTGAGAGTGTTCCTGATGCAGGTACGACGGTTTCTATTATCATTCCACAGAGAGTACTGACGGATATGCCGCTTGTATCCGTGCGTGATGCCGGAGATAAAAAGATCATTTTTTATATGGATCTCGAAAGATACCGTTTCGGACAGCTTCGTGACGGATATCTTGAATGTATCCAGAGGATGGTCGATCAGCTTCATGTAGATGCCGTGCGCTGTTCGACCATGCATGAACTAAAAAACCGCATCAATCATGAAAATTATCAGTTTTTGTTTGTTGCGGATGTCGAATATTTTATAGATCAAAGTTATTTTGACAGCCTGACTGCAAAAATGAAAGTTGTTGTCATGGCAAACCGGGATTGTGATCTGCAAAAAATCGGACCGGAAGTTCTGCTTATCTATCGCCCGATGCATGTATTCTCGGTTGCAACCATTTTGAATGGAGAAAAACTTCAGCAGGACGCATACGACGAACGGTGGCATCATGACAGATTCCGTGTAAAAGGAGCCAAAATTCTTGCAGTGGATGACAGTGCCATGAATTTAAAAGTTGTTTCAAGTCTGTTAAGCCATTATGGCATCACGATCGATACGGCATTGAGCGGTAGTGAGGCAATTGATAAAATCAGTGACAGAAGCTATGATCTCGTGTTTATGGATCATATGATGCCGGAAATGGATGGCGTGGAATGTATGCACAGGATTCATGAATTACCGCGGTTCCGTGAACGGAAAATACCGATCATTGCACTGACAGCCAACGCCATAGGCGGAGCCAGAGAGATGCTGATCAGGGAAGGATTCGATGATTTTGTTGCGAAACCGATTGAAAAATCTGCGATGGAACGTGTCCTTCGCAAATATTTAAGCATGTTTATTGAAAAAGATACGGGAGAGGAACAGGTTACCTGCAAGACAGAAGAAAACAGTGGATTATCCGGACAATTCAAAGAAGGAAGGAAAGAATTTGAGGCTGCAGGAATTGACCGCCGGCTTGGGCTTTCCTACTTTGACAATAATGAAGCGGATTATATGGAGATCGTGCAGTGTTTTTATGAACAGGGAAGAAGTCAGATCCAGACATTACAGGAGCTGTATGATAAAAAAGACTGGGAAAATTATAAGATCAATGTACATTCCCTGAAAGGACAAAGTCTTACGATCGGTGCAAAAGAGCTTTCAAAAAGGGCAAAGAGGATGCAGGAGGCATGTGAGCATGGGGATGAAAATTATATTATACAAAACCATACGGAGCTGATCGCAGACTATTGTTCGATCCTTGATGGGCTGTCTAAGTATGTGACGGTGGGGGAAGAAAAAAATCCAGTGCAGAAACTATCGGCAGCAATCGACAATTTTGACCAGGCAGAGGCAATGAAGCTGTTAGAGGTGATAAAAAATGAGACGGGCAGTTCGATGGCGGATTCGGATGCACAGTTGATCGCTGATATGGAAGCCCAGATTGAACTGTTTGATTTTATCAGTGCTGCGGAAACATTAAAAAAATGGGGAGGTGCGGACAATGAGTAAGCTGAGTGACAGAATTATCCAGGTACTGATCCGGAAAGATGTTTCAATTCATGCACAGTTATTCCGCTTTATGTCGCTGCTTGGGACGATCGCGATGGCAGTGGGGGGAGTTTATACGCTTGCCGAGGGAATGGAGATAAAAAATGTCGCAGCATTATTTGCCGGGGCGCTTTTTATGGGCATGCTTTTCTGGGCAGGAAATAAATTCCAGCAATATGATCTCTGTTCTTTCATTCTGATGTCAGGGCTGAATGGAATTTTTCTTCCAGTTACGTTTCTGCGCTCCGGAGGCTTAAAAAGCGGTATGCCGCTTTGGTTTGTTCTTGGTTTCATCTCGCTTTTTTTCCTGCTGCGGGGGAAAAGTCTTGTCGCGGGAACTGTTATAACGATCATTGCGGATGCGTATTGTTTTTACACTGCATATGTTCATCCGGAACGGATCACTTATATGGAATCGGAATCTGTAGTTTATGTGGATATTATCGTGAGTGCGGTCATAACCATCTTTCTGACCTGTGCGTTTATGTTTATCCAGATCACACTCTCTGAATATCAGAGAAAAGAAAATGAAAAGCAGCAGGCGGAGTTAGTTGCCGCAATGAATACACAGAGCCGTTTCCTTGCAAATATGAGCCATGAAATCCGTACGCCGATCAATACGATCATAGGATTAAATGAAATGACACTTCGGGAGGAGAATCTGTCAGACGATATCATTGAGAATGCCAATAATATCCAGAGTGCAAGTAAGATGCTTTTGTCCCTGATCAATGATATTTTAGACCTGTCCAAAATTGAGGCGGGGAAAATGGAAGTTGTTCCGGCGCGTTATGAGACAGGAGAATTATTCAGTGAAATTGTAAACACGACCTGGATCCGTGCACATGAGAAAAATCTGGAATTTTGTGTCAATGTATCTGAAAAACTGCCATCCATGCTTTATGGCGACGAGATGAGGATCAAACAGGTTTTAACCAATATTTTAAGTAATGCGATCAAGTATACGCAAAAGGGATCCGTCACGCTGTTGTGGAGAGTGAGCAGACGGGAGCGGACGAAATTCTTTTAAAAATGGCTGTGATCGATACCGGTATGGGAATCCGTCAGGATGATATGAAATACCTGTTTGACAGTTTTAAACGGGTCAATGAAGGCAGCACAAAAGGAATCGAGGGAACCATTGATAATGTGGGACGTCTCGGAAAAGACGGCATGAAAGAGACAAATGAAGAAATCATTCGGATTATGATCAATGATTAATAAATGGAATTCATCTCAGGTAAAGATTTCAATTGACGAATGGACATGGAAGTATCATCAAAAGCGCAGGAAAACCGTTTCATTTATATGAGCGGATATCCTGCGCTGTTTAGTTTTACACCAGGGAGAGATATTATGACACAGGATATGACGAAGGGTAAGATTATGCCCATGCTTATTAGATTTACAATTCCACTTGTACTGGGAAATCTGTTCCAGCTTACTTACAACGCCGTAGACAGCATTATTGTGGGACATTTTATCGGAAAAGAG
>ERZ773186.3616-NODE-3616-length-10103-cov-3.850617_pt1 | contig 10103 bp, 9 predicted proteins | sample MGYA00581000_ERZ773186 | MGnify/ENA primary metagenome ERZ773186 (study PRJEB29015, sample SAMEA2737752) | human gut metagenome | biome: human gut; feature: human-associated habitat; material: faeces | place: China | collected 2012 ... | reverse complement strand
CTCACAGGAAAGACCAACCATCCCGCTTCGCCTGAAGCTACCGGTCTCGAGGTTGACAAGATAGACCCCGTGGCTATCCGCGATTACTATAAGAATTATCTCCAGACTTATGTCGATGCCAGCAAGGGTCTGCTGGGCAACCGTGGCATTACCTACTTGCTCAATGACAGTTATGAAGCCGGTGCCCAGACATGGACAGGTAAGATGGTGGAAGAGTTCAAGGCCCGCCGTGGCTACGACATTCTCCCCTGGCTTCCCGCGCTGGCAGGTATCGTTGTCAACAGTGCTGAGGAAACCGAGCGCTTCCTCTTCGACTGGCGTACCACTATCGGCGACATGATGACAGAGTACCACTACGACCAGCTCACTGACATCCTCAAGCCCTACGGCCTGAAGCGATATACGGAGAGTCATGAGGCGTGGCGCGCCAACGCTACCGACGGCATGGACTGCAAGCGCAGCGCCGATATACCTATGTCTGCTATCTGGATGCGTTACAAGCAGGGACTCGTAACCGTCCCCCAGCACGAGAGCGATATCCGTGAGTCTGCTTCTGTTGCCCATATCTATGGACAGAACGTAGCTGCAGCAGAGTCGTTTACATCCGATGGCTTCCGCGATGGTGCCTTCGTGTATACCCCCGCTGTCCTCAAACCCACCGCCGATGCCGCTATGGCCAGCGGATTGAACCTCTTCGTCATCCACACCTCTCCCCACCAGCCTGTTGATGATAAGGTGCCGGGCATTGGCCTTGGTCTTTGGGGCCAGTGGTTCGACCGCAATGAGACTTGGGCAAGCCAGGCCGGCGCATGGACCGACTACCTCGCCCGCAGCTGTTATCTCTTGCGTCAAGGTAAGTTTGTCGCCGACGTAGCTTACTATTACGGTGAGGATTCCAATGTTACAGCCCGCTACCAGACCCGTATGCCAAAGTTCCCCAATACCTACAACTATGACTTCGTGAGTCCGTCGATAGTTAAGGATGTCCTCAAGGTTGACAATGGTCAGCTGGTAACCGCCACAGGTATGCGCTATCGCGTATTGTGGCTTGACAATGTGAGCATGATATCCATCAAGATGCTGCGCCGCATCAAGCAACTGGCTGATGCCGGTGTGACCATTGCCGGCGACAAGCCCAAGATCCTCGTGGGACTCGATGGAACCGTCGAAGAGTTTGACAGCCTGGTAAAGGATATCTGGGGCTCTGGCCGCAAGAATGTTACTACCGGAGTGTCTATCGGCAAGGTGCTTGCAAACACTGGAGTCGCTCCCGATGTCACCTTCTCTGACGCCAAGGCCAACATCAAGTTTGTACACCGTCGTCTGAACGATGGCGAGATTTACTGGATAGCCAACCAGACCAAGCAGGCGCGCAAGTTCACTGCCTCCTTCAATGTCACAGGCAAGAAGCCACAGCTGTGGCATGCCGATACCGGCGCCAAGGAAGATGTGAGCTACGAAATGGTCGACGGCCGCACCCGCGTAACCCTCGACATGCCCGCCTATGATGCAGTCTTTGTGGTGTTTGTCGACGATACCGACGTTCCAGCTGTCACTCTCGCCGAGCGCACCCGCACTGCTTTTGCCGAGTTCGCCCAGCCATGGACAGTCAGCTTCCAGGCTCATCGCGGAGCTCCATCCCAGATTGCTCTGGATAGCTTGGCATCGCTTACAGAGTCATCCGAGCAGGGAGTTAAGTACTTCTCAGGTGTTGCAACTTATACCAACAACTTCAAGGTAGCCAAGAAATCACTCAAGAAGAATGCTCCCTCACGCATACTGCTTGACTTGGGCGAGGTCAAGGACTTGGCCGAAGTTACCGTCAATGGTCAGCCCGTGGGCGTGGTATGGCATGCACCTTATATAATAGATATCACCGCTGCCGTCAAGGCTGGTGACAACAAGGTCGAGATTGCTGTAGTCAATCCATGGCACAACCGCATGGTAGGAGATATGCAGCCCGGCGCCGAGACTGTCACCTATTATCCCATCAAGTATTACAAGGCCGACGAGCCTCTGCTCAAGTCAGGTTTGATAGGTCCTGCCCGCATTGTCGGTGAAAGATAAACGCAAGAAGCTACCCTTCGTCAGTCCAAAGGGTAGCTTCTCACAGATTACTACAAGAAAGAGCCTCCCACTTTGCTGTGAGAGGCTCTTTCTTATTTGGTTTCGATTTCTTCCTTCATGTCGATAAACTGCTTCTTTGTATCGTAGAATTCGTATTGTAAGAAAGCAAGTTTCTGCGACGCTATTACATGTACGCCAAAGCCGTACTTTAGCTGCCATTTTCGCTTGAGTGATACCAGTCCTTGGTTGATATACGCCTCAACGTATGGATGTACATGTAGATAGAACTTCTTGATGCCAATCTTGTTGACCAGTCGGTCAATCTTTCTTTCGAGAATGTCAGTAAACAGGATGCTCGACTTGATTTTGCCTGTACCGTTACAGGTGGGGCAGGCCTCTTCGACGTTGACATCCATGGCGGGCCTAACCCTCTGACGGGTTATCTGCATCAGTCCAAACTTGCTAAGAGGCAGGATGTTGTGTCTGGCTCTGTCCTTTTGCATGTTCTTGCACATACGTTCATAGAGCATCTGCCGGTCTTCGGCGAGGTTCATGTCGATGAAGTCTACGACGATGATACCACCCATGTCCCTTAGTCTGAGTTGGCGTGCCAGTTCGTCGGCAGCGCCAAGATTGGTTTCCAGTGCATTCTGTTCCTGTCCGTTTTCCGATTTAGAACGGTTTCCACTGTTCACGTCAACCACGTGCATTGCCTCTGTGTGCTCGATTATCATGTAGGCACCATGGCGGTAGTTGACCGTTTTGCCGAAACTCGACTTAATCTGTTTGGTTACGTTGAAGTTGTCGAAAATTGGAACTTTACCCGTATAGAGTTTTACGATGTGCGCTTTTTCAGGGGCTATAAGCGACACGTAGTCTTTTACTTCCTGATAAACATCTTCGTCGTTGATGTAGATGTTCTCATAACTTGGGTTGAACAGGTCTCGCAGAAGCGCTACGGCACGGCTGGTTTCTTCAAACACAAGTTGGGGTCTTTTCTGTGTCTTTTGCACCTTTGTTATGGCGTCCTCCCAGCGCTTGGTAAGCACCTTCAGCTCAGTATCCAGTTCAGCCACTCTCTTACCTTCGGCTACCGTTCTCACAATAACTCCACAGTTCTTCGGCTTAATGCTATGTATAAGCTGCTTGAGTCTTGCTCTCTCTTCTCCCGACTTTATTTTGGAAGATACCGAGACCTTATCGCCGAATGGCATAAGCACAAGATATCGTCCGGCAAAAGAGATTTCGCCTGTCAGTCGCGGACCTTTGGTAGAAATGGGTTCTTTTACAATTTGCACCAGCACCTCATCGCCCACTTTGAGCGCAGTCTGTACGCTGCCGTCTTTAGGGATATCGGGCAGACGTGATGCTTTGGCAAAAGGGTAAAGTTTTTTCCGGTCACTCTGTACCTGTCTGAGATATTTCTCGTACGAGTTGAATTGGCTTCCTAAGTCAAGATAATGAAGAAAGGCATCGCGTTCGTAGCCTACATCCACAAAACTGGCGTTGAGACCAGGCATCAGCTTTTTGACTTTTGCTATGTAGATGTTGCCCACAGAGAAAGAGGCCGAGCGGGGCTCGTTCTGATACTCCACGAGGTTCTTGTCCTCGAGCAGAGCTATCGAGATTTCTTTCTGACGGACGTCAATGATTACTTCGCTTGTCATACTATCTTCACTTATTGCTTAAAAAAATGGGGGCATGTCGCACGACACGCCCCATTAGTCTTTTTGATTAGGCTATAGAGCAATACAATGATTACTTGCTCTTATGTCTGTTCTTACGTAATCTCTTTTTACGCTTGTGAGTAGCCATCTTGTGGCCCTTCTTCTTTTTACCGTTTGGCATAATTCTTTTAATTTAAATGGTTATGTTTTTGCGTTGTATGCTTAGTTGTTCTTCATCTTCTCCACGAACTCCTTGGCAGGCTTGAAGCTGGGGTAGTCGTGTGCGGGGATGATTACAGTAGTATTCTTCTGTATGTTGCGAGCTGTCTTCTCTGCACGACGCTTGATGATGAAGTTACCGAAACCACGCAGTGAGATGTGCTCTCTCTTGAGCAGGCTTTCCTTTACAGTCTCCATGAGACTTTCCACTACAATGGCTACTTCCTTCTTTGAGATGCCAGTATTCTCTGAAATCTTGTTTACAATTTCTGTCTTTGTCATTGCTGTTTTTATTGTTATTTATATGAATATTTTGACTATGTTTGTTTTTGTGGGTGCAAATATAATAGTTTTTTGTGTGATATGAAAAGATTATCACTCTTTTTTGCGTTTTTGGGGGATATTTTGCCGTATAAGTGGCTCATTTGTAGGTTATTGAAGGGCGAAAAGAGGCTTTTCGCCACCTTTTTGCATGTCTCCATCGTTACTTTCTTGTCACTCGCTTTTCCCCTTGTTTAGACTGCGATTGCCGGAGGTATCGATGGCGTTGCCCCAGATGCTTTTTTACTTATTATTAACTAAAGTTGTTTGGTGGGAATTATGCTTTCTGCTAACTTTGTCTTTTCTAAGTAATATTATATACCATATTAGAATTATGAGAAGACTATTTTTCGTTGCCTCCATCCTCTTGGTATGGATGGGAGGCATTACCGGATGCAAGATGGCTGGCTCTGCCAATGGTTCCGACTCTTTGGCGGTTGACAGTTTCAAGTATGCCTTTGCCGACAGTATGCTCCACTGCAATATTGTGGCCGATGTGCCCCAGGGCGATGACTCCCTCGCTGTCGGAGTGCGCGCTTATGTCAATGCCCAGCTCGACTCGCTCTCCAGTGTTCATGCTTTCGACGCCTCGCGTTCAGCCGGATACGGCGGAGACCTTACCGATGGCCAGGCGCTGGTCGATTTCTATGGCAAGCTCAATGTCGACTCGATGCGCGCCATGCAGTCGCCCGATGGCGGAGCCCCCGAGTTCCAGTGTTCTTACGATGTGGCTATTCGCCTTGCCGCCCAGAACGAGCGTTATGTCACCTATAGCGTAGACCAGTATGTGTATGGCGGTGGCGCCCATGGTTCTGCCGTGTCCTACCGTGTCAACATCCTCAAGTCTTCGGGCCGCGTGCTCGGCGCTACTGTCGATGCCGCTCAGCTTGAAGCCATCCAGCCTCTGCTGCTTCACGGTGTGACCACCTATATCAACGCCCAGGGGCAGAAGGTTACCGAGGACGAAGCCCTGAAGCTCCTCTTCATCGACAAGGGCATCATCCCGTTGCCCGCCCATGCTCCCTATCTTGCTGCCGACGGTCTCCACTTCGTCTATCAGCAGTATGAGATTGGCCCTTATGCTATGGGCATGGTTTCGTTTACATTGCCTTACGACAAAGTAAAGCCTTACATGACTGCCGAGGCACTCCAGCTTCTTGAGACTGGTGCCGCCGATGCTGCCAAATAAGTATAATATAATAAGGTGTAAAAACAATGGCACGCTGTTTGTCTTGACAGAACAGCGTGCCATTTTCATTTTCCGGCAGTTTGTCTAATCCGCTCGTCTTCTTTCAGATGCTGGGCCAGCAGAGCTTCATCTACATAGTAGAGCTTGACCGTGAGCGGGTGCGGATAGTTGTAGAAGAAGGCATCGGTTGTGTAGTACCACTCGATGCTACTCACCTTGTCGCTTTCCATGAGTACTTTCTGGAAGTGGGCCACCCTTGTGCTCGGGGGTAGGGTGATGGCGGTCTTTCCCGACGTCATCCGGCATGCCGCCACCAGATTCCACTTCATGCGCACCACCTTGGTCACCTCTCTTTTCATCTTTGTGCTTATGGTGATGTGGCGCCCGAACTCCTTGTTGATTTTTTCCATCACCGCCTTGAATACAGGCCCGTGCGAGCTTGTGTCCTTCAGTTGTTCATACCATATATGCAGATGTATCATCTCGTGCAGCATGATGTCTTCTGCCTTTCGTTCGTCGATGTCATACTTCACGTTGAGCTTCATCTTGTACATAGCCACGTAGCCCTGCTTGTCGCGCTTGAGCGTACGGTGCATCTGACCCATATACGAGTTTACGTTGACCAGCCAGAAAGCCGGGCGAGGCAGGCGGTCGTTGAAGATTGTCTTATTGAAATGAGCAAAGCGCTCTCTTGCAAATTCCAGCGTATATCTCATGTCTCTGTTATTCTTGGACCGAGTTCCCTCAGTTCCGATTACGTAGATGCAAAAATACTCATCTTTTCCCTTACCGCCAAGCATAGCTTTGTTCTTTTGCGTTATTTTTTTGTTCTTCCCGCGGTCCGGAGTAAAAGAAAAGTGGTAATTTTGCTCTCGATTATGGAGCGCAAGATTATACACATCGACATGGACGCCTTCTTTGCCTCAGTAGAGCAGCGCGACGATGCCTCACTCCGTGGCAAGCCCATTGCCGTGGGCTTCGACGGCGAGCGCGGCGTGGTGAGTACTGCCAGCTACGAGGCACGCCGCTATGGCGTTCACTCTGCCCAGTCGATGGTTGTCGCCCACCGCCTTTGTCCCGAGCTCATCGTGGTGCCATGCCGGCACGACTACTATGCCCAGGTGTCGGCACAGATACATGCCATCTTTGCCGACTATACCGACCTCATCGAGCCCATATCGCTCGACGAGGCATTTCTCGATGTCACCCACAACAAGCGCCACATGGATATGGCGGTCGAGATAGCCCGCGAAATCAAGCAGCGCATTGCCGACGAGCTCCATCTCACTGCCTCGGCAGGCGTGTCCTACAACAAGTTTCTCGCCAAGATAGCCAGCGACTTCCGCAAGCCCGACGGACTCTGCGTCATCCATCCCACGCGTGCCCTCGACTTCATCGCCTCGCTGCGGGTCGAGCAGTTCTGGGGCGTGGGGCCCAAGACCGCCGAGCGCATGCACCGCATAGGCGTCTTTACTGGCGAGCAGCTGCGCGAGGTGTCGCGCCATCATCTCTGCGAGGTCTTTGGCAAGATGGGCAACATCTATTACGACTTTGCCCGTGGCATCGACCTCCGCCCGGTTGTGGCTGACTATGTGCGCAAGTCGGTTGGCTGCGAGCAGACCTATCTGCGCGACATCAGCCAGCGCTCTGTAGTCATCATCGAGCTCTACCACCTTGTCGTCGAGCTTGTAGCCCGCCTTGCCGACGCCCGCTTCGAGGGCCGCACGCTTACCCTCAAGGTCAAGTATGCCGACTTTACCCAAATCAGCAAGCGCATTACCACCAACCATACACTGTCTACCAAAGCCTCCATATTGCCGCTGGCCAAGCGGTTGCTGGCACAGGTAAGCTACTCGTCGTCGCGGCCCATACGCCTGCTGGGGCTGTCGGTCTCCAATCCGCTCGCCGACGATGGTTTGCGCCAGAGCCAATGGGTCGAAGGAGACCTCCCGTTTGAGGAATGGTGACCCTACGCGCCAGTGGCTGACGATGGCACCCCTTTTACCTTGTTTCCACCCATGCCCGATGTTGACAGCAAGCCGGCGGATGACATATTCCGTTCACGCGTCAGAGCCGACTTGTCCGCTGCCGCTTAATCTTATGTTGCAAACCGTGAAATGGAGAAATCAAGGCGTGAAAACATTAATTCGCGCTTCGCAATAGACATTTCATGCTTTGAAACTCCTCTCGACATCATCTTTGCGGTTTTCGGTCGGTGTGGGCAGATGTTGGGGGTGCTGGCGATGATGGCGGGCACCATAGCCAGGCTCTATGAGCCGACTCCTGAAAGCCCGGCAGCCGCCGTGGAGCATGTCATGCCAATGGCGGGATGAGGGTGGGGGATCAGCAAATAATCTGGGAAACACTTTGTCACACGCCGCGAAATGAGTACCTTTGAACAACCTAAATCGCAGGCCTTGCTTGTAAGTGTCAATCACCATATATCCTACAGTTATGAGATACGCAGTAATCAGAGATTTTGGCAAGAGAGATATATGCCAGTTGGCAGCCATCGCGCTGCTGTCCATGTCGTTCGCCCTGCAAGCCGCAGCCGCCGTGCCCGGTCGCAAGAAGGCAACGGCGCCCCCAGTACGCGTGGCGTGTGTGGGCAACAGCATCACCTATGGCACCGGCATCCAAGACCGCGCCCGCGACTCCTATCCCGCCCAGCTGCAGCGCATGCTCGGTCCTGGCTATGTCCGTCGGGGCCTATATATTAATGTATCGCGCGTAGGCAACTCGCTCGTCGTGCGCTTTGACTATGCCGGCGGACTCTTCACGGCCGACGGCAAGGCCCCGTCGACATTTGAGATAGCCGAGGAGGAAGGCCTGTATCATCCTGCCACAGCCGTCATCGCCGGATGCACCGTCGTCCTGACGTCGCCGGAGGTGAAGCATCCCTGCCTCGTACGCTATGGCTGGCAGCCATTCACACGTGCCAATCTCGTCAACGGCGCCTCGTTGCCCGCTTCTACCTTCAGAGGCGAAGTAGGCGCGCACGACTGACGGGCGAGGGAAAACAGAAATATCTCGTTTGTGCTCAATTCTTTTCTGCCGATATATGAAAAAATATCTCAGAATTGTTGTAATTTTGCAACGTAAATAGATATTAGTTCAGGTTAATATGAAAAAAATGTCATTTCTTGTTGCCCTCGTCATGATATCGCTTTCGGCGCTGGCACAGACCACGGTCAAGCTGCCCGCCCCAGACAAGCAGGTGGCGATGACGCTCTACGAGGCTTTGCAGACGCGCCACTCGGTGCGCAGTTATCAGAATAAGGATGTAGACAATGCCACGCTGGCTCAGGTGTTATGGGCGGCGTGTGGCTACAGCCGCGAGGCGGAGAAGAAGATAACCGCCGCTTCGGCGCTCAACCGTCAGGACATTGAAGTATACGTGATTAAGGCTGCTGGCGCTTACCGCTACGATGTCGAAAGTAATGCTCTGGTACAGCTCTCGGGCAAGGACCTGCGCCGCGAGGTGGCTGCCGGGCAGCAGTCGGTTGCTTCGGCTCCCGTCATGCTTGTGCTCGCCAGCAACCAAGGCAAGTTCGGCTCCTTGGGCGACGCTCAGGCAGCCCAGCGTCTGGGCACGCTGGATGCAGGATATGTGTCGCAGAACATCTATCTGGCATGTACGGCGCTGAAGTTGGGCACCGTGGCACGCGCCACCATGAATGTAGAGGTGCTCAAGAAGGAACTCGGACTCGGTGCCGACCATCTCTTGCTGCTCAATCATCCGATAGGGTGGGAGGAAAGCAAATAAAAACTAAACGATAAAACCAATAAAGATGAAAAAGACCAAAATAGTATGCTCGATAAGTGACCGCAGGTGTGAGGTAGACTTCCTGCGCAAGTTGTTTTTTGCCGGTATGAACGTGGTGCGTATGAATACCGCCCACGCCACGCCCGACGGAATACGTACCATCATCCGCAACACGCGTGAAGTGTCGCCCCACCTGGCTCTGCTCATTGATACCAAGGGCCCCGAGGTGCGTACCACCAATGTGGAGCAACCCATAACTTACAAGAAGGGTGACGTGGTAAAGATATTCGGTCGCCCCGAGATGGACACCACCCACGACATCATCAACGTGTCGTATACCGATTTCACCAAGTGTGTGGGCAAGGGTGCCCATATCCTCTTCGACGACGGACTGCTGGATATGCTCGTCATGGAGCAAGTGGGGCCGATGCTCGTGGCCCAGGTGCAGAACGACGGTGTGCTGGGCGCTCACAAGAGTGTGAATGTGCCTGGTGTACACATCGACCTGCCCGCGCTCACGGAAAAGGACAAGAAGAACATCAACCTCGCCATCGACGAGGATATAGACTTCATCGCCCACTCGTTTGTGCGTAGTGCCGACGACGTGATGGCGGTGCAGAAGATGCTCGACGAGCGTGGCAGCGACATCAAGATTATCTCCAAGATAGAGAATCAGGAGGGCGTGGACAATATCGATGAAATCATCGACGCATCGTATGGTATCATGATTGCCCGCGGCGACTTGGGAATCGAAGTTCCTCTCGAGCAGATTCCCGGTATACAGCGTACAATCATGCACAAGTGTGAGCAGAAGAAGAAACCCGTGATAGTGGCGACACAGATGCTGCACACCATGATTGACAACCCGCGCCCC
>ERZ773186.3615-NODE-3615-length-10104-cov-42.963877_pt1 | contig 10104 bp, 9 predicted proteins | sample MGYA00581000_ERZ773186 | MGnify/ENA primary metagenome ERZ773186 (study PRJEB29015, sample SAMEA2737752) | human gut metagenome | biome: human gut; feature: human-associated habitat; material: faeces | place: China | collected 2012 ... | reverse complement strand
ACATCGGTGACGAATGCGCCCTGTTTGAAGCCACCCACGGTACTGCGCCGAAATATGCCGGTCAGGACAAAGTAAATCCTGGCTCTATTATTCTCTCCGCTGAGATGATGCTGCGCCATATGGGTTGGACTGAAGCGGCTGACCTGATCGTTAAAGGTATGGAAGGCGCAATCAATGCCAAGACCGTAACTTATGACTTCGAACGTCTGATGGAAGGCGCTAAGCTGCTGAAATGTTCAGAGTTTGGTGAAGCGATCATCGAAAACATGTAATCTCTCCATGTGTTAAATATTGAAACGGGCGTATAACACGCCCGTTGTTTTATTTATGTGGATATTATTAATAGCATATCGAGCATATTTATATGAAGCCCATTACTTGAGCCCATATGGGCATATTTTTATAATGCAACTATTATGTAAACATTTATTTGTTATTTTGCTTTCTCCTGGAGGACACTCTTGACTGCTTTTGAGTAAACTCCATAAATCCTTGTTGAATGGTGCGATGTGATAAATAGTAATAGGATATTCTTTATCCTTAAGGATAATACCAGACTTAACCGGTGTAAATATACTGCCAGGAGGGAGAAATATAGTAGATTGATACCAGATGATCATTTTCATATTACCCCATATGGCTGAAAAAGATATACCACATGTAGGTTGAATTACCGTGTCAATTACTATCCACTTCATTTGTTATGTCTTATCCCACGGTATTTAATATGGTTCATTAGGATGTTTATTTCTTGATTTTGCATATGAGTATATTACCCCCCCCTCAAAAAAATAAATTAATTAAAATGATGGCTTATATAAAATAAAATTTAAAGCAAGGAATCTCAATGGATGTTAAACAAAATGAGATTTTGTGAAAGCAATAAATTATTGACTTCGTTTTAGATTTGTTTAGCTATAATGTTATACATTCAAATGACTGAACATCCTGTAATTAAAACATAGCCTTTATGCTACTTTGTGCCAATTTGCTAAACATTATGGTTGCCTTTTTATATAACGATAATAATGAATATAAGCATGACATGAGAATAAGGTTTCAATTTTTGAGTTATATAGGAATGATTTAACCTGTTCCTGGCTAAAATACATATAACCGGATGATGACTAAACCAAAATACATGTGCGTTAAGTATTGAAACGGACGTGTGGCACGGCCGTTGTTTTTATAAATATGTTAACCGTTATAAAATAACGTATCAAAAGTCAAGTGATCACATTTCAAATATCAAGTTGATAGTATTAGTCTGGTGATTATTTATGGGTGACAATAAAAAGACAGTATTAATCATCCATAGAGATAGTCTCTGCACTTTTATTTCCATTATGCTAATGCCTTACTGAATTATGAAGCATTTCTTAAGTATCCAACTTTAGCTAGATTAATGGTTTATTATTTTCTACATCTTCAATATATAAAAGCGTATTATCAATGGCGTAGTAACTGCGTTTGTTATGATTAACATCAGTAACCCACCGGAAAACGCCCGCGCCTGCCAGTGTTGAACAGTATTCCCGAAATGTAGATTTTCCGCAAATATGAAGCAATGCGGCCTCTTTTATTTTAGCAGGGTTCTTGGTCGTACTAACTTTTAACAGGTTCCTGGTTCCTCTTAATAACAAAACCGTATCATCGTGAGTAATAATTCTGATGTTATCCGTAGCCAGATAATAAATGTAATGTGCAATACGGTGATGTTTTAATTCTGAATAAAACCAGGAGAAGTTTTGCTCTTTTCTCACTTGCTCAAACATCTTTTGAAAAACAACGACCTGATCCATCAGGATAATAACCTCTTGTTAGTTGTGAGACTGCGTAGTGTGCACGATCGGTTTTACCACTTCAATCTGGTCTGTCCTTTGGCTGTGATATGTACAGAGTGTGATAGAGGGAATATCTGAATTCTCCCGGTGAGCATTTTGCAACGGACCAGCTCCGGTACAAACGCTGTTGTGGGTTCAGATTATAACATTCTGTCTAAGGGGCGGGATAAAGGTGAAATTAGGGGGCATGAAAGATGACTTTATAACCTTGCTCACCCCAGTGTTGTAAAAGTTCGTTTTGCCTTCTCGTTGGTGCCATGCCTGTCCAGACAATCAATGTTTGCGTCGGGAACAGTTCCGGGCGCGGCGATTCAATGGGATCAGCAAGAACAGAAATGTGCCATCCTGACAATGATAAACGCCATGCTTCCAGCCACAATCGTGCTCTCTCTTCAACATTCCACGCCATCAGAATGGCTTCTTTACCGGGCTTACGGCGCATTTCGAAAAGCGAGGTTGCTGCGTATTCAATTAATGCGCCGTCAAACATACTGCTCATAATGCGGGAGGTGTTGTGATCAAGCACGAGACGCTGGCGAACAGGAAGGTAAACATGATTAATCAATTGATCTACTGGGTACTCTCGACCCAGTGAAATAATTCTCGCGCGTAGTTTGGCAGGATTAGCCATGCGAAGAATTGACATCATCTCTTCTTGCAGGCGGCTCCAGTCATCTTCCGTATCCTGGCTGGTGGTTTCCAGTAATGCTTTAACTTTGCCTACAGGGACGCCATTACTTATCCAACGCTTGATCTCTTCGATGCGTTGTATGTCTTCTTCATCAAAGAGTCGGTGTCCGCCTTCACTGCGCTGTGGTTTTAACAAACCGTAGCGGCGTTGCCAGGCCCGGAGAGTGACAGGATTAATCCCGCAACGTTCAGCAACATCACCAATGCTGTAATAAGCCACAATTCCTCCTTGCGGTCACAAATCTCCGTCGCCTGTACACGACCCAATAATACTTTGTACAATATACGCTAAAATTGTACAAAGTATAAATAAGATTTCAGCTAAATTGGATGAAACATTATTTTTAATGTGGATTAAATTTAAACGTAACGTATTCATTTTCACGATGATTTACTGAAATCATGTGAAAGAATGTGCTGAAAATTATTTTTTCTCTGGCCACGCTATGGAAGGGATACCATTCAATTTAGCTTTAGCAAACAGATCTCCCTGAAACATCTCAATTCCTGCGGATTCAAGCCACATCCACTCTTCTGGTGTTGCCACGCCCATAGCACTGACTTGAATTTCAAGTGATGTACAGCATTTTATGATCGCCTGAATAATTGCCTGCCGTGGCCCACTTTTATGAACATTGGTAATCAATTCCTGACTGATTTTAATTCTGTCAGGCTGGAAGCGTGACAGGAGTAACAAACCAGCAAAACCTGCGCCAAAATGATCAATTGCTACACTGATACCAGCAGCCTTTAGCGATTTAATCGCTTCGGCAAACTCATCAAACCGAGATATGACTTCACTTTCAGTAAATTCAACGATGATTTGTTCAGGCACCAGAGCATTGGCCTTTATTTCATTAAGTAAAAAAGAGACTGCGTCAGGTTCGTTAACCAGGGTCATAGGTAATAGATTGATTGAAATCATTTTATCACCGAGCTCAAGTGCGTGTGCCATCGTGAATGCAAGCGCCTTACTTTTGAGATCCGCTGTGTAGATTTCCCCGTCTTTACGCTGCCCAACCGCTATGACTGATGGGCTATCTTCATTTTTTTGCACAATGGCTTCAAAAGCGATTATCCGCCGCGATAAGGGATCGACAATAGGATGAAAGGCAAAGTGGTCGTTTATAGTTGGTGAAAGGGCACAGGAATCAAGTTCTTTATCAGATCCGTCAGCGATAAAAAGCCAGGAGTCTTCGGCAGGGATCTCGAAATAGGTTGATTGTTCGGTTGCAAGGACAAAAGTACGAAAAAATTGTAGCGCTCTGTCATCATAAGTTAGCTGAAATTTTGATGTGCCTTTGTCGAATACGGCCTGTAAAACGTCATCTCGCTCGTGCAGGCGCAAATCAAATAATTCCATTCCCGCTTTGCCAAAACGGCGAGCAGGCGCGTAATCGCACAGCAGCTCAACAATATTATAGTGCCGTGGATCCTGGCATATAGCCCGATATATCATTTTAACCTGTTCTTCCGGACCTTCCAGAAGCTGGAAAAAATGAGAACCATTAAACAGTAAGATCCCTGTTACGTCAGACTGCATGTTCCTGCGATTTGCTATCGAAACCATTTCTTCGATTTTTTTGACAGGTTCGTCGTCACGTATATGGCTACGATAAATAAGGGTGGTAAGCATTAACAATCCAGGGTAATGGGTGAGGCGAGAGTAAGACGGTAACAGACATATCTTCTTGTGTCTTTCTTTTAATACCAAAACATAACCGTTTCTTTACATTGATAAAAAATGGAAAAAGTTGAACACTAGTTGGCGAAAAATCTTGTATAGATTGTCAGTTAAATGATGCAATATGTTTTATCATAACACATTGTTTTATATGCATTAGCACTAATTGCAAAAAATTAATTTATCATTCTGTACACATATTTCGTACAAGTTTGCTATTGTTACTTCACTTAACATTGATTAACATTTTTAACAGAGGCGTAGCATGCATCAAAATTCAGTGACTTTAGATTCTGCGGGAGCAATCACTCGTTACTTTGCAAAAGCTAACTTGCATACTCAGCAGGAAACTCTCGGGGAAATTGTGACTGAGATTTTGAAAGATGGACGTAATCTGAGTCGAAAGTCGCTTTGTGCCAAACTTCTTTGCCGACTGGAACACGCGACTGGGGAAGAGGAACAGAAACATTATAATGCACTAATTGGGTTGCTTTTTGAATAATGCAACAGCCTGATTATTTAACAGGTTAGCTATGAAGTCGTTATGAAGACATCTGATAATGAACGTATAAAATATGAAATTACTGGCCAGGCGGTGCTCCAGATACTGCGCATGAAGATAAATTTTTCATTGCAGACTCTTATTAAGCAATTACTCGTAATGAAATCGGCTGAGGAAGATGCTTTCCGACGCGATTTAATTGACAGCATAATTCGTGATTTTAGCAATAGTGATTCAGGAGGGCCAAACCGAAGAACAGCGACAGCTGACAATAAAAGTATGTTCAATGGTAAGAAAATAAACAGAATACATTAAAATTTCATAAGTAAGATGAGAGGTTACCATGCTTGAAGATACTACAATTCATAATGCAATAACTGATAAAGCGTTAGCAAGTTACTTTCGCAGTTCGGGTAATTTGTTAGAAGAATCAGCAGTGTTAGGGCAGGCTGTCACCAATTTAATGCTTTCAGGCGATAATGTTAATAATAAAAATATTATCTTAAGTCTGATACACTCCTTGGAAACAACAAGTGATATTCTCAAAGCTGATGTGATTAGAAAAACACTGGAAATCGTGTTGCGATACACAGCTGATGATATGTAACTTCTAATTATTAAGTATAAGTTTATAGAAAACTCATTCATCTTATTTTTGTCTGTCGCTTTAGACTATACACAGCATAATTTTATTGGGTTAATATTTCTACGAGGCTGACATGAATAATTCAATCCCAGAGAGATTTATTTTTCAATGTGCTTTGTTTAAAAATCTCGAGAGGGAGGTGTTCATGACGCATGGGTATGTTGATAGTCATATTATTGATCAGGCTTTACGCTTGCGTTTAAAAGATGAAACCAGTGTGATTCTTTCTGATCTCTATCTGCAAATATTGCAGTACATTGAAATGCATAAGACTACACTAACGGATATCATTATTAATGACAGGGAATCCGTGCTCTCTTAGAACTTGAGTAAGGTTTTAGAATAAACATCAGCTGTATCACCATGCTGATGCAAAGTGAGCATTTCAGGCGTTATGCTTTCTTATTATGTCCGCAATATCAGGTGTCAAGAATGGAGAGTTCTCGCTCTCCATTCTTGACGCCTGATATCCCGCCTAACTTATTTTGTACTGCCTACATTATGCTCAATAATTAATGGGTTAGATCAAGATGGAGAAAATTTTATCTTCGGCGTGGATATTTCTTATGCTCTCTACCATGCTCTCTGTAGATGCCAGCGCGAGCGAATGAATGGCATTTTCATGTATTAAACCCTTTGGCCGGGACAAGCAAATGCGCAATACACTCATACCCATCCTCGTTGCGATATGCTTGTTTATTACCGGTGTCGCTATTTTGAACATCCAGCTCTGGTATTCCGCAAAAGCAGAGTACCTGGCGGGAGCGAGATATGCCGCCAACAATATCAATCATATACTTGAAGAAGCGTCACAAGCGACTCAAACAGCGGTTAACATTGCCGGGAAGGAATGCAACCTCGAGGAGCAATATCAGCTTGGCACTGAAGCAGCTCTGAAACCTCACCTGCGCACAATCATCATTCTCAAACAGGGAATAGTCTGGTGTACATCCCTGCCTGGGAATCGGGTCCTGTTGTCTCGTATTCCTGTTTTCCCGGACAGTAATTTACTGTTGGCTCCAGCAATCGACACCGTTAATAGATTACCTATCCTGCTCTATCAGAACCAATTTGCAGATACGCGCATTTTGGTTACGATAAGCGATCAGCATATTCGTGGGGCACTTAATGTACCCTTGAAAGGGGTAAGGTATGTATTACGCGTGGCGGATGACATTATTGGACCAACGGGTGATGTGATGACGCTTAATGGACATTATCCCTATACCGAGAAGGTTCACTCCACAAAATATCATTTCACTATTATCTTTAACCCGCCGCCACTCTTTAGCTTCTACAGACTTATCGATAAAGGCTTTGGGATTTTAATATTTATTCTGTTAATCGCCTGCGCCGCTGCCTTCCTGCTTGATAGATATTTCAATAAAAGCGCAACGCCTGAAGAGATCCTGCGACGGGCAATAAATAATGGGGAGATCGTCCCTTTTTACCAACCTGTGGTAAATGGTCGGGAAGGGACATTGCGGGGAGTTGAGGTGTTAGCCCGCTGGAAACAACCTCACGGTGGATATATATCACCCGCGGCATTTATTCCACTTGCTGAAAAATCCGGATTAATCGTTCCGCTTACGCAAAGCCTGATGAATCAGGTTGCCAGACAGATGAACGCTATCGCGAGTAAATTGCCGGAAGGTTTTCATATTGGAATTAATTTTAGCGCTTCGCATATTATTTCGCCGACGTTTGTCGACGAGTGTTTAAATTTCCGTGACAGTTTTACCCGCCGCGATTTAAACCTTGTTCTGGAAGTCACCGAGCGTGAGCCATTGAATGTTGATGAAAGTCTGGTTCAGCGGTTGAACATACTGCATGAAAATGGTTTTGTCATCGCACTGGATGATTTCGGTACTGGCTACTCAGGGCTTTCTTATCTTCATGACCTGCATATTGATTATATCAAAATTGATCACAGTTTCGTTGGCCGCGTAAACGCAGACCCAGAATCAACCCGAATTCTGGATTGTGTATTGGATCTGGCGCGTAAACTTTCGATCAGTATCGTCGCTGAAGGTGTCGAAACGAAAGAACAACTTGACTATCTGAACCAAAATAATATCACATTTCAGCAGGGTTATTATTTCTATAAACCTGTTACATACATCGACCTGGTCAAAATTATCCTTTCTAAACCGAAGGTGAAGGTTGTGGTTGAGTGAAAATTGATCAGTAAGGCCATAGTGCGGTGTAATTATAGACAGCTAATTAGCTCGTTGCCTCTTGTTACTATTGTTCATTATTTTGTTTGCTATAATTGTTTGAAAGTTTTGACAGGATTGCCATTAGTAGCATGAACAATAGTAATAATCTGGATTATTTCACTCTCTATATCATATTTTCCATTGCATTTATGCTGATCACCCTCCTGGTCATCCTTATTGCAAAACCCAGTACCGGGCTGGGAGAAGTGCTTGTGACGATAAATTTGCTTAATGCCCTTGTTTGGCTGGCGATCAATCTGGTTAATCGATTAAGAGAAAGACTCGTCAACCACAGGGATCAGCAATAATCTTTCAGTTTCTCACTGTCAGTATGCGGCTGAATGGGTTGCTGGCAGTGAACGCCTGGATCATTGAAGGAAAGGCATTATTGCGCAAATAGTTGTCAACCCTGGTGTTATCACGGTTGTTTTTATATATCACCGAAATAATCCTCATCGCAACTATTAACAATTTTGATGTCGAAGAGTTATTTGTTAAACAAAATCGTCACCTCAAAGTGATCAATGTCATGAAAATAAGGTGAAAAATGATAATGCCGACTTATTTATCATTTATATATTGTCGCTGTTTATCTATTTAAATTTTTTGTGCTTTTGTTTTTGTCTTTACCCTCCGTTTTGGTAATCTGAGCTCATAGGTTATTTGACCAGGAATGTTTGTTAATCCAATGAATGGATGGTTAATCTATGAAACTGAAAAAACTCCCCGGGTTTAGTTTGGGACTTATTGCTCTGGCGGTGGGTAATGCATATGCAACACAATTGTTGGATGATTATAGTATAATTTCCTATATGACTGATGAAGAATCGCCGATTGAAATCAAAGATAATAATCCGATAAGTAATGGAGAGTATCTAACCACTGAAGACGAAAGCCATGCTGTGAAAGTGGATGACGGTGTAACTGGATATATAAATAATGCCAGTGTGATGACTAGTGGTGATGGATCTTATGGTATTTCTGTTGATAGTCAAAACAAAGTATTATATATAAGCGATAGCGATATTAAGACCTCTGGAAGCGTATCTGACAAAGAAAATGGAGGGATAACAGCCAGCGCAGTAGTCAGTGAATTTGGTGGCACCATCTTTATGAATGGTGATAATTCAGTCGAGTCGGGTGGGGCATATTCAGCGGGACTTTTAAGCCAGGTTAATGATTCTGAAAAGATGGTAAATAACACCCGTCTTGAAACCACAGATAAAACGAACATTGTTACCTCTGGGGAAAATGCAGTAGGTGTTCTTGCATGTTCAAGTCCTGGAGAGTCTCGAACATGTGTCGATGCTGTAGATGATGAAGTTAGTGATTCTAACAGTTACGAAGTTATTAGCCGTGCTGATTTAAAAATGAATGGTGGTTCCATAACAACTAATGGCATTAATAGCTATGGTGCTTATGCTAATGGGAAAAAAGCATATATTAATTTAGATTATGTGGCACTTAAAACTGTGGCTGATGGAAGTTATGCAGTTGCTATTCGACAAGGTAACATTGATATAAAAAATAGTTCTATTACAACAACAGGCACTAAAGCCCCCATTGCAAAAATATACAATGGTGGAGAGTTATTTTTTTCCAATGTCACCGCGGTATCAAAACAAGATAAAGGAATATCAATTGATGCATCAAATATCGATTCTCAAGCCAAAATAGCACTATTAAGTGTTGAACTTTCAAGTGCTTTGGATAGTATTGATGTTAACAAAACTACAACGGATGTAAGTATCCTTAATCGAAGTATTATCACACCTGGTAATAATGTTCTGGTTAATAATACTGGAGGTGACTTAAACATAATTTCGTCCGACTCTATTCTAAATGGAGCGACTAAACTCGTCAGCGGCACAACCACGCTGAAGCTTTCAGAAAATACAATCTGGAATATGAAAGATGACTCCGTTGTTACCCATCTGACTAATTCAGACAGTATTATCAATCTTTCGTATGATGATGGTCAAACATTTACCCAAGGAAAAACATTAACCGTAAAAGGTAATTATGTCGGTAATAATGGTCAGCTTAATATCCGCACCGTATTAGGTGATGATAAATCGGCTACGGACAGACTTATTGTTGAGGGTAATACTTCGGGTTCAACTACCGTCTATGTGAAAAATGCTGGAGGAAGCGGCGCGGCCACGCTAAACGGGATCGAACTCATAACTGTGAATGGCGATGAATCTCCAGCAGATGCCTTCAGATAAGGTGATGCAAGGATTGCAGCTGGAGCTTTCGAATATCAACTAAAACAACAAGGCAAAAACTGGTATTTGACAAGTTATCAGTCAGTGAATGAGGAGGATAACAGCTCAGAGGGAAATTCAGAATCAACAGAAACGCCTACCCCCGTCCTGCGCCCCGAAGCTGGAAGTTACGTCGCTAACCTGGCAGCTGCTAACACTCTTTTTGTTATGCGTCTGAACGACCGTGCGGGTGAAACGCGCTACATCGATCCTGTAACTGAACAGGAGCGTTCAAGCCGACTTTGGCTACGT
>ERZ773186.3614-NODE-3614-length-10105-cov-3.903284_pt1 | contig 10105 bp, 9 predicted proteins | sample MGYA00581000_ERZ773186 | MGnify/ENA primary metagenome ERZ773186 (study PRJEB29015, sample SAMEA2737752) | human gut metagenome | biome: human gut; feature: human-associated habitat; material: faeces | place: China | collected 2012 ... | reverse complement strand
TTATCTGTGATTCGTCAAATGCTGCCATAGAGATCTGTGGTGAAGAGGCCTCGAAGCAGTGCTTGCAGCATAGGTTGCAGTGTCTGGTAATGACAAAATCGACACGTTCGGGTGTCCTATATGTAAATGGTGTAGCAAAGTCTGGGCGGGCATAGTCGTAATGTCGCTTGTCTGATAGGGCGTAGACTAAGACATCCTTGAACTCGGCTTGGTGGATAAACTCGTAGAAATCATGGTTGTCTATGCCGTATTGTAGGCACTCCTGGTCAAAGTCGGCAAACGATGTGGGCGTAAGAAAACATGATAGGAGGTGGTATAGCTTGGCACTGATGTGGTAAACATAAAATGTCTCCTTATTATATAATATGTAATCTCCTTGCAGATTTTCTCGTAGCACGAAAAGGTTGCTAATGCAGTATCTCATGGACGTAATGTATTACTAAGGGCTTGGTAAGTAGAGGCTTGCCAAGCCCTTAGGTTAGACGATGGGCCTATTCTCACTATTTCTTGCGAATAGGCTTGAAGATGATAGGCCTTTTTACATAGGTCGTGTCTGGTTTCCCGTTGCAGCAAGAGAAGAAACCATAGACGTTTCGTGGCGTAAATCTCTGCTTAGAAACAACTCGCGCTGCGCCTCCCTTGACTTGGCAAAGGTCTTGCTCGCTAAGACAGCTTAGATAATGGTTGCTATCCATATTAAATAGTATTTGAAACTCGTGCCTACTCTTTTATGGTTTTTCGACTTCCTCCACCTTTTTTATTCAGTAGGTCTGATATCTGTCATGGATGATAAACTCGGGCTTCCTCCTCTTATTATATAAGGTGGGCGTGGGGCGTGAGATATGGGCTTCCCATGATTTGGACGGCAACTGTCTATAGGCTGCCAGGCTTCTCCATCGTAATCAGAAACGGCATGTACATGGATGTTGATCGCTATGATAAAACTTATCATGAGAAATGACATGATTTTTTTCATATTGTTTTTATTATTTGCACAAAATTAGTTGGAAATGCTGTGCGCGGCCAAGGAAATGAGTACACAAATGAGTACACAAATTGTTTTTCCTGTTTTGTGTACTAGTACACAAAATATGGAAGTTGTTGATTCTTATTGCGTATAGACGATTTTTCGCTCCCCCCAAAAAATGGTATTTATGTAATTCTGTATCGAATTATTTTTCTAACTTTGCAGACATGGATAGAGATAGAATTTTTGTGTTAGCGTTAGCGAGTGTGCTTTTGTTGCTCTTTTTTGCATGTGAAAACCAGCAAAAGAGAATTTACTCGTCTGTGTTGCAGAGCATAGATAGCCTAACTTATACAAGCCCAAAACGAGCGCTGGCTCGATTGGATAGTTTGGATTCTTGTACGGACAGGCAGTGCGTAGAACTTAGTATGTGGGCAAAACTGCTAAGGCTAAAAGCGAGATATAAGGATTATCAGTCTGTAGATACAGATGAAACGCCATCTATAATACGCTATTATGAAGACCATGGGAGTGTGTATCAGAAAATGAATGCACAATATATAGCAGGGGCTTACTGGGTGGAAAAAGGTGAGACACCTATGGCTATAAAAAGCTTCCAGACGGCAGAAGATTGCGCGAAAGCAATAAATAATAAGAGGGATTTGCTGCGTATATACTGTGCGAAAATGGATTTGTATGAGCGCATCTTTGTGTATGAAAAGGCCTTGGAGGAAATGAAATCGGCCTTTGATTGTGCCATGAGTATGGGTGATACGCTGATGGCTTTAACTAGTATGGAGTGCAAACTGAGATATTATCAGCAGACAGACCAGATAGATAGTATGGCAAGTTTGTCGCAGCGCCTCTATAGTGCCGCACAGCGAATAAATCCATGTGACTACAATGCTTTGACCCTGTCGTATAGTGTGGATGCGTGCCTCCGCAAGCGGGAATGGAAAAAGGCAAAACGATATCTTGATATGTATGAAACAGCTTTTGGATGTGATAGCGTGGGTGTCTCAACTTTGTTTGGAGATTTATATGATTATAAAGCACGATATTATATGGGCGTGGGCAAAATGGACTCAGCTCTCTGTTTCCAGAGGAAACTGTCTCAAGTGGCCGTTACGTATTATGACAAGGTGAAGCTATATTCTAACTACCAAGACTTGTATGACAAGTTGGGTAATTCTGACTCGTTGTGTAAGTACAGCAAATTGTATTGTCAGTATAATGATTCAACGATGGCAAACTTGAATGTGGAGCGCGTGGCTCAAATTCAAAGTTTATATAATTATGATCGTTCTCTAAAAGAAATGTATCGTCAGAAAAAGGTGAAAACACTCGTGATATTGTGCGGTACAGTGACTGTTGTGTTGTTCCTATTTGTTATGCTGTGGCAATGGCGTATGGGTAAAAAAGAAAGGCGGAAAATAGTGTCGGAAATAATTGCGCAGCGTGAGGCATATGGAAACTTGCTGGAAGCGTATAGGAAGAAAAGCAAGCAACTTGATTTGCTGATGTCTGGAAAAGATATAAGAGCAGAAGAGCTACTGCAAGAGTCTATAGGGAAACTGAGAAAAGAACTTGTGGATAATTTCGCAATGAAAGTGTTCCCCAAAGAATGGGTATGCGGTAGCTTGCTTGTACGGCAACTACATTCATTGGCGGAGGAGGGAAAGCATCCTTCGGATGAACTATGGCTACAAGTAGAGAAGGAATTGGCCTTGAATGAAGAAAATTTTATGGAATGGTTAACGAATTGTAGGAAAGATAAAAAACTGAAAGAGCGTGAGTGGCGTATGTGCTTACTCGTTAAAATGTGCTTCTTGCCTGTAGAAATGGCGGTTTTGCTTGTTACAAGCAAGCAGAATGTGTCCAATATGCGTAGCCGGTTGGTGCAAAAAATATTTGGGCAAAATGGGCGTTCAGGTGAATTTGATATATTGATAAGCGAATTGTAAGGAGTTTCCTATGGAACCACCCTATAAAAAGTTTGGGAATGTACTGATAGGACATAGAGGAGGCCGCAATATAAAAACTGCGGCCTCTTTGATATTCGGTAGTCCCTAATGTTTACGCCTGCGGTCGTAAGCCTCGATGTGTATATCCTTGATGACAAAATCCTTTAGGAGATAGGCTATGCTGTATGGAGAGACCTTGTCTGATAGCGATTTCCCAAATGCGTAATAGTTGCTTGTGTATGGCGCTGCAAAATCTATGTCAAATGTGGCTGCATATACAGCGACAGCGGTGTCTTTTGGCAAAAAAGTTGTCCATGGGGCGGAGCCACGCCCCACAGATAAAACTGTCATTGTTCGGGTCTGAGTATGGAACCGTTCCATGTGCGTAACACCCCTTGAGTGGCATTTCTCGCATATACAGTTCTAATAAGACCTCAAACTTTTTGCCTACAAAGTAGTTGCGCTGGTCGTAAAAATTACTTTTTAAGAACGATATCGTATCTCCGTGAAATCCTTTTAAGGGGTGATATGTGAAACTCTGTGCCTGTGTTTCGGCAAGCCCTATAAGAAGGAATAATAGTAAGAATAACATTTTCATTGTCTGCAATATTTTATGTTGGTGGTGCAAATTTAGTGTGAAAATAACATAGCTTCCCAAAAAAACGAGTACACAAATAGTACACAAGGCTTTTTTCGCTATTTTTTGATAGCTGATTCGAAAAATATGCCTTTATCAATGTCATGTACTCTTCTCTGGCTCACGATGGACTTAATACCAGCCATCAACAGTTCAGGGTGGATATGAATGTATCAAAATCGTTGGCAAAAAAAGGTGGAATATCAATCTGTCGGTGACCGACCTGCTCAATACATATGCTAATCGTAAGTGGATGCAGACTGCCGATGTGCTGACATGGGGAAATGGCAGCAACACGGTGCGTAAGGTTGAACTTACTGTGAGTTACAATTTTAACAGCACACGCAGCAAGTTCCGCGGCACAGGTGCGGGCAGCGCAGAGCAGCATCGACTGTAGGCCGTGCCATTTGATAAGCATCTGATGATGGCTGTTGCTTAACCCTCAAGAAAAAGAGGGTAAAGTCAAAAGTAACAAACACACTCGAAAGAGTGACAAGTTATAAGATGCCAAAGGGGCTGCAAGCCCGATAAGTCCACAGCCCTGGGCGATTCCCAGGGCTATGGGCCTCTGCCCCTTTGGGGCATGTTGGATGTTTCAAATTGAAAGTTTGTTTTCCATATATTTTACTTTTGACACATCCCCCTTTTTTTCTTGAAGGTTAATCCTTTTTTGCGTGGAGCGTAATGATGTTCATTACGATGCTCGTGATGCCCCCCAGCGCAAGGGCGAGGTTCAGCGCAAGGCGCGCAGACTGTCGAGCAGGGCGAGGGCACGGTTTTCGGCGGCTTCCATCAGCTCGCGCTCACCGGGACCCTTGTCATTGATGCCACAGAGGTGCAGAATGCCGTGGATGATGACGCGGTGGAGTTCGTCGTCGTAGGTCTTTCCGAAGAGTTCGGCATTGGAGCGCACGGTATCGAGGCTGATGACAATGTCGCCATTGATGACGTCGTCTTCATCGTAGTCGAAAGTGATGACATCGGTATAAAAGTTGTGACCGAGGTACTCGTTGTTGACCTCGAGTATCTTCTCGTCGTCAACAAACATATATCCCACCTCGCCCACACGACGTCCGTGGCTGGCAGCTACGGCCCTGATCCAGGCATTGGTGGCGCGCTTCTTTATGGCGGGCATGCGCACGCCCTCTACATTGTATGTAATCATTGCTTATGGGGAATAAAAGAGTCTGTGGGATAACCGAAATGCTCGAGTTCGCGCACGGCGCTCGACGAGATGCTGTCCATACCGGGCTCGGCATAGAGCAGGAGGGTCTCGATGTGGCCGATGCGGCGGTTGAGGTCGGCCTGCTGGCGCTCATACTCGAAGTCGGCGACAGAGCGCACGCCGCGGAGGATGCACGAGGCGCCCACGCTATGGGCGAGCTCGACGGTGAGACCGGTGTAGGTGACTACCTCGACACGGGGGTCGTCGGCATAGAGGCGCTCGATGGCCTCGCGACGCTCCTGGGCGCTGAGCCGGGTCTGCTTGCGCTCATTGACGCCCACACCGATGACGATGCGGTCGAAGAGGGGCAGGGCGCGCGTCACCACTGAGTGATGGCCGATAGTGAAGGGGTCGAAAGTGCCTGTGAATAGTGCTGTCTTCATTGTCCGAACAAGTCTTGCATGAGGGGTTCGCCACCCAGAGGGTTGCGGCCCAGATGCTGGTAAGCTAATGGAGTGGCTACGCGGCCACGAGGGGTACGCTTGATGAATCCCTCCATGATGAGGAAGGGCTCGTAGACCTCCTCGACGGTGCCCATGTCTTCGCCGATGGCGGTGGCAATGGTGGAGAGTCCCACGGGTCCGCCGCGGAACTTGTCGATGATGGTGAGGAGTATCTTGTTGTCAATCTCGTCGAGACCATACTGGTCGATATTGAGCGCACTGAGGGCAAAGCGGGTAATCTCGGTGGTGATGCGTCCGTTGCCCTTGACCTGGGCGAAGTCGCGCACACGCCGCAGCAGGGCGTTGGCGATACGGGGCGTTCCGCGCGAGCGTCGGCTGATCTCCAGGGCGGCATCGTCGTCGATGGGCACACGCAGGATGCCTGCCGAGCGGCTGATGATGCGCTTCAGGGTCTCGGGGTCGTAATACTCCAGGTGGGCGTTGATGCCAAAGCGGGCTCGCAGCGGGGCGGTGAGCATGCCGCTACGGGTGGTGGCTCCCACGAGGGTGAAGGGATTGAGGTCTATCTGTATGGAGCGGGCTGAGGGGCCCTTGTCTATCATGATGTCGATGCGGTAGTCTTCCATTGCCGAATACAGATACTCTTCCACTACGGGACTCAGCCGATGTATCTCGTCGATGAAAAGCACATCGTTCGGCTCCAGGCTGGTGAGTACGCCTGCCAGGTCGCCCGGCTTGTCGAGCACCGGACCGGAAGTAATCTTGAAACCTACTCCCAATTCATTGGCTATAATGTTGGAAAGTGTGGTCTTTCCCAATCCGGGAGGACCGTGAAGCAACACATGGTCCAGGGCCTCGCCCCTGAGACGGGCAGCCTTCACGAAAATGCGCAAATTATCAACCACCTTATCCTGTCCGCTGAAATCCTCGAAGTTCAAAGGGCGGAGAGCGTTCTCGAAGTCACGCTCCTTGCTGGTGAGCTGATGCTCGCGTATGTTAAAATCTTCTTGTTCCATTAAAATTCAATCTATACAACGACAAAGATAGTGCAAACCGAGAGCAGAATAAAATGAATCCATTCATTTTTTATATCGAAATGCCGCTTATCTCCGCTTCCGGACAAAGATAAAGAAATCTTTCAACGTTTCATAAACTCCTTCCTTTCTTCTTCCGGGAATTTCTCTATGGCATAGCGCAGCATTGTCCGCGGCATCACCTTGCTGTGTTTCTCAAGAAACTGCACCAGCAAATCCTTATCCCTCTTTCCCATCTCACGCAGCATCCAGCCCACCGCTTTCCGCATCAAATCGTGCGGATGGTGCAGCAACCGTTCCGAAAGCGCCAGAATATCGGTGAAATCACTGTTTTTGATAAGCGTATAAGTAGAAACCACCGCAATGCGTTGCTCCCAGAGCAACGCACCGTCTGCCAGACGATAAAGGTCGTCGCGGGATTTGTCTTTCAGATATTCTCCCACGATACCCGGAGCGGACAAGTCTACCAAATCCCAGTTGTTGATACGTGCCGTCTGCGAAAGGTAGAAGTCATAAATAAGCTTCCTTTCCTTTTCACCGCTTTTCTTAAAACGCTCCACCAGCATCAGCAAAGCGCAAAGCCGGCACTCGTGCCACTGACTTTGCAGCAGTTCCGCCATTACAGCAAACGGAGCATCCTTGTGTTGCTTCGCCACCGTGCGGGTATTCGGAACCACTACACCCAGAAATTTATCGCCCTCGCCGTATTCTCCCTTTCCCGTCTTGAAGAAACGGGGAAGATATTCCCTTTTTACCGGATCGGCATACGTCTCCAATTCCCTTTGGATATCTGCGGCAATATCCGCTATTTTTTCCGTTGAAATCGGATTATTCTGCAGCGTACCTGCCAATGGGATTTTCCTTTTTCTCATCACTCACCGTTTGATTTACATGTACTTGAATTATCTTGCCAGCAGACAAAAATACGACAAATCTATAGAAACTATGAAAAGTTATCTTTAATTTTGCAACAGATACACACTTTAGTCACTAAAAACGGAACACCATGCATAAAGTATTTTTAGGAACCGCCTGTTTCCTGTTTTCCGCCCTGTCGCTACATGCACAGTCCCCACTCGAAAAAGGATTGCAAAGCATCAACCGTACTTCCGCAGAAGCCATTGTGGAGTTTCTGGCCGATGACGAACTGCAAGGACGCGAAGCAGGCATGCATGGTTCGCGGGTAGCAGCCCGCTACATCGTATCCTGCCTGAAAGAAGCCGGTATCCGCCCTTTGGACAAGAACGGCTATTACCAGCCTTTCGAGGCATACGCCAAGGAAAGGCAGCAACGCGGACGCTGGCAGGTACACCCCGACTCCGTTGCCGTACTGAAACAAGGCACGCACCGTTCCCTGAAAATGGATAATGTGCTGGCATACATTCCCGGCAAGCGCAGCGATGAATATGTCATTGTAGGCGCTCACTTCGACCACCTGGGCGTAGACGAAACGCTGGCGGACGATAAGATATACAACGGTGCGGACGATAACGCATCCGGCGTCTCCGCCGTATTGCAGATAGCACGCGCATTTGCCCTCAGTGGAGAAAAGCCGCTGAGAAATGTTATCTTCGCCTTTTGGGACGGCGAGGAAAAAGGATTGCTCGGTTCAAAACATTTCGTACAGCACTGCCCGTTTCTCAAACAGATAAAGGGTTATCTCAACTTCGACATGATAGGGCGTAACAACAAGCCCGAACAACCGCAGCACGTAGTCTACTTCTACACAGCCGCCCATCCTGCCTTCGGCGAATGGCTGAAACGGGACATCACCCGCTACGGACTGCAACTGCAACCCGACTACCGTCCCTGGGACAACCCCGTGGGCGGAAGCGACAATGCCTCGTTCGCCCGTTCCGGCATCCCCGTCATCTGGTATCACACCGACGGCCATCCCGACTATCACCAGCCGTCAGACCACGCTGCATTACTGAACTGGGAAAAAGTCGTGGAAATAACCAAGGCATCCTTCCTCAACGTATGGAATCTTGCCAACGAAAGCAACTATTAATATTTAAGAAGAAGAGTAAGGACACATGGTTTTAAATTACATCTGGGTAGCATTTTTCGTAATCGCCTTCATTGTAGCACTCTGCAAACTCCTGTTTATGGGAGACACGGAGATATTTACGGAACTTGTCAACTCCACATTCGACTCATCCAAGACCGCATTCGAAATATCACTGGGGCTCACCGGCATTCTGTCCTTATGGCTGGGCATCATGAAAATCGGCGAGAACAGCGGTATGATAAACGCGCTTTCGCGCTGGCTGAGTCCCGTGTTCTGCCGCCTCTTTCCGGAAATTCCCCAAGGACACCCCGCCATGGGTTCCATCTTCATGAACCTTTCCGCCAACATGCTGGGGCTGGACAATGCCGCCACCCCGATGGGACTGAAAGCCATGAAAGAGCTTCAGGAGCTGAATCCGAAAAAAGATACCGCTACCAACCCGATGATTATGTTTCTGGTAATGAACACATCCGGGTTGATACTGATACCCGTCAGCATCATGATGTACCGCTCGCAAATGGGCGCTGCGCAGCCTACGGACATTTTCATCCCTACGCTGATTACTACCGCCATCTCTACCATTGTCGGTGTCACCGCCGTCAGCATTGCGCAACGGATAAACCTGCTGAACAAACCCATTCTTATTCTGATCGGTTGCATCAGCCTGTTCTTCTCCGGGCTTATTTATCTGTTCACCCAAGTAAGCCGCGAAGAAATGGGCATTTACTCCACACTGGTTGCCAACATCATTCTCTTCACCATCATCCTGCTTTTCATCCTGTGGGGATTATGGAAAAAGATTAATGTGTACGACGCTTTCATCGAAGGCGCCAAGGAAGGATTTACAACCGCCATACGCATCGTTCCCTATCTGGTGGCATTCCTCGTTGGAATCGCTGTTTTCCGTACTTCAGGAGCGATGGATATCATCGTAAACGGCATCGGTTACATCGTCGGACTATCCGGAGCGGACACCGAGTTTGTAGGTGCGCTGCCCACTGCATTGATGAAATCGTTAAGCGGCAGCGGGGCCAACGGACTGATGATTGATACAATGAAGCAATACGGCGCCGACTCTTTTGTCGGCCGCATGAGCTGCGTGGCACGCGGCGCCTCGGATACCACGTTCTACATCCTTGCCGTCTACTTCGGCAGCGTAGGCATCACGAAAACCCGCAACGCCGTCACCTGCGGCCTGATAGCCGACTTTTCCGGTATCATCGCCGCTATCATCATCAGCTATATATTCTTCTTTTAAAAAAAACTGGAAATAGTATGATAAGTTATCAGACAGACGGCATCGAAATGCCCGCAATCAAGAAGCGCGAAACAACGGAATGGATCAAAGCCGTTGCCGCCACCTACAACAAGAGAATCGGCGAAATAGCCTACATCTTCTGTTCGGACGAGAAAATCCTCGAAGTGAACCGCCAGTACCTTCAGCACGATTACTATACGGACATCATCACTTTCGACTACTGCGAAGGCAACCGCCTGAGCGGCGACCTCTTCATCAGCCTGGATACGGTACGCACCAACGCCGAACAGTTTGCCGGCAATGACTACGAACGGGAGCTGTACCGCGTCATCATCCACGGCATCCTGCACCTTTGCGGCATTAACGACAAAGGACCGGGAGAACGGGAAATCATGGAAGCCGCCGAAAACAAGGCGCTCGCCATGCGATAAAATCAAAAGGCGTATCGGCAAGCAAAGTTCAACTCTCCCCCCTATTGTTTTTTTGCACAATCTCTCGTCACTCGTCACTAACCACCTCGCATCCCTTTACCAGAGAGGGATTGCGGATGTGACGACCAACATGATAAGGGTGATGACAAACAATCGGTCGTCACCCTCAAAAAC
>ERZ773186.3604-NODE-3604-length-10137-cov-4.358560_pt1 | contig 10137 bp, 10 predicted proteins | sample MGYA00581000_ERZ773186 | MGnify/ENA primary metagenome ERZ773186 (study PRJEB29015, sample SAMEA2737752) | human gut metagenome | biome: human gut; feature: human-associated habitat; material: faeces | place: China | collected 2012 ... | reverse complement strand
TCACGCAGTATGCAGCAAAATTTGCCGAAAAGACACGTGTATACGCTTGTGAAGACGGGTTCTTAGATAGATGCTCATAGAGCAATGCTGTTGCTTATGATTTTGTTTTCTCTTCGTATTTTCTCAAGTATGCGTTATAACAATCATCACAAAGCGTTTTTTTCCATGGCATATCCATTCTGAACATACCTCTCTCACCGCAGTATTCACAGATATGTGCAGACCTTTTTTCATATCCTCGAACGAGTTCTGATATATCATGCCTGAGTTTCTTCTTTGCTTCGTTATCCTCACAATTCTGAGGTTCAAATCTCAAAGAAGCAACACCGAGGAAATCAATAGCCTGTAGTTCGCCAGATACGCCTTTAAATTTGTAATAAAACCTGAGTGTACCGAACTTCTCTTTTATCTGAAGAATTTCCAAGTCAATCTCATTTGCCGGAATACCTTCTTCAGCATATCTATTCGTGATTCTTTGACATAATTCGTAGATAAGTTCGAACCAGCCTGAACTGCATTCGCACCCCCACTTTCGATATATATTTCTTTCTTTTTTGTCCCGATTTTGCTGCATAAACGGGAAATCGCTCTGCAATTGTTTTTCAAAACGTTCTTTCATAGGGCAAGTACTCCTTTAACAAAGGCATGTGTATCTTATGCACAAGAATTTTCTATGCCAACGGTGATTACACAACAAAATAAGAAAATCTAAGGCAACACCGCACAAAGCTTGTGCATAAGGTGCGTTGTCAGATTTTTCGGCAGATTGCCTAGGGCAATACCGTACAAAGTAGGCAGACGCTCTTTGTGCGGTATTGCCTTTACACCGTCAGCGTAAAATCTTGCTGAAAAGACCTGCATTTCATTTTTATGCGAACACATTCTAGTATAACACATCGTTTTAAAAAAAGCAAGAAAAAATTGATAAAGTGAAGAACAACTACACTTTGAGGTTAGGGTGTCAAGTTTTATTATACTACATCAGAGGTAAAAGGCGTTTTCAGAGGATAGCAAACAGCCTGAGATTCCAATTGTAGAATCTCAGGCTGTCTTTCGTTTGTATGCAGTGAGAAAAGTGAGATGGTTTTGGCGTCATGTTTATCGGGAAACACTGAATAAAGCTTGTGCGTAAGATGCATTGTCAGATTTTTCGGCAGATTGCGTGCAAAGCCGTCAGGCGGGCTTTATGCAGTGTTTCCTTTGTTCATGCAGTTTTCCGAAATTCTTCCACAAGACCATTTCTCTGCGGACTGATTCCGCTTTCGGTAAAATCGATCAGCGGTTCGCCCAAAGCTGTTACATCATAGGCAATACCGCATTCACCTTACTCTGTCGTATACAACGTATATGCTTCGCCAGTGACTACCTCCGACAATCCGTATACCACACTGCTGATCACTGCTTCGCCCTGATTGGCATAGACTTCGATCAAATTGGAGTCTACGTAGATCTCCAGTTCACAGCCGTCCCTGAGTACCGGTGTTTCCGCAGTCAATCGATATTTGCCGTCTTTCACAAATACAGCAGAGCGATCTGTGAAAAGCTTGTCCTGTTCCCGCCAGATCCGGTATCCGCCAATGTTGAGACACTCGCCGTTTTTCAGCGAGGTCTTTACCAGATAGCCAGACTTTCCCGCCTGCTCCGGCGAAGAGATCTCCTTGGTAAAAGCGTTTTGGATATGCGGATGAGGACGGAAATAAATGCGATCGTTCTTCACAGAAACCACTCTTGGAATACACATCATGCCGTTCCACTTACCATCTACTGCCTGCGGCATTCTCATCCATGCAATAACAACACGATTGCCATCTTCATCAGTCGTACTCTGCGGGGCATAGAGATCCAGCCCATAGTCCAGAAACTGAACGTCATCTGCAAGCTGCATCGTTCCGGTCGCTTCATCGAATGTGGAGAACAGACAGATCGCTGCGGAATCATACGCTTTTCCATCGTTCAAAAAAGCCATGGGAGAAAACACCGTGATCCCCTTACCGTCCACCTCGAAATAGTCCGGACACTCCCACATCCAGCCGAAGTTGTCCTTTTCCACGTGACTGAGATATTTCCAGTTCTGCAAATCCCTGCTCTGATAAATCAGCAGTCTGCCCTTGTGGGCAACAGAGCTTCCCAGCACCATGTACCACGCATCTGTTCCACGCCATACCTTCGGGTCACGGGTGTGCGTTTTGCTGCCGATCTTATCTTCTGCAATCGTCGGAATGATCGTCTTCTTTTCTTGAAGGTTATCAAAAGTCATACCGTCCGCGGAAGAGATCATCATCTGTGCCGAGAGAAACTGATCGTTCCGACAGTGGTTAATGTTCTCCGGATCCTCCTCCAGATAGTTGACACCGGTATAGTACAAGTACATCGTTCCGTCCTGCTCCACAGCACTGCCGGAGAAACAGCCGCTGCGGTCATCGGTCTTGGTAGGATACAGGGCGATTCCCTTTTCCTCCCAGTTCACCAGATCCTTGCTGACAGCGTGTCCCCAGTGCATTCTGCCCCACTGCGGTGCGTAGGGAAAGCACTGATAAAACAGATGATACTGTCCCTGATACCAGATAAATCCGTTCGGATCATTGATCCAGCAATTCGGGGCTTTGAAATGAATTTTCTGCATAGTATCCTCCTAATTAGAAAAGGCTTTCTTCGGTTTGTGTATCAAAAAAGTGCATTCTGGACGGAACAAAGGCAAAATCAATGGTATCTCCGGGCTTGCTGATCTCATATTTGGATACTCTCGCCACCGATGCAGTGCCACCGAAGTTAAAGTACAGGTTGTTCTCATTTCCCATAACTTCTACACTATCCACCGTTGCAGACATGATATTATCCTTGTAAAGATCCAGATTCTGCGGATCCAGCTTGATGTCCTCGCCACGAATGCCGAGAACCAGCGTTCCCTGTCTGCCGTTTAGGCTTGTCACAACAGATTCCGGCAGCTGCATCTTACTGCCGTCGGCAAAAGTCATGGTATTCCCTGCCACCTTTACTTCATAGAAATTCATCTGCGGCGAACCGATAAATCCTGCCACAAACTTGTTTGCCGGATGCTCATACAAGTCCATCGGCTTGCCCACCTGCTGGATCACACCGTCTTTCATAATGACAATGCGGTCTGCCATAGTCATTGCCTCTACCTGATCGTGCGTCACATAAATGGTGGTACTGCCCAGCTGCCGGTGCAGCTTGCTGATCTCGCTTCTCATGCTGACTCTCAGCTTAGCGTCCAGATTGGAAAGCGGCTCATCCATGAGAAACAGCTTCTGATCCTTGACAATTGCACGTCCCAATGCCACTCTCTGCCGCTGACCGCCGGAAAGATTCTTCGGTTTCCGATAACGGTATTCCGAAAGTCCCAGAATATCGATTGCCCAGTCCACCTTCTTCTTGATTTCCGCTGCCGGTACCTTCATATTCTTCAAACCATAGGAAATGTTCTTTTCCACTGTCATGTGCGGATAGAGGGCGTAGTTCTGAAATACCATAGAGATGCCACGATCTCTCGGCAAAACTGCATTCATACGCTTTCCGTCAATGTAGAAGTCGCCGCTGGTGATTTCCTCAAATCCGGCAATCATACGAAGTGTGGTCGATTTTCCGCAGCCGGACGGGCCAACAAAGGCAATGAATTCACCTTCTTCAACGGAAAGACTGAAATCGGTTACGGAATTTTTATCTGCACCTGCATATTTCTTACAGATGTTCTTCATTTCAATAAAGCTCATAAGTTAACCCTCCTTGGAACCTGTGGAAACAACACCCTCTACAATCTGCTTGGAGAAAAGGGCATAGATGATAATAACCGGAATGGTAATCAGGGTGATGACAGCAAGCGTCTGTCCCATGGTTGTATTGTCGTTGGATGTGATAGAGTTCAAACCGATCTGAGCGGTCAGAAGATCGCTGGACGTGAACACCAGTGACGGCCAGAGGTAATCATTCCATACATTCAGGAATGTGAAAACACTGACAGTTGCAACGACTGTTTTAGACATCGGCAGCACCATTGTAAAGAAATACTTCACAGGATTGCAGTGATCCAGCTGTGCAGCCTCCCAGACATCATCGGGCAGACTGACAAAAACCTGACGGAACAGGAATATATTAAACGGATTGACGATCATCGGAAGCACATAACCAAAAACGGTATTCAGCAGTCCCATTTTGGAAACGAACATAAAGTTGATGGTGATAATGGTTTCTGTCGGAATGATCATCAGCATCATGATGATCGCCAGCCATCTGTCACGAAACGGGAACTTGATCTTCGCCAAGGCATAGCCTGCCAGGCCGTTGACGATCACACCAGCCACGATCATGATTGCTGCATAGAACAGTGTATTTGCCATAAACCGGAGGAATCTTGTGTTGAACAAAATTTCCTTATAGTTATCGAAAAATCCCTTTCCCGGTGCGGGCGGAATAAATGCACTGACGGAATTCATATCTGCTGTGATCGCAGCGTCCGGTTTAAACGAATTTGCAATCATCCAAATGACTGGAAACAGGAAGAATAAGGACAGCACCAGCATTACTGCAACAAGGATTCCATTAGCGATTTTTTGCTTTTTTGTTTTCATGTTTCTCCTCCTTGTCCTTTGTCAAAAATGTTTGAATCATAGTGAGTATGACAACGAATACAGTAAAGACGATCGCCATTGCCGAAGCAAGTCCAATTTCCCAGTTTACCGTACCGGTTTCGTAAATATCATAGACAATGGTATAGGTCGAATGAGACGGACCGCCGCCGGTCATTACCATCGGCTGCACGATCATACGGAATGCACCAATGGTTACTGTGATAAAGACAAATACACAAAGCGGCTTCAGTTCCGGCAGTGTGATATTCTTGAATTTGCTCCAGCCGCTGGCGTGATCCATTTCCGCAGCCTCATAGAGTGCCGGATTGATTGCCTGTAATCCGCCGAGGAATATGATCATCTGATAACCGACACCCTGCCAGACACTCATCAGTGCAATGGAGGGAAGTGCCTGATTGGCACCATAGATAAACGGCTGTGCATCAATGCCAAAATGAGAGAGAATCGTGTTCAGAATACCCTCCGGACTATAGATCTGCATCCAGAGATTTGAAACAACTGCCAGGGACATGACCACCGGAATAAAAAATGCGACCTTGAAGTATTTCTTACAAACTGTGACTTTATTGATGAGCAGTGCCAGTCCCAATGCTCCCAGCGTTTGTAGCGGAACAATGATCAGTACAAACTTAACGGTATTTCCAAAAGCTGTGGTAAACAGGTCGTCCTTAAAAATGGTACTGAAATTTTCCAGTCCTACAAAATGTGTCAGCTTTGGATTTAATGCAAAATAATCTGTAAAGCTGTAAATTAATGTGAGTATCATCGGAATGAACAGGAACACCGTCATTAAAACCAGTGCCGGTCCGAAAAAAGCCATTCCGAGAATGGAATTCGATTTCTTTTTCATGTTATCTTGTGTAACGCTTGAGCTTTGCGTTGATCCTTTCTACAGATTTATCCATTTCGTTTGTGACGTTTTTGCCGCTCAATCCAACGTCCTCCAGAACCTGCTGGAACGATGTGCTGACCTGCGGATAAACAGGTGTTTTCGGTCTGGGATGACCGTAATCTCTCAGCTGTTCGTAAAGTGCCTTATAATTTTCGTCTTCCTCAAAAGTGGTAATCTGGTCATATGCTGCATAAGTGGAAGGCATACTCTTGGTTTTCTCATAGAGAAGAACGCCGCTGTCCACACCGCTCATCCATTTTACCAGCTCTGTAGCGGCTTCAATGTGTTCCGTTTTTGTAGTGGCAGCATATGCCCAGGAACCAGTCGGCGTATATCTGCCGCCGTCCCAGTTGTCACTGACAATATACGGTGCAACGCCAAGGTCGATGTCGCTGTAGCTCTGATAGATCGTGTTGACTTCCCATGCACCGTCAAACTTGAACGCTGCACGTCCGCTTTCAAACAGGTTTTCAATGGGTGTTGCGGACATATACTTGTTTTCCACCAGTCCTCTGAAGTACTGGAACACCTCCGCATTTTTGTCCGAGTTGAAATACCCGTCTGCGGTAAGACCGTCCTCACTAATGAGATCGCCGCCATTGGACCAGATAAACGGAGCATAGTAATAAATGCTGGATTCGCCGACCGGAAAGGTCATGTCCAATGGATACCCGTTTTTGCTGTCCATGATCGGTTTCAGCTGCTCCAAAATATCCAGAAATTCCGAGAATGTCCAAGGGTGATCCTTATCGGGCACTTCAACTCCTGCTTCCTCCAGAATTGCCTTATTATAATAAAGACCTACGCTGGATTCCATGGCACCGAGTGCATACAGTTTGTCATCGACCGTTCCCTGATCCAGAATGGAATCCAGATAAGCCGATTTTTCTTCCTCGCTCAATTCGGCAAGCGGCTGAATAATGCCGTTTGCTGCATAGGCAGAAATATTCGGTCCGTCTACGGTGATGACATCAGGAAGATCTCCCGACATAACCGAAGCATTGATCTTATCCGAATAACCGCCGCCGCTGTCATTTCTCGGAATAAATTCAATGTCTGCAAAATAGGTTCCGTCATACTTTTCATTGAAGCGTTCCACCGACGCTTTATAAGCTTCGCCTTCCGGTGTGTCCTCAATGGTATGCACCCACATGCTGATGTACTGCTCTCCCTCATCATATCCCTTTACATCACCAGGCTTTACGGTTTTGCTGCATCCTGTAAGCGGAACTGCACTCGCCAGAATTGAAAGAGCCGTCAGAAATAATGGTAGCTTTTTCATCGCTGTTTCCCTCCGTTCTTTTTAAGTAACCGGTTACTTTACTGATTACATCATACCATGGAACCGGTTACTTGTCAAGACTTTTTCTGATTTTTGTAGCAATTTCTAAAAATCCTGAAAATGTTTTGTGCAATTCAACGAAACCGGTTACTTTACTGATTCTTTTGTTGATTCAAAAACCGTTGTGTGCTATAATGAAGAGAGAAACAGGGAGCGTGAAAAATGGCGAAAAAAATGTAACCTTTGCAGATATTGCAGCATATACCGGCTTTTCCAAAACAACGATCTCCCGATATTTTAAGGCAATACCGCTGAGAAACTTGGGCAGAGTTTTGGGAGAATTGGAAATTATGTACCTCTTTTTGATGTTACTCCATTTGAAAACGAGTGGACGCGACGTGGTCCATGGATTCAAGCGACTTTCTGGGTTCTTACAAAAGACATGATAAAAAAAGTCAGACGTTTCAAAGCAGCCAAACATTGTGAGCCGTCTATTGAAAAATGAACTGCATTTTATATCGTGATATAAGTGCTGCCGTTAAAAAACGTAAAAAAAATTAAGCTGAAAAACGAGGGAGTGATATTGTGCATATCTGGACACTTGAGAATTGGAAATATAACTTCACAAACATTCAATCAAGAAGAAGCGGGCTTAGATTCCGTTTTACCCCTGACGTTAATACAGAAGTAAGAGGAGCGTGCCTGAAATTTGGAAAGTGGTTGAGAAAAGAGTATTTTTTCCCAATAAGGGTTCCAGTGTATGTGAAAGGGAAAAAATACATTAAGGCAATGGACGGCGAAATGGTATATGGTACTTTTTTCCAACCATATAACAAGACATATGAGCCATATATACGTGTGGCAACGGGGAGTTATACAGACAATTCGATAACATTAGGACGAGACGATGCTTTAGCTCTAATACTAGAAACAATAGCACACGAATTGACGCATTATTTTCAGTGGATTAACGATATTGGGCTCACAAAAATTGGATATGAGCGTCAAGCTTCTTCTTATGCTGATTACATTTTAGATGAATACGCCAATGTGGTTGACCATCCTTAAAAAAATCAAGAAAGAATCAAAACCAATATCCAGCGGTCTGGATATATCTGCAAAAATAAAACTGAGTCAGTATGAGAAACTGGGGCAGAGTGCTTGGCAAGCTGGAGATCATGTACCCCGACAGACTGAGCTGATCCGGCACGGTCAGTCTGCTTCCATTCCGCTACGCTCCATTTCAGCAGACTGACTGTTGAAGAAACTTGACAAATTACGGTATTTGTTGTATACTGTAAAAAAATTGAGCGGCTGTTTTTCAAGCCGCTCGCAATCTCGTTTTTTATCACTGTTGTTGAATTTACAGAGATTTTTTCGCAGAGCCCAGAAAAATGTCATACTGTGGTTGCCTGATGTTGCACCATATCCTATGCCATATTTACTGTATCTTATACTGAAAATACAGAAACACTTTCTGCTGGCACTGTCAGAACTCCATCTGTTATATCTGCCGCATCTCCATTGGTATAGAGAATTTCCTTGATATTGAGTCCAGAGATTCTGCATGAAGCTGCGTTTGATGACGGATTTATTGCAACGATTATACTTTCATTATCATCGTATCGGCGATATACAAGCGGATATGCATTCTTTTCAGCATAGAGAAATTCAATCTTTCCGTTGCTCTTGAGTGCTGAGTGTGCTTGTCTGAGCTCTATAAGCTTTCTTACTTCATTATAAATTGAATCAGGATCATTTACAGCCTTTTCAACTGTAGGACGGTTGACATCTGAATCGATAGGAATATAAAGATCCTCAGGGTCTGCTGCAGAAAATCCCGCATTTACAGAGCTATTCCACTGCATAGGTGAACGTGATGCTGTTCTCTCAAAACCGCCCTCAACTGACTTTGCACCTTCGAGGTGACGCATTCCGATTTCATCACCATAATAAATAAAAGGAGCACCGGGCATTGTGAGAATGAATGAAAAAGCAAGCTTTATTTCTTTCTTGTCAAGGCGCTGAGAAATTCTGGACATATCATGATTGCCTGATGGTATACAGATAAGTCCTTTGCCTTCTGTTTTTGCATAGTTTTTTTCATATGTCTTTACAAACTCAGATGCATCACCTGTTCCCTTTCTGGAGAAAAAGGGCTCTTCCACACGGAAAAGGTCATTGTAATGTGAAGGACCGAAATGCAGCAGAAAATCCATATGAAAACCACCCATAAGAGATTTATCCGGCTGACCCCATTCAGAAATCATAGCAGCCTCAGGAAATTCTTTATTCAGAAATGCCCTGAAATCCTGCCAGAGTGCAATTGTAGCCTTGCTGTCCGTATCTCCCTTTACAAGTGACTGTGCCATATCTACACGGAAACCGTCGCAGCCCATATTCAGCCAGAAACGCATAACATCTTTCATAGCCTCTCTTGTTGCCATCGGACCAGGGGCATCTACAGCCTGCATCCATGGCTTTGTAGGATTTGCAAAACCATAATTCAGTGCCGGCTGAATGGTATAGAAATTTGCCGCACAAGTGCCATCTCTGTCGGAAATTCCTCTTATAGAGCCTGTGATGTTCTCAACTCCACTTGCATCCTCCCATACGGAATCTGTCCAGATATATCTGTCTGTAAATTCATTTCTGTCAATCTTCATAGACTCCTTGAACCATTGATGCTCAATGGAAGTATGACCCGGAACAAGGTCGAGAATAACATGAATATCGAGTTTGTGTGCTTCTTCAAAGAAACGTTTCAGGTCTTCATTCGTGCCATATCTGGGAGCAACTTTTTTGTAGTTTGAAATATCGTAGCCTGCATCAAAGAAAGGTGATTCAAAGCATGGATTTATCCAGATTGCATTGCAACCTATACTTTTGATGTAAGGCAGGCTCTCTGTCATACCTGTAAGATCACCTATACCGTCTGCATTTGTGTCCTTGTAGCTCTGAGGGTAGATTTCATAGAATACTGCATTTTCAAGCCACTGTGGGTTGTTGTTTTTCATAGTATTTTCCTCCTGTACTTTTTGATAATTTTTATATAAAATATTCGTTTCCAGTTGACAGATGTTGTAAGCCTGTGCTATATTTATATTATATTCCTTTATGCGGAATAACTCTAATACTATTCCCGCAGATAATTGTATTATTCTACTTTTTTGGAGGGACTTCACCATGGAAAAACAGCATTTTCTTGAAAAATGCAGACACGACACCCCAAGATTTCCAATAGAATGCTTTCAGAGCCTGTGTCCATAAGCGTTTTAAGAGTGTAGCAGCATGAGAAATCATAGGCAATACCGCACAAAGATTGTGCGACAGATGCGTCGTCAAATTTTTCGTCA
>ERZ773186.3602-NODE-3602-length-10139-cov-4.124752_pt1 | contig 10139 bp, 8 predicted proteins | sample MGYA00581000_ERZ773186 | MGnify/ENA primary metagenome ERZ773186 (study PRJEB29015, sample SAMEA2737752) | human gut metagenome | biome: human gut; feature: human-associated habitat; material: faeces | place: China | collected 2012 ... | reverse complement strand
TGCCAAAGCCTCCCACTTTGGGGGAGGTGGCAGCGCGTCAGCGCTGACGGAGAGGTTTAATACTACTCACTGGGAGGAAATGCTGTGCTCATTCAAATCATCGAGGGCGTCTACCGTCTGTTGTGGGGCGACCTGCTCACCCTGCATCTGGGAAACGTGACCCTCAGTCTCTCGTTTATGGTCATCTTACTGCTGACGGCGGGGGTGTTCTTCACCCTGCGCACGAGGCTTCTGCCGGTGCGGCTGTTCCGGGATATGCTGGCGGCGGTCTGCGAGAAGAACGACAAGGGCAGCGGCCTCTCGTCCTTCCAGACGCTGGTGGTGTCCACGGCCACCCGGGTGGGCATGGGCAATCTGGTGGGCGTCGTGGCGGCGCTGTCTGTGGGCGGTGCAGGCGCGGTGTTCTGGATGTGGGTGACGGCTCTGCTGGGCGCATCCACCTCCTTTGTGGAGTCCACGCTGGCCCAGAAATACAAGCAGCCCGACCCCCTTTACGGCGGCTGGCGGGGCGGCCCGGCCTACTATCTCCACACCCTCGCGGAGCGCAAACGGGGCAGAAAGCTTCGCCGCTCGGTGGCGGCCTGCCTGTTCGCCGTGTCGGGCCTCATCTGCTGGTGCGGCATCAGTCAGGTGGTCAGCAACTCGGTGAGCGAGGCGTTCCAGAATGCGTTCTCCATCCCGCCGCTGGTCACGACGCTGGTGCTGACGGCGCTTGCGGCGGTCATCGTCCTGCGGAAGGAGGCCACCGTCAAGAGCCTCGACGTCATGGTCCCCATCATGGCGGGCTGCTACTTCGTCATGACCCTCTGGATCATCCTCACCCATCTGCCCCAGCTGCCCGATGTCTTCGTCCGCATTTTCTCGGAGGCGCTGGGCCTGCGTCAGGCCGTGGGCGGCGGCTTCGGCGCTGTGGTGATGAACGGCATCAAGCGGGGCCTCTTCTCCAACGAGGCCGGTTCCGGTTCGGCCCCCTGCGCCGCTGCTGCCGCTGAGTGCGACGACCCCGTGAAGATGGGCCTCGTGCAGGCGCTGGGCGTCCTCATCGACACCATCGTTATCTGCAGCTGCACGGCCTTCGTGATGCTGCTGGCTCCCGGGAGCGTGACGAGCGGGCGGCAGGGCATGGACCTTTTGCAGGCGGAGGCCGTGGCGGACCTGATCGACGCCGAGACCGCCCAGGCGGCCCACAACGCTGTGGGCCAGCTGGAGGGAGTCCTCAGCCGCACCGTCACGGAGATCTACGACGGCCTCATGGCCATTGTCTCCCGGTTTTACGCCGTGGTGGACTATCCCGACGAGGACATCGGCGACCTCCAGCGGGAGGACATGCTGGATACCCTCCGCCGCGCCGAAAACCGGCTGGAGGAGCTGCTGGCCACCTTCTCCCGGGGAAAGCTCCTGAAATTAGGGGTCCCCACGGTGATCCTGGGCCGCCCCAACGTGGGCAAGTCCTCCCTGCTCAACGCCCTGCTGGGCTATGACCGGGCCATCGTCACCGACGTGGCCGGAACCACCCGGGACACGGTGGAGGAAAAGGTCCGGGTGGGCCATGTGCTGCTGCGCCTGTGCGACACGGCGGGCATCCACCAGACGGAGGACGCCGTGGAGAAGATCGGCGTGGAGCGGGCCCGGGCCGCCGCCCGCCAGGCCTCCCTGGCCCTGCTGGTGCTGGACGGCTCCACCCCCCTGACCGATGCCGACCGGGAGGCCATGGACCTGGCCCGGCAGGCGCCCAACCTGCTGGTGGCGGTGAACAAATCCGACCTGCCCCGGGCGGTGGACATCGACCGACTGGCCGACGAGTTCGACAACGTGGTGTCCCTGTCCGCCCGCAGCGGCGAGGGGGTGTCCGTCCTGTGCGACGCCATCGGGGCCATGTACCCCGCCGGGGAGGGCCGCCCCGGGGAGCTGCTGACCAATGCCCGGCAGGCCGACGCCGTGTCCCGGGCTCTGGCCTCCGTCCGCAGCGCCCGCAGTGCCCTGCGCATCGGCATGACCCCGGATGTGGTGCTCACCGATGCCGAGGCCGCCCTGGAGGCCCTGGGGGAGCTGAACGGAAAGCACATCCGGGACGACCTGATCCAGACCATTTTCTCCCGCTTCTGCGTGGGAAAATAAAAAGACACAAAAAACGCCGGGACAGGGCTTTCCGTCCCGGCCTGTCCCGGATAAAAACCGGGACAAAGCCCGGCTTTTGCGGGATGTCCCGCCGGAAACCGGGACAGCTTTTGGGGAGGTTTTATGGACAGGAGTGAGGCAAAGAAAAAGGACCAGCTGCCCGCCTGCCCGGTGGAGACCACGCTGACCTTGATCGGCGACAAGTGGAAGGTGCTGATCCTCCGGGACCTGATGCCGGGCACCAAGCGCTTCGGCGAGCTGAGAAAATCCGTGGGTGATGTGTCCCAGAAGGTGCTCGCCGCCCAACTGCGGGACATGGAGAAAAGCGGCCTGGTCCACCGGGAGGTCTATGCCGAGGTGCCGCCCCGGGTGGAGTATTCCCTGACCCCGCTGGGCCGGAGCCTGAAGCCCATCATGGATGCCATGCGGGTGTGGGGCGAACAGTACAAACAACAGAATGCGTGACTGCGCGCCGGGCAGCTGCCGTACCTGCGGCAGCACCCGGCATTTTTTGTAAAAAAGGAGAAACTGCACCATGGAGCGGATCTTACTGCTGGAGGATGACAAAAGTCTGGTCACCGGGCTGACCCTTGCACTGGGCCGGGCGGGTTATGCGCTGGACACGGCCCGCACCCTGGCCGAGGCCAACCGTCTGTGGCAGGCGGGCCGCTACGACCTGCTGATGCTGGACGTGACCCTGCCGGACGGCACCGGCTTCGACTTCTGCCGGGAGGTGCGCCGCACTTCCGGGGTGCCCATCCTGTTTCTGACCGCGTCGGATGAGGAAATGGACATCATCACCGGGCTGGACCTGGGCGGTGACGATTACATCACCAAGCCCTTCAAACTGGGGGTGCTGCTGAGCCGGGTGCACGCACTGCTGCGCCGGGCCGGAGGGTTCGGGGCACAGCAGGCCACCGAGCTGTGCTCCGGCGGCATCCGGGTAGATCTGCTGGCCGGCCGGGCCGAAAAGAACGGCGTTCCGCTGGAACTCACGGCAGCGGAGTACAAGCTGCTGTGCCTGTTTCTGCGCAGCCCGGGGCAGGTGCTGACCAAAGAGACCATTCTGAACGCCCTGTGGGATTGCGAGGGCAATTATGTAGATACCAACACCCTCACGGTGTACATCCGGCGGCTGCGGCTCAAGGTGGAGGATGACCCCGGCAGCCCGCAGCGGCTGGTCACGGTGCGGGGCATGGGCTACCGCTGGAACGGGGATGTGTGAGATGAAATTTCTGGTGGAGGACGATGTCCGGCAGCTGTTTGCCCGGTTGTGCACCGGGCTGGCTGCGGCCCTGCTGGCGGCAGAATGCGCGTCGTGGGCACTGTGCCCGGCACTGTGCCTGCCGCTGCTGGGGCTGTTTGTCCTTCTGGCGGCCGGGGTGCTGGGCAGTGCCGCTGCTTATTTTGCCCGACGGCAGAAACGGCTGGAGGAAGCGGCTGCGCAGGTGCGTGCCCTGCTGGACGGGGACGCCACTGCCCGGCTGGACAGCGGCCGTGAAGGGCAGTTGTACCGGCTGTTCCATGAAGTGAATGAGATGGCGGCAGTGCTCAACGCCCATGCCGACCGGGAACAGCGGGAAAAGCAGTTTTTGAAGAACACCATGGCCGATATCTCTCACCAGCTCAAGACGCCGCTGGCCGCTCTGAATATCTACAACGGTCTGCTGCAGGCCGGAACGGATGACGCAGAAAATGTGCGGGAGCTGGCCGAACTTTCCGAACAGGAGCTGGACCGGATGGAACAGCTGGTGCAAAGTCTGCTCAAGCTCACCCGGCTGGATGCGGGGACTGTACAGCTGGAAAAAACGGAACAAGATCTGCAAGGTCTGCTGGAGCAGACTGCCCGGCCCTTTGCCTGCCGCGCCCGGCAGGAGCAAAAGCAGCTGGCCGTCGCGGCAGAGCAGGGGGTGTGCCTGTGCTGTGACCGGGTGTGGATGCGCGAGGCCGTGGGCAACCTGATCAAGAATGCACTGGACCACACCCGCGCCGGGGACACCGTGACGGTGGAGGGCAGCCGCTTTGCCGACTTTGTGCGCATCCGGGTGGTGGACACCGGCACCGGCATCCACCCGGAGGACCTGCCCCATCTGTTCAAGCGATTCTACCGCAGCCGCTTTGCGCAGGACACGCCGGGCATCGGGCTGGGGCTGCCGCTGGCGAAATCCATTGTGGAGGTCCACGGCGGCACACTGGAAGTGGAAAGTGAGCTGGGCCGGGGCACCGCCTTCACCATCCTGCTGCGGAACAGGCCCGCTCCGGCGATTCCTACAAAATTGTAGTCTTGCAGTCACAGGGCTGTAGTAAACGGGTGGTATGCTGTGGACAGATCAAAATGAAAGAAGGTTTTTGTATGAATCTGTTGCAGGCACAGGCCCTTTGCAAGACTTACGGCACCGGCGAGACTGCCGTGCAGGCGCTGAAGGACGTGAGCTTCTCGGTGCCCAAGGGCGAATTTGTGGCCGTGGTGGGCGAGAGCGGTTCCGGCAAGAGCACTCTGCTCAATCTGCTGGGCGGGCTGGACACCCCTACCTCCGGCAAGGTGCTGCTGGACGGGCGGGATTTGTTTGCCATGAAAGAGCGGGAGCGCACCATCTTCCGCCGCCGGAACATCGGCTTTGTGTTTCAGGCGTTCAACCTGATCCCGGAGCTGACCGTGGAGCAGAATATCCTGTTCCCGGTATTGCTGGACTACCAGAAGCCGGACACGGCGTATCTGGAAGAATTGCTGGATGTGCTGGACCTCCGCAAGCGGCGCAGTCACCTGCCCGGCCAGCTTTCCGGCGGGCAGCAGCAGCGCGTGGCCATCGGGCGGGCGCTCATCACCCGTCCGGCGCTGATTTTAGCCGATGAGCCGACCGGCAATCTGGACACCCGCAACAGCGGCGAGGTGATCGCCCTGTTGAAGGAGGCTTCCCGCAAATACGCCCAGACCATCGTCATGATCACCCACAGCCGCAGCATCGCCCAGACGGCAGACCGGGTGCTGCAGGTGTCGGACGGCGTGCTGACCGACTTCGGGAGGTGCGCGGAATGAAAAGCTATCTGAGCCTGATCCCCATTTCTGCCAGGGTGCGCAGGCGGCAGAACCGGCTGACCATCCTGTGCATCGTCACGGCAGTGTTCCTGGTCACGGCCATCTTCAGTGTGGCGGACATGATGCTGCGCACCCAGACGGGCCGTGCAGCCGGAAAAAGCGGCAGCTGGCATCTGGAGGTCACCGGCATCACGCCGGAGCAGGCTGCGCAGCTGGTCGGCCAGCCGGACGTGGTGCGGGTGGGTGCCGGAGCAGTATTCAATGAGAACGGCGAAAGCGCATACCGCCTGAACGGCAAGCGGGTGGTGCTGTATGGTGCCGATGCAGATTATGTGAGCCTGAACCGTGCCGCAGCCTTTGCGGGCACCTACCCGCAGACGGAAAACGAAGTGCTGCTGGGCAAGACCGCTGCACGGGTGCTGCATGTGGGCAGCGGAGACACTGTAACGCTGACACTGCCGGACGGAACGGAAAAGCCCCTCACGGTCACCGGCGTCGGCGGCATCGACGAGGATTTTTACGGCGAGCAGTACAGCATCGTGGATGCCTACCTGCCGCAGGAAGCCTTTGCGGCCCTGCTGACTGTAAACAGCGAGGCACTGCCCCAGACACATTATGAGCTGGAATACACCAGCGCGGCCAGAGCAGCAAAGGCCCTGCCGAAGCTGCGCAGCCGGTATGGGGAGACGGCTGTGCAGGAAAACCTGCAGGTGATGGGTTCGGCAGGGCAGAGCAGCAGTACGGCTTTTCAGACCGTGTACGGTATGGCAGCGGTGCTGTTCGTGCTGGTGCTGCTGGCCGGAGTGCTGATGATCTCCGGCAGCATGAACAGCAATCTGGCCCAGCGCACCCAGTTCTTTGGCATGATGCGCTGCATCGGCATGAGCAAACGGCAGGTCATCCGGTTCGTCCGGCTGGAAGCCCTCAACTGGTGCAGGACGGCGGTGCCCATCGGCCTTGTGCTGGGCACTTTGGCCAGCTGGACGATCTGCGCCGCGCTGCGGTACGGCATCGGCGGCGAGTTTGCGGCAACGCCAGTCTGGCAGCTGAGCCCTGCAGGCCTGTGCGCCGGTGCCGTGGTGGGTGTGGTGACGGTGCTGCTGGCTGCGCAGGCCCCGGCAAAGCGGGCGGCAAAGGTCTCGCCGATGGCGGCGGTCTCCGGCAGCACCCAGAATGTGCCGGTGGGCCGTGCGGCCCATGCCGGAAAGAGCCGGGTGGAACTGGCACTGGGCGTCCGCCATGCCACCGCCAGCAAAAAGAACTGGGCCCTGATGACCGCCAGCTTTGCGTTGAGCATTGTGCTGGCGCTGGGCTTTACCGTGCTCTTGCAGTTCGCCTCTCTGCTGTTGCCCAGTCTGGTGCCATGGCAGCCCGATGTGCTTTACAACGGCTACGGCAATGCGCAGGTGCTGCCCGGCAGCATGACCCGGACACTGCTGGAAGTGCCGGGCGTCGCCCATGCGTGGGGCTGCACTGGTCTGGTGGATACCCCGGCCAGCAGCGACAAGGGCAACGTGGACCACGTTATCTTCTGCTCCTACGATGATTATGTGCTGGAGTCCAGCCGTTCCGTGGTGGTACGGGGTCGGATGCCCGGCGCAGGCAATGAAGTGATGACCATCTACAATAAGAACAACCCCATGCAGATCGGGGACGTCATCACAGTGAACGGGGTGCCGCTTACCATCGTGGGTGCCTTCTCGGAGGGCGCCTTCCCGGATGATGTGACCCTTATTGCACCGGAAGCGCTGTTCCGACAGGTGGCAGGCGACCAGAACTATAATATGGTAGGTGTGCAGTTGGACCGCACCGCCGACGAGGACACCCTCTTCACGCTGGCGGACCTTGCCACGGATGACGTCATCATGCAGGACCTGCGGGAGAGCAACCGGCAGGACCGCGGCACCTATTACGCGGTACGCATCGTGCTGTACGGTTTTCTGGCCATCATCGGCGGCATCTCGCTGCTGAACATCGTCAACAGCATCTCCATGAGCGTTTCCGCCCGTGCCCGGCAGTACGGTGCCATGCGCGCCGTGGGCATGGAGGACGTCCAACTGTGCCGGATGATCGCGGCGGAGGCCGGGACCTATGCGGCGTCCGGCCTGCTGGTGGGCGTTGCTGCCGGCCTTGTGCTGCACCGTGCACTGTATACCCGGCTGATCACCCACTATTTCGGCGTCGTGTGGCGGGTGCCCTTCGGGCTGCTGGCAGTGCTCTGTCTGTTCGTGGCAGGTGCAGCGGCGCTTGCGGTGCACGGCCCGGTGAAGCGATTGCAGGCAATGCCCGTCACAGCAGCCATCAACGAACTCTGACAAACAAAAAAACAAGCGCCGGAGCACTCCCTTTTGCGGGAATGCTCCGGCGCTTTTGGGTGTAACTCAGTCCAGCACGGGAATGTCCAGCCCGAATTCCAGCGGGCGGAACCGGGGGCAGACGTTTTCGGTGATGGAGATCACCGAGGCGGCCAGACGGCTGCCGATCTCGCAGGAGGCGGGCAGGTTCTTGCCGTAGGTCAGGCCGATGACTGTACCGGCAAAGAAGGCGTCACCGGCACCGGTGGTGTCGATCACATCCACCTTCTTGGCGGGCACAACGCCGCTTTCGCCGTTGGCGCGGGCATACACGGCACCCTGCCCGCCCATGGTGACCACCATGCAGGGGATGTTGGCGCTGTGCACGTTGGCGGCCAGCACCTCCCGCATGGCAGCGGGGGAAAGGTGGTCGTAATCGTCCGAGAAGAGCAGCCCGGCTTCCTGCTGGTTGCACACAAAGCAGTCCACCTGCTGCAAAAAGTCGCGGCGCTCCATGGCGATGCTCATGTTGGAGATGGCCGCGTAGACCCGCTTGTTGTACTTTTTGGCAAAGCGCAGCACCTGCTTGACCGTCTCTTTTTCCAGATCCAGCTCCAGCGCGATGCTGTCGCAGTCCTTGAAGATCTCGTCTCCCTGCTCTTTCAGAAGAGCGGTGAGGGGAGTGGTGTCCGGGCGCTTGGAGATGGAGGCACATACGTCACCGTCGTTGTTGAACACGGCCAGCCAGGTGCCCATGCCGTCCGGCACGCGCTGGATGTACTTGGTGTTCACCTTGTGGTTCTCCAGCTTGTTGATCACATCCTGTCCCATGCCGGTGTCGTCCACCAGACTGACAAAGGTAGGGCGCAGCTCTACATTGGCGATATCCTCCACCACGTTGCGGCTCACTCCGCCGTGTACCTGCTCAATGCGGCCGGCATTGCGCCCGCCCGGAATATAGGCGGAAAGGGGATAGCCTTTGATATCCACAAAAACAGCACCGAGCACAACGATTCCCATAGCAAAAAACCTTTCTGAACAAGAAATATTTACGTCTATTATACCGTATTCTGACACAATGTGCCATCCCTTTTGCGCAAAAACTCCGCAAAGGTCAGGCAAGGGCTGTCTGCGCTGTGCGCACCAGATATTCCATGGCCTGCATCGGGTACTGTCCGGCAGCAGTCTCACCGGTCAGCATCACGCTGGCCGCGCCGTCCAGCACGGCGTTGTAAATGTCACTCACCTCGGCACGGGTGGGCACCGCGCGGGTGCACATGCTGTCCAGCATCTGGGTCACTACCATAAAGGGCACGCCTGCAGCCCGGCAGGCGGAGGAAAGCTGCTTCTGGCAGCGGGGCAGCTCCCACAGCGGCATGGCATTGCCAAGGTCTCCGCGGGCGATCACCACCTCATCCACAAGGTGGATGAATTCCGGCAGGGCACGCACACCGGTCATGTTTTCAATTTTGGCAAAGATACGGATATCCGCAGCCCCGGCTTCTTCCAGCGCATGGCGCAGGGCCAGAATATCTGCTTTGCCGCGCACAAAAGGCAGCATCACACCGGTAACACCGCACTGCTTTGCAATTTTCAGGTTCTGCAGGTCTTCCTCCGTCAGGGTAGGCGAGGGCACCGCAAGGCCCGGTGCAGCAATGCTTTTGCGGCTCTGCAGGGTGCCGCCGCGCACCACGGTGCACACAAGGGCTTCCGGCAATGCCTGTGTGACCTGCACCAGAAGCTTGCCGTCGTCCAGCAGAAGCTGCTGGCCCGGCGCAGCCGCCTGTACCAGAGCTGCCGGGCAAGGTACGCCGTCTGAGCCAAGGCGTACAGAGCTGCCCTCAACCAGAGCAACAGGCTCTGCCAGCGTGCCGATGCGCAGTTCCGGCCCCTGCAGGTCGATCAGCAGCTGGCGGATGCCGGCTGCGCGGATCATGGCCAGCCAGTCGGTGTGCGCCGCCAGCGGCCCGTGGGAAAGATTCATGCGGATGCCGGTCATGCCGGCTTCCACCATGTGCTGCAAGATCGCCGGCTGTGCGCAGGCCGGGCCGATGGTACCATAAAAATCCAAGGTTCATTCCCTCGATTCATTTTTTATTTCTAATGTATATTGTAACATGAACTGTCCGGGTTGAAAAGAGCCGGACGCGGGCAGAATAAGGGGATTGAAAAAATGCGGTAGCAGCCTGCGCAGGAAAATTGCGAAGAATCAAAGACCCGGAACCTTTTTGGAGCCGTTTTGGCCCTGAAAAAGTTCCGGGTTTCGTACAATGTTTTTGGAGAGCTGTCTTGCAACAGCCTCTTTTTGTTGTGGGCAATCAGCCCTCCGATGCAAAAAATTCTTTGGTCAGCCTGACCACCGTGCCGGAAAGCAGCAGCAACGCGAGCAGGTTCGGAATGCTCATCAGGCCGTTGAAGGTATCGGCGATGCTCCACAGCAGGCCCAGATCCATCGTTGCGCCCAGAATGGACACAAAGGAGTAGACCAGAAAGAAGGGCTTTGCCACCTTATCGCTGCGGCACAGGAACACCAGGAACCGGGAACCATACAGGCCCCAGCCGATGATGGTGGAAAAAGCAAAGCAGCACAGGGCCACGGCGGTAAAGATGGAAGCCCAGCCGCCGTAGGTGGTGGTAAAGCCGCTGATGGTCAGCTCTGCACCGGCTGCGGTGCCGTAGTTCACGGCGGT
>ERZ773186.3599-NODE-3599-length-10147-cov-3.697979_pt1 | contig 10147 bp, 5 predicted proteins | sample MGYA00581000_ERZ773186 | MGnify/ENA primary metagenome ERZ773186 (study PRJEB29015, sample SAMEA2737752) | human gut metagenome | biome: human gut; feature: human-associated habitat; material: faeces | place: China | collected 2012 ... | reverse complement strand
AGTCTGCAAGCGCGTATATCTGTGCTACTATGTTCTCCTTGTAATACACTTTCTGGAGTCCGTCCTCTATGTCTGCCACCCAATGTCTTGACCTCAGACAACCAAGTGTCTTCTTCGGCTGGATCTGATTGCCCGCGTATCTGAGGGAATGTTCCATATTCATTTCCTCTTCGGTCTTCACATAGAGTTCTCTGAACACCTGCTTGAACGGCTGAACGATCTTGTTGTCAAATACATACTTTTGTATGTCGTGCCACCTGCCTGCTGTGTACATGTGGAATGGGTGTGCAACTGTGAGCTTGGTGTCGTCTGACAAATGTTTGTTTTCATCACCAGCGGTTGTTTCAACAAACACATTGAATCCATCCTCAGTCGCAAATCCCAGCACAATATTCTTGCTATCATAAAGTTCATTTGCCCCTGACATAATACTGTCAGCCGCATTATCAAGCTCTGCCTTCACGCCATCCGGCTCCGCCACCTTGAACACCAACGCAGCTACCATGTCATGTATAACAGGATTCTCCAGCATGCCCCTGATCTCAGCCCAGGTGTATTCCTCCTGACTCTCCATCGCATCCTCAAGCATCGCCTTTGTACGCCTTGACTGCTCCGCCATCTGCTTCTTGGCATCCATCAGAGCCAATACATACTCATCCTTCTTGATCTTTGCCGGAACGGACTTTAACTGTTTGCCGTTCTTCTCACAGATGACAGCGCATTTGCCGCCGTCCTCCATCTCAAGCCATACGGTCACTTCTCCGACCTCATGCGGCTGAAAATATTCTGTCATGCCCTGAACCACAAGGCTTTCCATACGTAGGGTAAGTCTCGTCACGTCCTGATATCCGGCATTGATCGCCATATTGCGCATAGCTGTAGAAACTGCTGCCGCCTCGCTGGCTCTCCTCTGTGCTCCGAACTGCTTGCTCTCCTTCTTGAACTTCTGAAGGAACATGTACCTGTCCTTTATCTGCTCCTCATTCTCTATCGGCAGGATTCCCACCGCCATGAGCAGATCTTTGTTTCTCTTTGCCTCGATCTCAGCCATCAGCTCGGGCTCATCATATTTGCCAAGCGCCGCATCCGCATATTTTCTCGCTCTGGTGTGCTTTGCACCGTCTGAAATGTATTTCGCCGCCTTGTATATAAGCTGGAATCGCTTGTCACCCAATCTGTCATAGACCTCGGTGAACCACGTCCTGTCAAATGCCCCGTCGTTCAGCTCATCCACCTCAAGCGGTGTAAATCTCGCTATCATAGCCTTTCTCTTGTCATCAAATGACTCGTTCATGTGCGCCATGAAGTAATAGCATCCCGCAGTAAATCCATCCCATCCAAGATACTCTCCAACTATATCTATCCACTCTGGAGAATACATAGCCGCCTCTATAAGCCTGGCATCACTTATATCCGTACCTGTAAGATAGGCCTTCAAAGTCTCCGCACTGTCATTTGCATCAGGCACACACGCCTGAAGAAGATGCGACATACTATTCTTCTTGCTGACCTTCTGACGGTTATAGTAATAACCGGTATTGAAATACGTTGATCTCTCCAACGTCTCCTTGCCTAGGGCTGACAGTATCCTGACAAAATACTCCGCTCCGAATATTCTTGTAAGCCCGTATATATATGGAGAGAATTCTGTCTCTGTATCTCCCCTTGTGAGCTCTGCAGAAAGCACAAGCTCTGACATATCAGTGTACAGCTTCTTAGCTATATCCAGCCTTTTCTCGTCCGTCTCTGAGAACTCTCCTTCCGGACTGTGAAGAAGTATCTGCCGCACACTTCTCAGCCTTTCACGCTCCGTATATCCCCACTCATAGCCTCTGGTCTGCACCTTCCTGTTGCGCTCCGTTATAAAACGCATCACGTCAGATACACATTTGAGGCTCCTATCCAGGGAATTCCCCTCAAACGCCATCTTGTACATATAATCTTTTGAAATCAAGCCACGACTGTATGCAGCAATATAGTTCTGGAGACCTGGAACCGGCATGACACTTCCTGTGTGTACCCAGTAATATGAATTTCTATCATTTACAACGTCTGAAGGTATATTAAAGTTATGACTCTTTGCAAGGGCATAGTTGTATGGAAACAAATGCCTGAAATCCTCTTCATTCTGCCTTGCCTCGTCAGAATCCTCTTTTACGTCTAATATATCGCTGTCACCATCGATCGCAAGCCACCTTGTTATTATCATGATCTGCTCATTTGTGAGCACACTTCTGTGATATACCTTTGAATCATCACCAGATATACTGCTGCCACCTTTATTCCCGCCAAATGTATATATGAGCTCATCGCTTCTTCCAAGCAGATAGTCTGCTGCCACAACGGCAAGTCTCATCTTGTCACTATCCATCACATATCTTCTATACAGGAATCCAATTATAGCTCTGACAATGGCAAGATATCCGAATGCCGGACATTCTTCTATATATATATTTCCAAACATATCCGCCATAAAGCTCTCGCAGTACTTCTTGAAATCCTGTTTGTCACTGTTGTAGCCATTCAGATACACGTATAGCTGCATGCACATATACTGAGTCTGAATATTTTTCTCGTAGAAATCTACCCACAATTCCTCACATGCCACCTTGTCACAGCTCACATATATGTTCCCACCTGCCTCACCAAGCAGACCGATCTCTCCGTCAGCCATCTCATACTCATCATTTTTGTGCTCATCCACAAATGCATCGAATTTTCTTAATATATTTATAACTTCTGAATCAGATGTCGTGTCTTTCTTTTTAGGCACAATCTTTGATTTGAGTTTTGCAAATGCACCCTCGCTCTTGGCAGTCTTGCACAGATTATCATTTGCAATCCCGCTTTCAGGGAAATACTTTTTGTACAGCTCAAGGCACTCAGCCAGATAACTCTTGTCAAATACCGGCTCATAGTCCGCATTTACATCATAAAGTCCATACCCCTCATCTGCACCAGCCCGGTCTGTGCCAACATTTTTAATCTCACGTATAAGAATCTGCTCCTTAGTTGTAACACTGGATCTTCCATTCGCAGACTCCCTCTGCATAGCGTCTATATGACCAACACAATCTGCAAAAAGTTTCTGCCTGTTCTCATCATTTTTGAGCTGGAGCAGCAGGTCAAGTCCCGCTGTTCTCTTCTCCTCCTTGGAATCTGCGAGAAGTCTTCCGATGAGATCATCCATGTCATCACCATCAAGCTTATATAATATAGACAGTACAGTCTCCCTTATGTCTGACTTCTTGTACTTGAGCATATTCTCAAGCTGTACATAATTCTCCGGCGAAAGCTTCATATCCTTAACGATCATCGCCGCCTTGTTTCTGGTATATGTCTCCTTGTCGGCAACCGCATCCACCAGTATGGCACGCTGCCTGTCATTTGCCGGCTGCCTTACAAGCAGAAGCAGAAGCGCATCTCTGCTGTACCTTGCGGAATCTATCTCAGGAACCATCTCCGCTATGTAAGTGATCTTGTCCTCATCCCTGAGAGCGCTTGCACAGACCGCAAGTCTCATGATGATTGCGGATCTGTCCAGATATTCGGCATTCCATGGAAATACACACGGATCAAACTCAAGCCTCTTCTTTGGCATGCGCTCAAGTATGCCCATGAGGATATCGTACATCTCCTGACATTCTTTCCTGCTGTCAAAATATTTGTCCACCTCGGCAAATGTCATTTTCTTAAGTTCATTGTTGTACGATCTGCCGTCTTTATATATGAGACTATTCATATAAGGCTGGTAATCCGACATAAAGCTTGGCATGATGACCGCCATGGTGTCCATCTCGTCTGGGAATCTCTTGATAAATTCCTTTGCAACGCTGTGTGTGTACACCTTTCCCAGACTCATTGCCCTGATATATGTGCCAAATACCAGTCTTTGGTGTCTGCTGCCATCAAGCGCCAGCTTGTTCATCACATGGCATGCCTCGTCCACATCAAAGAAACCATAGCTCCACAGCGCAAGATAGATCTGCATGGCATCCTCGCCGGATAATGCCTCACGCCTTGCATTTTCATCATTCAGATATGTATCTATAAGAAGCAGCTGTTTCTTCTGTATAAGATCCAGCTTGCTCTCCTCGTCAGTCACAAGTCCTGTCCAGGTGGCTACAGCCCTCATGACAGATGAGAATCTCAGAAAATCATTCTCCTTTATCACATGGAACAGGGTCATAAATGCACCTGCCGTTCCATAATCCATATTCTCACATATCGCCTGCCTGAGTCCCTCCTGAAGCTTTGCCGCAACGAGCAGCTTGCCTACAGCCTCATGGAGTCTTGTGTTGGAGCTCATATATATTCCCCTGAGAATATTAGTCGTGAGCCTTGTCTGCGCACTCTCACCGAACATGATGTCCATGAGCACTTCCTCAAGCTCTGCATTTCCCCTGTCGAGCTCCGCCTGTATCCAATATTCAGATACTATTCTATACCCATTGCTGTTGCCATCCCTGTAATAGCACAATATATCCTGCGGTAATTTCTCCTTGTAGAGAGATACTATGTCGCATCCGTATATCCCCATGGAGTGATATTCATTCATGATCCTGAAATATCTGTCAAGAAATGCCCCATATCTCTTCGTACGCATGGTTCTTCTGTAATAATACTGGCTTGTCTGCCACTTGATTATGCTGTCTATAGAAGTGTAGAAATCCTCCAGCAGATGATCCGGCACCCACCCCGGCAAATGCTTCAGCTCCTTCCTGAAGAATTCCGAAGGAACATTCTTTTCATTCTCAAGAAATGTCTCAAGTCTCTTTCCGATCATCGACTCTTTTACATCTCCATAGTAATTATCCATCTCCTTAAGAAGCTTCTGCGCATCCGCACTGTAGCTCTTTCTGAGCTTCGTGGAATTCTCGTCAAATGCCTCTCTCACTTCATCTGCGATCTTCTTCTGCTCCTCAAGCTCAAACCTTGTCTTCTTGTCCACCGCCATTGTAACCCCTTTCTTTATGTTCTACCACATTCTGCCCGCCAGCATTGTGAGGCGGATAAATGTGATCTCATCCCCTTCGTTAAACTTCTCTTCCCTGTCCAGCTCCGTTAATTCATCCATACCGCGGAACACTCTGAACAGCCCATCCTCAAATCCTTGAATGGCTGTCTTCACTGCTTCATCCACATCCGGTTTCTTCTCCCCATAAACGATCCCGAACGCTATCTTTCCTATTCTTCCCATATCATCGATCTGTTCATCTGTCAGCACTGCATCGCCGCGATCCATGCGGGATATGTACTGTGCTACGCAGATCTTTACTGTCTCTGTTATGAGTTCTCTAAGTGTGCCCGGTACATTTGCGTATTCAAACGGGACCTTGTGCACTGTGTTCTTCCGCTTGCCAAGCTGTTTTATGTTCATGTATAAAGTCATGTGATTCCCCCGAAAGTTTTACTTAGTGTCCGTTAAGCCACATTAGCATTTGCATTTATCTGATCTATTACTTTCTTTATGCCCATCCATACAGACGCGTTAAATATATCCGTTATACTTCCCCTGTCTGTAAATGGCGACTCCATCAGCACTGACATATCCTTTATCATTCCATTGTGCACCACATACTCAACTATCTGATTGACAAAGTATATCTGCCTGCTGTCATAATTTGTTTCATTCAGATATTCACTGAACGCCTCCTTTGCAGCGTTCATATCAAGCCCTACTATCTCACGGACAAATTCACCAAGAGGCTTGTCACCGATCTCACCCTCATAATCCTTTCTCGTTCCAATCTCATTCCAAAGTATATCCTCAAGTGCCTTCACATCCCCAGTAGTAAGTGGCTTATTTGTCTTGAGTTTTGCTATTACAATATTATCCTGATGCTGTTTTATATAGAATTCAGCCTTTGCCTTATAATTCTTCAGATCATCGTTCTCAAGTTCTGATTCATGCCAGTCAGTAGATAGGATATCATCATCAAAGTTAGTGTCGTATGTTTGTACTGTGCTTTTTATAAAGCTCATGATATCCCTAAGTCCTGTCCTTATCTCTTCGAACTCTATAATTCCAGCACCATCTACATAGCTATCCGACAATACTTTATCTATGATTTCTTTCCTGCTGTCAATCTCATCAATATGTTTTCCTGTAAGTCTTGAAAGTGCATTAGCCCTTTTTATAAGATCGCTTTTTGCTCTCTTGTCATTCTTTCCCGCCACATGTGCAAGCTCCAAGCCGTATATTAGCGCATCAAATCTCAGAGCACTCGGCTCATCCCCATCTGCCATGATATAAGGTGATACCTCTTCCTTTACGATATTGACATCAGGGAACGTTATATTCTGGTAGTTAACTTCATCCGAGTATTTGTCCAGATATCTCAGATGCTGCTTTACTATAAAATTATCCCTGTTATCCCTCGACAATCTCTGCACTTCACTGCTCATGTCAGATATCAGTTTTTCCAAGAAGAAATTCACCCTGTCGTCCCTATCAGTAAGTGACTGCAGCTTATACGCTATCTCAAATCTTCTCTGGAATATCGCACCCTGTATAGGCATCACATTTACAGCCTCTTTGCCCTTTTTCTTTACCCTGAAGAACTCAAAGTTACTACAGAAATCAAATATATAGAACAACTCTTTATCTTTACCGTCCAGCAGTCCTTCGCAAAGTCTGGTTCCCCTTCCTATCATCTGCCAGAATTTTGCCTTAGAACGTACCTTCTTAAAAAATACAAGATTTACACATTGCGGCACATCAATCCCCGTATCCATCATATCCACCGATACCGCAATAAAAGGAGGCTTATTTTCAACCTTGAAGTCATCAATTACAGTCTGGGCGTATGCATCATCACAAATTACCCTCTGTGCAAATATCCCCTTCTTTTCCGGATAAATATTGGGATATAGCTTGTTGAAGCGTTCCAGAATAAACTCCGCATGCTTTTTATTCTGTGCAAAGATGATTGTCTTTCCAATCCGATCGCCGCCAGCCACATGAATACCACGTTCCATCAGATCCTGAAGCACCATATCTACCGTCACTTCATTAAAGATAAACTTATTCATCGCCGCAGAAGGAATAAATTCTGGCATCTGACCATCTTCCACAAAATCGTCCTCATACCGTTCCTTATCCTTATCGAATAAATCATCATACGTAATTCCTTCATCCAGAAACTTCGTCTTTACCTCATAATTATAATATGGAACCAGCACATGATCCTGATAAACAGCCGTCTCATAATCGTATGCATACGTCGGCACACCATGTTCCATTTCAAAGAAATCATACGTATTCCGATCCACATCCGTTTTCGGCGTAGACGTCAGACCAACCATGATTGCATCAAAATACTCGAAAATCGCCCGGTATTTCTTAAAAATACTGCGGTGGCTTTCGTCAATAATAATCAAATCAAAATGTGCCGGTGTAAACAAGCGGATGCCATCCTTATTTTTCGTATCATCAATCGCATTTAACATCGTCGGATAGGTTGAAAATACGATACGTGCATTCCGATCATCTTTATTGGTACACAGATTGCAAAGTGACATATCCGGCAGATAATTCTTAAAATCATCCTTTGCCTGTTTTACCAAGGCAGTCCGATCCGCCAAAAAAAGCACATTCGTCACATATTTTCCACGACTCAAAACATCCGTCAAGCTGGAAGCCGTTCTTGTTTTACCAGTTCCGGTTGCCATCACAAGCAAATGTTTCCGATAACCGCGCTGTATCTGTTCGCACACCGCCCGGATCGCTTCTTTTTGATAATAACGATCCGTGATTTTATCATCAATCGGAATCTGCATTAAATCCTTATGTTCCGAACGTCGGTTCATCATCTTCTGCAAATCATCTTTACTGAAAATGCCACTGACCGGACGCTGTGGAGAAGTCTTGTCATCCCAGAAATACGTTTCAAATCCATTCGTCGTAAACATCATCGGTCTGCGGCCAAACTTCCGCTCTAAACAGTCACCTGTTTCCGACCAACATTCGGATCCTTGCTGGTGCGCTTCGCTTCCACCACCGCTGGCGCAAATAATGCATATTCTTTTGTATTCTTTAAAAATTCAAAGTTTGACATAAGATCCCCCCTATTTGGAAGTATTCTTCTTTTTCTTTGGCGCTGTCAGCTCATAGCTTAACGCAAGTAAATTTTTAATCGGCTCATCCAGCCCCGCATCCCCCAGCAAAACACTGATCCACTTCTCCTTGTTCATATGGTATGCCGGAAAATATCCTTTCTGCCCCCGCAAAGAACCTATCAGCATCGGATCACTCTTTAGATTTATAACATCTATGATATTATCATCCTCCAGCCCCAGCTTACTCCCTGCAACACTCAAAATCACGCCATACCATTTATCATTATCCGCCCGACGCAGCACTGCGTTCGAATCCTTCCACGGATATTCCGCTTCCGTGCCATATTCTTGTTTTACCCATTGAAATAATTCTTCTCTTGTCATTTTGGTGAAACGCCTCGCTTTCGGTTTCAAGGTAAAATATATTTGTTATTTGCAATGTTTGTATTTGTGTAAATATGTTTTTATAGTGCAGTATGATGTTCTGTTTCAGCGACAATTTATCCTTTTACAAAAGCCACCCCAAAAGCTCTCTCTCGAACACCGCCAACGCCCGCTTCACATACTCCCTCCGCGCCGTTTCATCCACAAGTGAAACCGCACACGGATTCATCTGCTTAAAATCCGGCACTTCTGCCTCTTCGCAGTGGCGTTTTCCGTTCGGATAACACCAGGCAAACCACCAGTCCTCCGGCAGAATTATTTCCTTTTTGAGATATCTGGATGCCTCCTGCTTAAGCCCGTCGGTTATATCATCTACCTGATAGCCTTTCGAAAAGCCATCCTTGGAGCTGGCTTCTTTATCAAACAGGCAGAATCCCGCAAACAAATTGTGCTCTACTTCAATTCGAAACCAGAGTTCCAGACCCGCTTTTTGAAATTTTGCCTTTTTTACCACATAATTCAATCCAGGATAGGTGCTGTAACAATCATAAAATTTATCATGCTGTAAATCCTGATAGGAATAATATCCACTATCCTTTTCTAATTTCAAACCATATTTTTCTAAAATTGGCTGCATCTGCTGCTGAAATTCTTCAAACACCTGGCGAATCAGCCGCACCTTTGCCTTTTTCATCGATTTTTCAATCTCGATTCCGGCAAGAAATTTTTCCGGCGATTCGTACAATGCCTCAATCACTTTATCTGCCACTTTCTTCTCTCTTTCATCCGCTATGCTATGTACCGCATCCAAATATTGCTCCATCACTGCCCGAAATGGCTCTTTTAAATTTTGCAATTCACCTTCCAGCCACCGATAGATATCTTCTGCCCATGAAATACACTGGATTTGCCCTAATGGTAATAAATTTCCTCCGCCTTTCTTCTTCCGGCTGTACTCAGATGGCGGCGTTCCAAAACGGGTTAGATATATCAATCGGGAATTTTGTGCCATCTCAAAGTAATCCGAACACTGTCCTTCCTGTTCCCCCGCATAGATTTTTACCTCGATCGGAATCTGATACTCCGCATTCCGTATGAAAATATCAATTCTTCTCTCTTTATCAATCGGGTACTCTTTGACTACCTCCGTATGCAATAGCAATGTATCGCTTACCGGATCCATTTTCAACACATCTCGGATAAACGATTTCAGAAACCGGATTCCGCAGCCATGCATTCCCTCCGGGTTCAGCAGATCGGTCAAAAAACGGCACATGATCACTTCACGGCTCTGTATCTCTAATACATCAAAAATGTTGTAGGCTGATAATTTCTTATGAAATGGTATGTTTTTACAGTTTGTATGAATTTGCGATAGTAAATCTCTATATGTTTCCATTTCTCATTCTCTGGCGATTCCCGTTTGTCTCACTTTTCATTTATAAAACGATTTCTTTTTATCTATCATACCATAAAAAACACGGTTCTCACAGACTCTATCCAAGGCATCCCTCCAACTTTCTTCACACCAAATCATACCTTATTTATGAAATGCAAAAAAAGTCGATTTTTATTTGCATTTCAGTGCATAAACTTTATTTTTTTAGATTGTGCTTGTTTGTTCAGCAAGCGTAATACTGACATCACAAGCAACATAGCAAAAACACAGCATTAAGTTTTACTTTTTGCAAGGTAGAAAAGG
>ERZ773186.3586-NODE-3586-length-10172-cov-2.703074_pt1 | contig 10172 bp, 10 predicted proteins | sample MGYA00581000_ERZ773186 | MGnify/ENA primary metagenome ERZ773186 (study PRJEB29015, sample SAMEA2737752) | human gut metagenome | biome: human gut; feature: human-associated habitat; material: faeces | place: China | collected 2012 ... | reverse complement strand
AAAAGTAAAAAGAATTGTGTTCTCCCTCCATCCTGTCCCTTGTATTTATCCTCTAAAATCGCAGCCTGTTCTAACACCTGTCTGGCATATCCTAAAAAATCCTCACCTTCCTGTGACAGGACGATACCCTTGTTGGTTCTCTGAAAAATAACGATATTCATTTCTTTTTCAAGTTCGTGGATCGCGTTGGTAAGGCTGGGCTGGGAAATATATAATTTTTTTGCCGTGTTTGTGATCGTGCCGTTCTCAGCGACTGTTACCACATATTTTAACTGTTGAAGTGTCATGGCTGCTCATGATTTTTATTTATTTTATGCAAGACTTTCACGGATCATTTTTATATCATAATCCGGTGCTGCTTTCATTACAGCCTCATAAATCTTCCTGACTTCGTCAACCGGTTCTTCCAGTTCGTCTGCAATCATTTGTAAATTCTTTCCACGACGCACCTTCTTCACTATGAGTGCAATTTCTCTCTCCTGCATTCCCTTTTGTATTCCTTTTTTCTCTCCAGACCTCTCCCCGGTCCGCAAGCCATCCTCATAAAATAAATCAATTAATACGCTGTTCTTTACTTTTTTGTTTTCTTTTGCCATTCAAAAATCCTTTCTCCTTGTTACATGAAATGGCTTTTGAATGCTTTTCTTTATTATATAAAACCTCCAAAGCTTGTTCAAGCCATTCCGCACATATTTTATTTGCTATGATAAACGGTGATACACCACGACACGATTCTGTTTTGAATCGCATTGACTGATTTTAGATACTCTTTGACAGAGAAAAGGGACTGCAAAACCGTTCTCAGGTTTGCAGTCCCCTTAGGAAGAATTCGTAATTCAATTTTTTAGATACACAACATCTACAAGATGCATGGCATCTTACAAGATGCATGGCATCTTACAAGATGCATGGCATCTTACAGATGCCAGATATCCTCATTGTACTGTGCAATGGTACGGTCTGATGAGAAGAATCCTGCCTTGCTGATGTTGACAAGCATTTTCTTAGCCCATGCCATACGGTCTTCGTAATCTGCGTAGATACGTTCTTTGGTTGCAACGTACTCCTCGAAATCCGGGAGAGTCATGAACCAGTCTTTGTTTAACAGCTCGTTGTAAAGACGCTCTAAGTTCTCTGCACATCCAACTGCTTTCATCTGGTCGCTTACGATAAAGTCGATCGCACGTTTGATGTTTGCATCATTCTCGTAGTAGCTTCTGGAAACGTAATCTGCTTTCTCGTAGTGTTTGATAACTTCCTCAGAAGACTCACCGAAGATATAAATGTTATCATCGCCAACGAACTGATGCATCTCAACATTTGCTCCGTCCATGGTTCCGATTGCAACGGCACCGTTTAACATGAATTTCATGTTGGATGTTCCACTTGCCTCTTTGGAAGCTAAGGAGATCTGCTCATGGATATCTGCTGCCGGGATCAGTTTCTCAGCTAATGTTACGTTGTAGTTTTCTACCATTACTACTTTTAAGTATGGTGCGACTTCCGGATCATTTGCGATCAGTTCCTGTAAGCAGAGGATCAGATGAATGATGTCCTTTGCAATGATATATGCCGGAGCAGCTTTTGCACCAAAAATAACGGTGATCGGACGTGCCGGTTTCTTTCCTGCTTTGATCTCGAAATATTTGTGGATCACATAGAGAGCATTCATCTGCTGTCTCTTGTACTCGTGTAATCTCTTGATCTGGATATCGTAGATGGAGTTGTCATCTAGCTCGATGCCCTGTGTTTTTGCAAGATAATTCTTTAACTCTGTCTTTCTTGTACCTTTTACTGCAAGAAGTTTCTTTAATACTTCCTCATCATTTACATATGCGCCGAGTTTCTCTAACTCTTCTGCATTTTTCTTAAATCCAGTTCCGATTAAGGATGTGATAAATTCGGTCATCTCCGGATCACAGTGTAATAACCAGCGGCGGAATGTGATACCGTTTGTCTTATTATTAAACTTCTCCGGATAAATCCTGTAGAAGTTATTTAACTCTGTATTCTTTAAAATCTCTGTGTGCAGGTAAGCAACACCGTTGACACTGTATCCGTAATGAATATCCATATGTGCCATATGAACGCGTTTCTCATCATCAATGATTGCTACGGATCTGTCATCATATTTCTTTGTCACACGGCTGTTTAACTCGTAAATGATCGGCAGTAACTGTGGAACAGCTTTCTCTAAGAAATGGATCGGCCATTTTTCAAGTGCTTCAGCTAAGATCGTGTGATTTGTGTAAGCACAGGTCTTAGATACGATGTCGATCGCCTCATCCATTAAGATGCCGCGCTCCATCAACAGACGGATCATTTCCGGAATCACCATACTTGGGTGTGTATCGTTGATCTGGATCACTGCATACTCATTTAATTTGTGAAGATCTCCGCCTCTTGCAAGTGTCTCATCAATGATCAGGCGTGCTGCGTTGCTGACCATGAAGTACTGCTGATATACACGAAGGATTCTTCCCTTGTCATCGGAATCATCCGGATATAAGAATAATGTTAAATTCTTTGCAATATCCTCTTTGTCAAAATCGATGCCCTCACCAACTAAACTCTCATCTACTGTTTCAACATCGAACAGATGAAGTTTTGTGGTACGATTCTCATAACCAATCACATCGATATCATATAATCTGGACTGTAACGTAAAACCGCCAAACTGAATCGGATAAGTAACGTCTGTTTTTGTCAGCCAGCTTTCTTTTTCGATCCATGGATTTGGTGTCTCATTCTGCAGGTTATTTTTGAATACCTGTTTGAACAATCCGTAATGGTAATTTAAACCAACACCGTCACCGTTTAAGCCAAGGCTTGCGATGGAATCAAGGAAACATGCTGCAAGACGTCCAAGACCGCCGTTTCCTAAGGATGGCTCCGGCTCAACCTCCTCGATCTCTGCAAGGCTCTTGCCGTTATCTGCTAAAAGTTTTTTCACATCCTCATAGATGCCAAGGTTGATCAGGTTGTTGGATAATAATTTACCGATCAGGAACTCAGCGGAAATGTAATATAATTTACGTTTTCCCTGATTGCTGACTTTTTCTTCTGCCATTCCTTTTGTCATCTCAAGCAGTGCATAGTAAAGTTCCTCATTTGTGCACTGTGAAATCTCTTTGCCACATCTGTTTGCTACGATTTCCTGTAATTTCATGTTTTCCTCCATGTTCCGCGCCCCCGGCGCTGTTTTCATTATGTTCCCCAACCAATGTTTATGCATGTTCCTGTTGTCCTGATTTCGCTTTTTTTCGCAAAATCATTGTTTATGATGTTATTATAGTTTCTGCAATCACTTTTTTCTTGTAATATTGACTCAAAAAGTGGTACAATCCTATCATTATGAATATTTTAGAATATGAAAACTATCAGGAAAAAATTTTACATGGCGATCCTTTATTCCCTTATATTACCTATCTCTGTTCAATTCCGCTGGATTTTGGGTATGTGCCGATGCACTGGCACGATGAAATGGAAATTATCTATATAAAAAAAGGAAACGGCACGATTACGGTCGATTTTACACAGCACACGGTCTCTGCAGGGGATATCGCACTGATCCTTCCGGGACAGCTTCACTCGATCGGTCAGTTTGAATCCGAATCCATGGAGTACGAAAATATCATTTTTCATCCAAACATGCTGATCTCCAAGAAAACAGATACCTGCAACACGGACTATCTGGTTCCTCTACTGTCCGGTAATGTCTCTCTGCCGCTTTTATATACCCCGGACAGTCCACACTATGCGGAGATTTCTGCCTGCATCGACGCGAACGATGAAATCTGTAAAACTTATCCGTCCGGTTATCAGCTCTTTATCAAAGGGCAGTTATTTCTGCTGTTTTATATTTTGTTTCACAAATGCAGCACAAAGGAACCATCCGGGAAAGACCGCAGCAAATCCTTAGAAAAAATGAAACTGATCTTAAAATATGTGGAAAACAATTATATGGAAAAGATCACGATCGAAGATATCGCAAATGAAGTAGGACTGAGCCAGTCCCATTTTATGAAATATTTTAAAAATACCATGGGAACCTCTTTCGTCGATTATCTCAACGAATACAGGCTCACCATGGCATCAAGACTTCTGATCTCCTCCGACTCCTCGATACTTGCAATCGCATCGGAAGTCGGTTTTGAAAATCTTTCTTATTTTAACCGTATTTTTAAGAAACGCTTTGGGCAGACACCTCGTGAGTACCGCAAGCGGCAATCGCCGGCTTGATGAGATTCTCATAGAATTCTTCCGCCGGCTGTGGTTTGCCGAACAAAAATCCCTGGATATAATCCGGGTCTAATTCGGAGATCTTTGCAAATTCATCCTCTGTCTCAATTCCCTCAACACAGATCGTCAGATCAAGTTTGTGTGTCATTGTGATGATCTGTGTCATCAGATCATGTTCATACTGATTATTCAGCGCTTTTAATGTGAAAGACCGGTCGATCTTGATATAATTCGGTCTTAAATCGCCAAGACAGTGCAGATTCGAATAACCGGTTCCAAAATCATCTAAAATGACAAGCACTCCGTTTTTCTTTAATCCGTCCCACAATTTCTGAAAATGTGTATTGGTATCCAGATAACCGCTCTCTGTCAGCTCAATTCCCACCGCGGAAGGCTCTAATCCATACAGGCGCAGCGCTGTCAGTATCTCCGTCAGGACACGGCTCTTCATGACCTGCACATAGGAAAGATTGATATTGATGCGGAAATTCGGAATGTATTTCTGCCACCTGCTGCAGGTCGAGATTGCCTGATGCAGCATCCATTTTCCTGCCGGAATGATCAGACCGGTCTCCTCTAACAGAGGAATAAACTCAACCGGTGAAATACGCTCCCAGTGCACTTTCTCATCTGCATCATGACCATCCTCACCCACACATACCGCTTCTTTTTTCGTTTCTCCATCCTCACATCTCTCCGGCATGGAAAAACGCATCAGTGCCTCCGCACCAACCAGCCGGCGTGTCTTTGTGTCCACGATCGGCTGATAATAAGTCTCAAACCCTTCAAACCCATGGTTTACCGCATGATGCAGCTGCCGTGTGATCTGCTTTTTACGCAAAAAAACGTCATAATCTTCCTGCATATATATATAACAGCGGTTCTTTCCCTGATCTTTTGCTGTATTTAATGCATACTCTGACAATTTCATGATATTTTCATAGGTCCCGGATGTTTTTGCAGTATCGACTGCACCCGCAGATATGGTAAACACAGATTTATAACCGTTTTCCTCGATAAATGTATCCAAACTCTTGCGAATATTTTTATAAAGTTCCGTTGCTGCTTCCATATCTCCGCCCGAAAAATCGACCACCATAAATTCATCCGCTAATATCCGGTACAGCCTCTGCGACGGTTTGATATTTTCCGCGATACAGTCTGCTGTACTCTTTAAGATATAATCTCCGTACTCCATTCCGAAGTCACCGTTGATATCACGAAAATCATCGATTCCGATGCGGAGGAAAAATCCATCCGGCAGTCCATCCTCAAACTGTTCTACATAAGCGGAAAGACTTGATTCGCCAAGCAGTCCGCTGACATTGTCTGCCTTCTGTTTCTGACCGATCTCATTGATGCATCCGACTAAAAAATGCGGTTTCCCGTCAGCATCATTTAATACACGCCCCCTGCAGTTGATCCACACCGGTTTCCCAGCGCGGTCTAACCACCGGTAATGCATGTTATGAAAAACAATCTCCCCGCTCATAATACGCCGGAATTCATCATCCAGGCGCGACTGGTCTTCCGAATATACAAATGTATGATGTGCTTTTGCCGCATCATCAAAATTATCCCCCGGTAAAAGGAAACGCTCTGTCGCATGTTTTGAGATCTTATAGCAGTCTTTCTGCAGATCAAACACATACAGATAATCATCCATACACGGATTAAACAATTCCACGATATATTCCATCTGTTCTCTTGAAAAACTATTCATTATAGGGTCCATATTCTTCTCCAATTCTGTAATCTACAAAAACGTTATCTTAATTTTATAATTCGTTGCTTTTATTTTTTCAAAAATATACGGTAATATTCGCTCAAAATCCCTGATACGGCAGCATATAGTATCCGATCACACCACTCAAAATCCCCGATATGGCAGCATATAGTATCCGATCACACCGCTTAAAATCCCGACAGCAGCTCCTGCAGTGACATCCCATACGGTATGCACGCCCCCGATCACACGGATCACGGCAATCATAATTCCGATCATTGCTAAAATACAGCCCGCCACTGGATTGCGCACAAATACCGTGACGGCGATCACAAATACAGAAAAAACATGACGGCTTGGAAATGATTTTCCTCCCGTATCTTTATCGATCACCGGCGGTAGATCATATTTCTCATACGGGCGCGGTTCATTGACGATCTTGCGGAACAATGTCACGACCACAAATGAAACTGCAGGAACAAGCACTGCCTGCGGCAGTAACGTATCTCTCTTAAGCAGCAGCGAGATCAGATAAAGCGGATAGCTCACAAAAACAATTCCGGTAAGCAGCCGGTTTGCCAGAATAATCCTGCGGACTTTTTTTTCATCCTGTAAAAAATACCCGGTCATCTTCCGGTAAGTCTCCCGTGTCATGATGAGGCCTCACTTCCCACAACGGATAAAAATGCACCTATAAAAATACAAAAATCTGAAATATTAAATATAATCCCTCTCAGCCATTTCGGTCCAAAGTTAAATTTCACATAATCGACTACATACCCTTTTGTATAGCGGTCGAGCAGATTATTTAATCCTCCGCCGACAAGTAAAGATGCACCTGTCTTGCTAAGACAATGTCCCGGCATGCGGAGCAGGAAATAATATAAAATTCCGACAAAAAACATAATCACTGTATGAAGTGCGCGCATCACACGCGGCTTTTTAGCAAGAAAATTAAGTGCTGCTCCACGGTTATAATATTTTTCGATCAGAATCTTATTCCGACGTCCCGGATGCACCACGTACCTGGCATATTTCCTGTCCATGTGACGTTTGATCCAGAAATCAGAACCGAAAGCAATCCCTGCTATCAATATATATGGCATATTTTTTTTCACATTTTTCCTCCGCACTGTCATATTTCTTTCTAATTATAGTACTTTTTGATCTATTTTCCAAGCACCTGATTGCGGTATTCGTTCGCCGATACCCCAACCTGTTTTTTGAACACGCGCGAAAAATGCGCCAGATTCAGGTTGGCGCACATGCACTCGATCGCCTCTTCTAACTCGTCCATATTCGACGGCTTCAGCAAAAAACGCGTCACACCAAGCCGTATCGCTTCCTTGGCATATTCAAAATCGCGATACCCGGTAAGCACGCTCACTTCAAGATCCGGAAACTGTGAATTTAATGCTGCAATCATCTGCAGACCATTCATCTCCGGCATACAGATATCCATAAAAACAATATCAGGTCTTTCTTTTTCAATCAGATTCTTTCCTTCCGTTCCATCATTTGCGGTCGCAACAACACGGCAGTTCCAGCGCTCCCACGGAATACTTCTTGAAAGTCCCTCCACAATGATCGGCTCATCATCTACCAGCAATACCTTATACATGCATTGTTCTCCCCTTCTCTTTATATACCAAAATCGACGATCCCAAAGGGCTCGCCGATTCCGATTCATGGGCTTTAGCCTGTTGAGTGCATCGGAGTTTCTCCCAACGGAGAAATGGAGATGTGCGAAACAATAAACCACCTGCTATGCGGGTGGTGCAACAAAGTTGTTATACAAAAAAATCACCTTTCCGCTAAAATAGAGTTGTTCAGGCTGCTATTTAACGAAAGGAAAGGTGATTTTAATGGCAAATCAAACAAATTCTATGGCACATACAAAATGGATGTGCAAATATCATATTGTATTCACACCAAAATACAGAAGAAAAGTAATATACAATCAGTACAAAGAAGATATCAGAGATATTATCAAAGCATTGTGTAAGTATAAAGGTGTGGAAATAATAGAAGGACACTTAATGCCAGATCATATCCATATGTTGGTAAGTATTCCACCGAAATATAGTATATCACAGTTTATGGGATATTTAAAAGGAAAAAGTCACATTGTCCTTGCACTCCAGGTAAAAAGCGTTTACTATAACAATTGATTTTAAAAGTAATTACCATGTAACCTGCAGGAGGATTTTATCAATGAAAGTTTATGTATGTTTCCCGGAAGGAAAGGCGAAAGCACTGACTATGAGCTACGATGACGGCAAAATTCAGGATGAGCGCCTTGTTTCCATTTTTAACCGCTATGGTATACGGGGAACTTTTAATTTAAATTACGGAATGATCGATAAAGAAGGTCTCATTCCACCGCGCATCAAAAGTTCACGGATCAATGAACTTTACGCCGGACATGAAATCGCAACCCATACCATGACCCACCCGACCATTGCACGCTGTCCAATGACGGAAGTTGCCGAAGAAATTTTAGCTGACCGCAAAGGCTTAGAGCAGATCACCGGCCGCATCATCCGCGGACATGCTTATCCAAACGGATCTTACAATGAAGAAATCAAACAGTTATTCCGCCAGCTTGGCATTGCATATGCCCGCGTCGTAGAACCGGCAGCTGACTTTACACTTCCAACCGACCCTCTTGAATGGCATCCGACCTGTCATCATGATGCACCGGATCTGATGGAAAAAGCTGAATTTTTTGCAGAATTCAAGAAAAAACAATATTTAAAATTAATGTATGTCTGGGGACACAGTTATGAATTTGACAATCATGATAACTGGAATGTCATTGAAGATTTCTGTGCCTATATGGGCGGCAGAAATGATATCTGGTATGCAACCAACATCGAAATCATTGATTATATGGACGCCGCCAGACGTCTGATTTTCTCAGCAGACTGCAGAAGAGTCTACAATCCGAATGCCATCAGTGTCTGGCTTGAAATTGACGGAGATACTGTGATAGAAGTAAAAGGCGGCACCTGCCTGGAAATTTAATCATAACCTTCTTAATCATCATGCTTTTTTCGCTCTGTCGTTTTTCGTATAAACTGTTTTACCAGTTCATAAACAAGAAATCCAAACAGTCCGCCAATCGTATTTAAGATCAGGTCATCTACATCAAGACTTCCGACCTTGAACACAAGCTGCAGTATTTCCACAACAAGACTCAATTCAAAGCTGTAAAGCACCGTATACCGCAGTTTTCTGCACCGTTCATAGTAGATTGGCAAAAAAGTTCCAAATGGCATGAATGCAATGATATTTCCCACAAGGTTTAAAACCACTGCATAAGTACCGAGAACTTTTCGATAACGTATGAAACGCATGATTTCTTTTAATGGCACAAGATTATAGTGATATGCTCTCTCACTGTAAGTCCGTCCCATTTTTTCTGAAAAGAATAAGAAATAAAACAACACCGCAAAATAAACAGTGAACAATACGCCGGCAATCAGCCGGCGTCTTTTTTTTCTGTCATCCATCGCATTATTTACATCCATACTGTTCATAGTATGCATCAATTGCTTTTTTTATCTCATCATTAATGACAATTTTGCCCTGACACTCCTTATTGTAAAGATGTTCTACGACCTCTTCCATCGTTACAATCGCATTTGTCGGAAAACCATAAGTTTCCCGGATTTCATCAAGTGCACTCATTTTACCGCCAAGTCCCATTTCCATACGGTTTAAAGAAACCATCAGGCCAACGATCTCAACATTTGCAGCTCCTCTTACTTTCGGAACTGTCTCCTCCATGGATTTACCGGATGTTGTAACATCCTCGATCATGACAACACGGTCACCATCTTTTAAACTGCTTCCAAGGAAACTTCCCTTATCTGCTCCGTGGTCTTTTTCTTCTTTTCTATCCGAACAGTAACGGACTTCTTTTCCATACAATTTGCTGAATGCAACTGCTGTTACAACACTGATCGGGATTCCCTTGTATGCCGGTCCGAATAATACATCAAAATCATCTCCATACTTCTCATGGATCGCCTTTGCGTAATACTCACCAAGACGCATTAACTGTGAACCTGTCACATAAGCTCCTGCATTCATAAAAAATGGGGATTTGCGTCCACTCTTTAATGTAAACTCTCCAAATTTGAGCACATCACTCTCAACCATAAAATCTATAAATTCCTGCTTGTATGCTTCCATTGTA
>ERZ773186.3577-NODE-3577-length-10204-cov-3.209577_pt1 | contig 10204 bp, 6 predicted proteins | sample MGYA00581000_ERZ773186 | MGnify/ENA primary metagenome ERZ773186 (study PRJEB29015, sample SAMEA2737752) | human gut metagenome | biome: human gut; feature: human-associated habitat; material: faeces | place: China | collected 2012 ... | reverse complement strand
GAGACTGTTTGCTTATGGAGTGGAAAATCCGATTATGGCGATTGAAAACCTGACGGCTACAACGCTTCGTAATATTATCGGTGATATGGAACTGGATGCAACGCTGACTTCAAGAGAAATTATTAATACCAAGATGAGAGCATCTCTTGATGTGGCAACCGACCCGTGGGGAATTAAAGTAAACCGTGTGGAATTAAAAAACATTATTCCGCCGTCTGCAATTCAGGAAGCAATGGAGAAACAGATGAAAGCGGAACGTGAACGTCGTGAAGCAATTCTGATTGCAGAAGGACAGAAAAAATCCACGATTCTGGTAGCAGAAGGTAAAAAAGCATCTGCAATATTGGATGCAGAAGCAGAAAAACAGGCTGCAATCTTACGTGCAGAAGCAGAAAAAGAAAAAATGATAAAAGAAGCAGAAGGTAAAGCAGAGGCAATTTTAAAAGTACAGCAGGCAACTGCCGATGGTATCCGCTTTATCAAAGAGGCAGGAGCAGATGAAAGTGTATTAACCTTAAAGAGTCTCGAAGCGTTTGGAAAAGCAGCAGACGGAAAGGCAACGAAGATTATTATTCCATCTGAGATCCAGGGAATCGCAGGTCTTGCAAAATCCGTTACGGAAATTGCAGCAGATCATAAATAAAATCAGAAAAAATTTATCAGAACGGATGGTGCGCGTGGTGTACCATCCGTTGTGGCATAAAAAGAAAATATATGCAGCCATGCAAAAGGAGAGAAAAGACATGAATTTAAAAGGACGTAATTTTTTAAAATTAATGGATTTTACACCGGAAGAGATTACATATATGATTGACCTTGCGGCAGATCTGAAAGCGAAGAAAAAACAGGGCATCCCGCATGACAGCCTGACCGGAAAAAATATTGCACTTATCTTTGAAAAGACAAGCACCAGAACACGCTGCTCTTTTGAGGTGGCAGCACATGATCTCGGCATGCATGTTACTTACCTTGATCCGTCAGGTTCCCAGATCGGCAAAAAAGAGAGCATCCCGGATACCGCCCGCGTGTTAGGACGCATGTTTGATGGTATTGAATATCGTGGATATGGACAGGATATCGTCGAGGAGCTTGCAAAATATGCCGGTGTTCCGGTTTGGAACGGACTGACCAATGAATTTCATCCGACACAGATGCTTGCAGATATGCTGACGATCCGTGAGCATCTTGGCAGGTTAAATGGTGTCAGACTCGTATACATGGGCGATGCACGTTATAACATGGGTAATTCCCTGATGGTAACCTGTGCAAAACTCGGTATGGATTTTGTTGCATGTACGAGTAAAAAATACTTCCCGGATGCAAAACTGGTAGAGTATTGCGAAGGTGTTGCAAAAGAAACGGGCGCTTCTATTACCCTGACAGAGGATGTCAAAGAAGGAACAAAAGATGCAGATGTTATTTATACGGATGTCTGGGTATCCATGGGTGAGCCGGATGAGATCTGGGAGGAGCGTCTCCACGATCTGATGCCATATCAGGTAAATAAAGAAGCTATGGCAAATGCAAAAGAGGGTGCCATTTTCATGCACTGTCTGCCGGCATTCCATGACTTAAAGACCAGGATCGGCAAGGAAGTTTATGAGAAATTCGGTTACAGTGAGTTGGAAGTAACGGATGAAGTATTTGAGAGCAGACAGTCTGTCGTATTTGACGAGGCGGAAAATCGTATGCATACGATCAAGGCAGTGATGCTTGCAACGCTCGGAGATTAGTGTGAAAATTTGTGCTGGCACACAAATGTAAGATGAGCAAAGAACAGTGTACCGGGTATGGATATTTTGGAGGAAACAGATGAGGACACAGCTACTAGCGGCATTAAAGGAAGCCGATGATTATATTTCCGGTCAGGAACTGTGTGAGCACTTTGGAGTATCGCGCACTGCAATCTGGAAAGCGGTGAAGCAGTTAAAAGAGGCTGGATATGTGATCGAGGCAGTGCAGAATAAAGGATACAAGATCGTGTCGACACCGGACTGCCTGAATACGGCAGAACTGGAAAGCATCCGGAAAACAAAGTGGGCAGGTCGTGAAATTTTTTATTTTGATACAATTGATTCCACAAACACAAAGGCAAAACAGCTTGCGGAGGAAGGACATCCGACTGGAACGCTGGTTGTTGCGGAAAAACAGGAAGCAGGCCGCGGCCGCCGTGGAAGAGGATTTGAATCACCGGCGGGTGTCGGGATATTTATGACTCTGGTGCTCAAACCGGATTTTGCACCGGATCGCGCTTCTATGCTGACACTCATTGCAGCGCTTGCAGTCTCGAAAGCCATCTCGGAGAAAACCGGACAGGAAGCAGGGATCAAATGGCCGAACGATATTGTGATGAATGGTAAAAAAGTCTGTGGAATCTTGACAGAGATGAGTGCACAGTTAGATTATATCAACCATGTTGTGATCGGCATTGGAATTAATGTAAAGAATAAATCATTTCCAAAAGAAATTGAACAGGTGGCGACCTCGATTTTGATGGAGACCGGACAGCATGTGAACCGTGCAGAGCTGATCGAGGCAGTGTTAGAACAGTTTGAACGTTATTATGAAATATTTTTAGAAACCGAAGATTTAAGCGGTCTGGTCAAAGAATATAATGCACATCTGATCAATATGCAAAAACAGGTCAGGGTATTAGATCCCAAAGAACCTTATGAGGCAAAAGCAATGGGAATCACGCCGCATGGTGAGCTGATCGTGGATACCTGGGAAGGCAGAAAACTGGTATCCTCCGGCGAAGTTTCCGTGAGAGGAGTATACGGATATGTCTGAGAGAGAAGAAGTGGTGCTCTGCGGAGCGAGCGCTTACAATAAAAAATTTTATCTGAATCAGGATTTTAAGGGACTGCCGGATTCGATCAAAGATGAATTAAAGATTATGTGTGTCCTTCACGGAGGATATCGGTGGTATTTTTCAGGTCGTCTTTGATGAGGATGGCAATCTGGAGTTCCGTACTTCCAGTGATGAGAACGATCTTTTATATGATGAGATCGGCTGTGGATTAAAAATACGTGAGCTGCAGCGCACAAAAGAAGAACTGCTTCGCGCTTTAGAGATGTATTATAAAGTGTTATATATTGGTGTGGACGAATCAGAAATGTAAAGAAAAAGGTAGGAAAATACGATGGTAATCACGATTGACGTAGGAAATACAAATATCACTGTAGGAGTATTCCGTGGGGATGAGGTAATGGCAACTTTTCGTATCACGACGAAGATGCCGCGTACTTCGGACGAGTATGGAATGCTTTTGTCAAATCTGTTAGAGCAGAATAAGATCAGACATGATGACATCGAGGATGCAATCATAGCTTCTGTTGTTCCAAATGTGATGCATTCCTTAGAGGGTGCGATCATCAAATATTTTGGTATCAATCCAATCATTGTGGAGCCGGGTACCAAAACAGGAATCCGCGTGGTAACCGAGAACCCGCGGCAGATCGGTGCAGACCGTATCGTGGATGCGGCAGCAGCATATGAGCTGTATGGCGGACCGGTACTGGTACTTGATTTTGGCACTGCCACTACTTATGATCTGGTCGATAAAAACGGAGCATTTGTTTCCGGGGTAACTGCACCGGGAATCCGCATTTCTGCAAAAGCGTTGTGGGAAGATGCGGCAAAACTGCCGGAGATCGAGATCCGCAAACCGGAGAGCATTCTTGCAAAAGAAACGATCTCAAGTATGCAGGCAGGTCTTGTATATGGACAGATCGGACAGACGGAATATATAGTAAAAAAAATGAAAGAAGAGTCGGGATATAAAAATGCCTATGTGATTGCCACAGGCGGGCTGGGTAAAATTATCGCCGATGAAACAGAATGCATAGATCTGTATGATCCACAGCTTACACTGAACGGCTTGCGAATGATTCATGAGAAAGTGCAGAAAAAAAGATGAAGAAGCTGAAAATAGGAAATGTAGAATTGGAAAACCGATACCTATTAGGACCTATGGCAGGGGTGACAGACCTGCCTTTTCGTTTGCTGTGCAAGGAACAGGGAGCGGGTCTTTTAGGGATGGAAATGGTTAGTGCAAAAGCAATTTTGTATCAAAATAAAAATACAGAGAAACTCATGGAAATACATCCAGAAGAGCAGCCGGTATCTTTGCAGTTGTTTGGTTCTGATCCGAAGATTATGAGCGAGATGGCGAAAAGAATTGAAGAACGTCCTTTTGCGATTCTCGATATCAATATGGGGTGTCCGGTACCGAAAGTTGTAAAAAACGGGGAGGGGTCTGCTTTGATGAAAAACCCCTCTCTTGTTTATGAGATTGTAAACGCGATCGTTAAAGCAATAGAGAAGCCCGTTACGGTAAAAATCCGAAAAGGGTTCGACGATGCGCATGTAAATGCAGTCGAAGTCGCAAGAGCGGCGGAAGAAGCGGGAGCGTCGGCGGTTGCGGTTCACGGAAGGACGAGAGAGCAGTATTATAGCGGAGAGGCGGACTGGGACATTATCAGGCAGGTGAAAGAGGCGGTTTCCATTCCTGTAATCGGAAACGGCGATGTCACTACACCGGAAAAAGCAGAAGAACTTGTTCAAACGACAGGATGCGACGGAATTATGATCGCAAGAGGCGCACAGGGAAACCCGTGGATCTTTTCGGAAATGATCGGCAAGGAAAAAAACGGAGTAACTCCGCCCAGACCTGATAAAGAGGCAATACGGAATATGATCCTCAGGCATTCAAAGCTTCAGATTCAGTATCGCGGAGAATTTGCGGGAATGCGGGAGATGCGCAAACATGTAGCCTGGTACACGAAAGGACTGACAGGAGCGGCAGATCTCCGGCGCAGAGTAAATGAGACAGAGACATTAGATGAACTGATGATGTTATTGGAAGAACTATGAAAATCTGCACAAAAAATATCCTTTAATATGTGAAGCGGCAAGATAAAAATAGTAAAAATGCCAAAAAGCAAAAACGACCTTACAAAAATGTTACGGTAATCTATACAAAATAAACAAAGTTTTGTATAATTTATATATTACGCATAGTAACATGGAGAAAAAGGTCGTTTTTCTTTATTTCGTTTCATGGAATATGCGTGAAAATTCAGAACGAAGGAGTGCTCCGGAACTATAGGGGCGAAAAAGTTTATGAAAAATCTCAAGTGGAAGAAAGCAGGTTCGGCAGTTCTTGCTACAGCTTTGGCAGGAAGCATGGTGTTGCCGGCAACAGCCTACGCACAGGGTGAGATCGTTCAACTGGAAGGGGGAACTTCGACGCAGACAAACACAGCGCCGGAGCAGGTGTTCCTTAACAAATACAGCGGAACGGTCAGAACGCAGAACTTCAACGATAACTGGAAGTTCTATTTAGGAGACGCAAGCGGAGCGCAGACTCCGGCATTTGACGACTCCTCATGGGATCAGGTGAACCTGCCGCATGATTACAGTATCGACCAGAAATATAACCGTTCAATGGATGGAGAGAGTGGATATCTTCCGGGCGGTACAGGATGGTACAGGAAAAGCTTTACTGTAGATAAGAGCCTTGAGGGCAAACGTATCAGTATCGACTTCGGCGGCGTGTACATGAATGCAACTATTTATGTAAACGGTAAAAAGCTCGGTACACATCCGTATGGATACACACCATTCTCTTTCGATATTACAGATAATGTGAAGTTCGGAAAAGAAAACGTGATTGCCGTTAAAGTAGATCACCAGACACCGTCAAGCCGTTTTTACTCAGGAAGCGGTATTTACAGAGACGTAGACTTTGTTGTAACCGATACAGTTCATGTAGATAAGAACGGAACAAAGATTGAGACACCGGATCTGAAAGAGCATGTAGATGGAAACAATGTTGCGGTGAAAGTAAAAACAACTGTTGTAAATGAATCCGAGAGGGATGCATCTGTAAAAGTAAAACATACGATCTATCCGAAAAACGGAACGGCAGAGCAGGCAGTTGCTACGTTTGAGTCACAAGAGGCAGTTGCTGTAGAAAAAGGTAAGTCAAAAGACGTATCTGCAGATTTTACAGCATCAGGCGTACAGCTTTGGAGTACAACAACTCCAAATCTCTATACTGTGAAAACAGAAGTCCTTATGGACGGTGCTACAGTTGATACATACGAGACAGATTATGGTTTCCGCTACTTTGCATTTGATAAAAACAATGGATTCACTCTGAATGGTCAGAAGATGAAACTTCAGGGAGTATGTATGCATCATGATCAGGGCGCGCTTGGTTCGGTTGCAAATGACCGCTCTACAGAGCGTCAGGTAGAGATCCTGAAAATGATGGGATGTAACTCTATCCGTGTGACACATAATCCGGCGTCAGACGAATTGATCGATGCATGTAATAAGCATGGAATCTTAGTGATCGACGAGGCATTTGACGGATGGGTAGCTCCGAAAAACGGCAATTCAAACGATTATGCAAAATGGTTTAATAAAGAAATTGAATCTGATAATGAAATCATGGGCGCTGCGGACAATATGACATGGGCGCAGTTTGATCTTACAGCAATGATCGAGCGTGGACAGAATGATCCGGCGATTATTATGTGGTCGCTCGGTAACGAGATGTGGGAAGGAACAGGCGGATATAGTGCTGCTTATAAGACTGCTCAGGACAATCTTGTGAAATGGGCAAAGGCGGCGGATACTACACGACCGGTAACAACCGGAGATAATAAGCTAAAAGGCGAAGAGGAAGGCTCAATTACTCTCGCTAATGGCTTACAGGAAGCGTCGGGAATCCATGGAATGAATTATGCAAGCGGCGCGGAGTATGACAAAATTCACAAAAAATATTCAGAATGGCCGTTATATGGTTCGGAAACGGCATCAGCAGTTAACAGCCGAGGAATTTATAAAGGCATGAATAGTCAGCATAATTATGGAAATCATGATTTGACGTCTTATGATACATCGGCAGTAGGCTGGGGAGCTACGGCAAGCAGCGCTTGGTATGAAGTAATTAAAAGAGATTTCCTTGCCGGTGAATATGTATGGACAGGATTTGACTATATCGGAGAACCGACTCCGTGGAATGATCCATATGGAAGTTTAGGACAAGGTGGCACATGGCCGCTTCCGAAAAATTCTTATTTTGGAATTGTTGATACGGCAGGACTTCCGAAGGACAGCTATTACTTCTACCAGAGTCAGTGGAATGACAGTGTGAATACACTGCATATTCTTCCGGCATGGAATGAAGATGTTGTGTACAAAAAAGAAGGAAATAAAGTTCCGGTAGTTGTATACAGCGATGCAAAAAAAGTAGAATTGTTCTTCACTCCGGCAAATGGCGGTGAGAAGAGATCGCTTGGCGAAAAGGAATTTGCACAAAAAACGACGACTGCAGGATATACATATCAGATGTATGAAGGCGAAGGAAAGAGCAGTAAAGAACATGAGAATTTGTACATGACATGGATGGTTCCATATGAAGCCGGAACAATTACTGCAAAAGCGTGGGATAAAGACGGTCAAGAAATAACAGAAAATATCCAAGGACGCACATCGGTAACTACGACAGGAGCGGCGGCGAAACTTCAAGTAAAAGCCGACAGAGAAACGATTAAAGCAAACGGTGAAGATCTTTCTTATCTTACAGTGAATGTTACAGATGAAAACGGAAATATTGTGCCGAATGCGGAAAATAAGGTGACATTTGAAGTGAGCGGCGATGGTGTGCTTGCAGGTATAGATAACGGAAGACCTATAGATCATCAGTCCTACAGAGATGACAATAGAAAAGCATTCAGCGGACAGCTTGTAGGTATCGTTCGTTCCACAAAATCGGCAGGAACAATCACTGTGAAAGTCAAAGCGGATGGAATGGAAGATCAGACGGTGCAGATTAAAACAGAGGCATCATCAGATGGAACAACTGAAGAAAAAGCAATCAGCAGCGTTGAGATGTCCAAAAACTACTATGTAAAAGTGGGTAATCGTCCACAGCTTCCGGCAGAACTGGATGTTATTCTTAATGATAAGTCAGAAGCAAAAGGAAAGGTAACATGGGAGGACGTTGCAGAAGATCAGGTCAATCAGTCAGGTACATTCAGCGTGACAGGAACAATTACAGTTGAAGGTGTCGATAAAGCAGAAACGGTTTCCGTTAATGTAAATATGATTGATACAGTAGCAGCGTTGTTAAATTATTCAACAACAACAAGTGTTGGAGTAGAACCGATTCTTCCGACATCAAGACCTGCTGTCATGGAAGATGGAACAATACTTACGGCATCATTCCCGGTGACATGGGAAAAACCAAAAGACGGTTATAATACAGCCGGAATTGTACAAGTAAAAGGAACGGCTGATGTGTTCGGGGAATCAATGGATGTTACGGCATCTGTGAGAGTTCAGGAAGCGGAAGTTACAGTTGGTGCTAATATCGCAAAAGATGCACTGACTTTGAAACAGGACCTCACAGTTACTTCAGATACACTTGAAGCAATCCGCGACGGCAGCCGAGAAGTTTCCAGCAATACAAGCGGTGGAGCAAATACGACGCTTTGGAGTAATTATGATAATTCTAATCAAAACAGAGATGATAAAGATGCAGAGATTACGTTTGAATATGCAACAAAGATGAACTTTAATCAGATCAAGATTTTCTTTAGACAGGATAGTTACTCAGCAACATATCCGGATGCGAAGACAACACAGATTTTCGTATCAGATACAGGTGCAGCAGATACGTGGACATTAGTTGATACTACAGAGACTATTGCACAACAAGATAATAACGGAGTAAAAGAGTATAAATATGATTTTGCGCCGACAAGCGGTGTGTTTGTTAAGATTCGTGTGGTGAATTCTAATGCAACCGGTAAACCGGCAGGATTTACATGTACAGCGATTGCTGAGGCGGAATTGTATAAAGCAGAAACCGCAGATTTTGCAACAAACACAACAGCGGAACTGCAGAGCCTGACTGTAGATGGTAAAGCGGCTCCGGCAGAAGCGCTTACAGCAGGATCATGGAATGTTTCGGCAAAAGAAGTGAAAGAAATCGCAGCAGTAGGAAAAGACAATGCGGCTGTAACAATACTTCCGGCAAAGAATAATGCTGTAAAAATATTGATCGAATCAGAAGATCATAAAACACAGAATACATTTGTGATCAACCTCGGCGTGGCAGATCCGGCAGATGACAGCAAGGATTACACAGGAGTTATCACTCCGTCGGCGGGAAGCACTCAGCCTAATAACGGAACTGATATCGACAAAGCATTTGACAAAAATAATAATACGTTCTGGCATTCAAGCTGGAATCCGTCAACAACAAACGAAAACCTTTATGTAACTATGGAACTTGCAGAGGCACAGAAGATTGATGCAATCCGTTATTTGCCGAAGGGTGGTAATCTTACAGGAGGAGATCAGAACGGTCGTGTGAAGACATATACTGTAGAAGTAAGCATGACAGGTGCTGATGATTCATGGACAAAGGTAGAGATTACTCCTTCAACACAAGAGTGGGCAAACGGAACAGATTGGAAAATCGCTCAGTTTGTACAGCCGGTTGAGGCGAAGTTTATCCGCTTTACAGGTGTTGAAACTTATGGTGACGGAGGTCAGGAGAACAAGTTTATGAGCGCGGCTGAGATTCGTGTGAAATTAGCAGAGGACGAACCGGTAGTACCGGAGCCAAAGCCGACAGAACTTGTAATCCAGAATCAGCCGACGAAGACAACTTATACAGAAGGTGAAAAATTCGATCCGACAGGACTTAAAGTCGGAGTTAAATATGATAATGGTGAAGTGAAAGATGTAGCAGAATATAACGCTGAAACAGCAGGACAGTTCACATTTGATCCGGCATTGAATACAGCGCTTACTACAAATAATACGAAGGTAACTGTTACATATAAAGGTAAAACAGCAGACATTATCATTCAGGTTAATCCAAAAGAGGAAGAGCCGAAAGTAACAGGAATTGAAGTTAAGACATTACCGAAGACAAAATATACAGAAGGCGATAAATTCGATCCGACAGGACTTGTGCTTACAGTGAAATATGACAAAGGCGAAGATAAAGAAGTAGCTTACGGCGATGCAACAAAAGCAGACTTCACATTCAGCCCAAGCCTTGACACAGCACTGAAAACAAGTGATGAGAAAGTAACAGTAACATATGCAGGCAAGACGGCAGAAATCGGTATTGAAGTGAAAGCTGACACACCGGTAGAGCCGGAAAAACCGACG
>ERZ773186.3572-NODE-3572-length-10215-cov-4.004921_pt1 | contig 10215 bp, 9 predicted proteins | sample MGYA00581000_ERZ773186 | MGnify/ENA primary metagenome ERZ773186 (study PRJEB29015, sample SAMEA2737752) | human gut metagenome | biome: human gut; feature: human-associated habitat; material: faeces | place: China | collected 2012 ... | reverse complement strand
AGATAACAGTGTATCCTGACGGTAAAATTGAAATTTTATGGAAGTTTCGAGATGAATTAAATCAGGATAGGAACAAAAATGAGTCAATATAGAAAATTAATAGTTTGAGAATCATCAAGGGAAATGTTATAATAGAAACGAGGTATCAGATGAATAATACAATATTTGATGATGTATTTCGTACAATGATTGAGAAAATGCCATACCTGGCAGTTCCATTAATTAATGAAGTATTTCATACTTCATATCCGCAGGATGTACCGATCGTGCAGCTTCGTAACGAGCACCAGCAGGAAAACGGAGAAATCATCACGGATTCCTGCTTAAAGATTGGCGGTAAACTGTATCATATTGAATGTCAGAGCGTAGATGATACGACCATGGCAATCCGGATGATAGAATATGATTTTTCAATTGCTGTTGAGAATGCACAAAAGCTGGGACGCAGATATAGGATAGAGTTTCCAAAGTCCTGCGTATTATATTTAAGGAGCGGAAACAATACGCCGGATTTCCTGGAAGTGGAAATGGCACTTTCCGATGAGCATACATTGCTTTACCGGATTCCGACCATCAAACTGGAGGGATATACGAAAGACAGTATTTTTGAGAAAGATCTGTTGATGCTTCTGCCGTTTTATATCATGAGGTATGAAAATGATATTCATGAGATGAGTGAGAATCCGGAATTATTCCAGAATTTATTGAATGAATATGAAGAAATCAGATCAAACCTGATTAAAGAACTGTCAGGGGAAGACAAGGCAACTTTATATATGGATTTAAACAAACTTATCATAAAAATAGCAGACTACATATGCCAGAGTGAAGAAGTAGTCAGGAAAGGAATAGGTGAGATTATGGGTGGAAAAGTTCTTGAACTGGAATCTGAACGACTTTTGGCAGAGGGCAAAGCGATAGGCAAAGCAGAGGGTGAAACAAAAGGTGAGGAACGTTTGAGTGTTTTGATTAATCGTTTGATATTGGATGGAAGAAGCACAGAGATTCAGTCTGTAGTAACAAATGCAGAAATACGAAAACAGATGTATAAAGAATATGGAATTTAATTCCGGCAAAACGAAACATTTTCTGAAAGTCTAAAGTGAAGAAAGTGTTGGCGAAAAAAGCCAATACTTTCTCACAATCTTATAACTCTTTAAAAAAGAATTCCAAAAATAAAGAAAAAAATGTTATCAATATATTGACACAAAGGTCAGCGGAAGCCCGGTTATCCAGAATGGAAAAATCATTGGTGCGGTAACTCATGTATTTGTTCAGGATGCTTCCAGCGGATATGGAATCTTTATTGAAAATATGCTGAAAAATACAGAAAGACTCTTTTAATGGATGATCAGGATTATGAAACAAAAATCTGATTATTGTCGAAATATATCAGATGCCTGTGAAAAATGAAAATAAAGAAAAAAGAATCACCAAAGCTGTCGACATAAAATAGGACAAATTTCCCTCTGTGTCTTGATTTTTCCGTAAGCATTCCTCTATAATATGTGATGAACCGAAAAAGAAAAGAGATTTATTGAAAAATGGGGGAGGAGTGAAATTTATGGAAAAATTAAATGTGGCAATTGCAGATGATAATGAGAAAATGGTGGAAGTACTTGGTCAGATAATAGAAGAAGACAAAGATCTGGAACTTGTGGGAAAAGCGCATAACGGAGAAGAAATCTGTAATATTATACGTGAAAAGGAACCGGACGTTGTGGTTCTGGATATTATTATGCCGAAAATGGACGGACTGGCAGTAATGGAGAAATTTGCCAATGACAAAAGTCTCAAAAAGATCCCATCATTTATCGTAGTTTCGGCAGTCGGTCAGGAACGTATTACAGAAAATGCATTTAACTTAGGGGCAGATTATTATATCCTGAAGCCTTTCGATAATCAGATGCTGCTTAATCGTATCAAACATGTGCGCAGAGCCGGCGAGAGAAGAATACGTCAGATCGGGCGGCAGCCTGAAAGGACAGAAGACAATCCGGTACCTGTGAGAAATCTGGAAACAGACGTGACAAATATCATTCATGAGATTGGAGTGCCTGCACATATTAAAGGATATCAGTATCTGCGTGACGCCATCATCCTGTCAGTTAATGACATGGAGATGCTCAATTCCATTACCAAGATACTGTATCCTACGATTGCAAAGAAACATCAGACAACAGCCAGCAGAGTGGAACGGGCTATCAGACACGCCATTGAAGTTGCCTGGAGCAGAGGAAAAATGGACACAATAGATGAATTATTCGGTTACACAGTCAGTACAGGAAAAGGAAAACCCACAAATTCAGAATTTATTGCTCTGATTGCAGATAAAATCAGACTGGAATATAAAAATCGCTCTTTCCAATAGTCATAGTTTGGAGTATAATTATTCAATAAAGGCTACCAAGGAGGGTTTTTCGCATGAAAAATATTTTATTTGCAACATCTGAAGCTGTACCATTTATCAAAACAGGAGGTCTGGCAGATGTAGCTGGCTCATTGCCGAAATATTTTGATAAACGATATTTTGATATTCGTGTGATCTTACCGAAATATGCCTGTATGAAACAGGAATGGAAAGATAAAATGAACTATATCACACATTTCTACATGGATCTTGGATATAAGAACTGCTATGTAGGAATCATGCACATGGAGTACGAAGGAATTCAGTTTTATTTTATTGACAATGAATACTATTTCAGCGGACCCAAACCGTATGATGGAGGAACATGGGATCTGGAGAAATTTGCATTCTTCTCCAAAGCTGTACTGTCAGTTCTTCCGGTTATCGGATTCAGACCGGATATTATACACTGTCATGACTGGCAGACCGGACTTGTTCCCGTATATCTGCACGACAGCTTCCAGCAGAATGAATTTTTCTGGAATATCAAGACGATCATGACAATACATAACCTTAAATTCCAGGGTGTATGGGATGTACAGACAATCAAGAATATCACAGGACTGTCCGATTATTATTTTACAGCAGACAAACTGGAAGCATATAAAGATGCCAACTATCTGAAGGGCGGTATTGTGTTTGCAGATGCAGTCACTACTGTAAGCAATACTTATGCAGAGGAAATCAAGACACCGTTCTATGGAGAAAAACTGGACGGTCTGATGTGTGCGCGTGCAAACAGCCTGCGTGGAATTGTAAATGGTATTGATTACAATGAATTCAATCCTGAAACAGATCCATATATCACAAAGACTTATAATGCAACAACTTTCAGAAAAGAGAAAGTTAAGAACAAACTTCAGCTGCAGAGAGATCTTGGATTGCAGGAAGATCCGAAGACGATGATGATAGGTATTGTATCACGACTGACAGATCAGAAAGGGTTTGATCTGATCGCATATGTGATGGATGAGCTTTGCCAGGATGCTATCCAGCTTGTAATTCTTGGAACCGGTGATGAACGTTATGAGAATATGTTCCGTCACTTTGACTGGAAATATCATGGAAAGGTATCTGCTCAGATCTATTATGATGAGAAAATGTCTCACCGTATCTATGCATCAGCAGATGCGTTCCTGATGCCGTCCTTATTTGAGCCATGTGGTTTGAGTCAGCTGATGAGTCTTCGTTACGGAACACTTCCGATCGTCAGAGAAACAGGTGGACTGAAAGATACGGTCGTACCTTATAATGAATATGAGGGAACTGGAAACGGATTTTCTTTCAGAAACTACAATGCGCATGAGATGCTTGCAACAGTGCGCAATGCGGAAAGAATCTATTATGATAAGAAACGTGAATGGAATAAAATGGTTGATCGTGCTATGGCAGCTGATTTCTCATGGGGTAATTCCGCACGTCAGTATGAAGAAATGTACAACTGGCTGATTGGTGATAAATAGAAACAGAGAGAAATATTAAAAACTACGAAAGAGCAGGGAATGTAAAAAAAGCACATTCCCTGCTTTTACTGTTATGTTGTTACTGTTTACACACCATTATCCCGCGAGGTGTTTTGGCATGAATATGCCAAAATCCCGAGACATACAAGCCAAAATTCTATTGCCGCAGGCAATCTGGAATGAATTTTGGCAACGTTACTGAGAACGGAGTGAACAGTAACCAGTAACATGAAAAGGTTATTCAGGCAGAATAAAAAGCTTGACATTTGACAGGAAGTATAATACTATAATGAATAGAAAACGAACATAAGTTCTTAAAGGGCTGAAGGAGATTAAAATAAATGATAAATGAAGAAAAGCAGAAAGCACTGGAAGCAGCGCTTGGACAGATTGAGAAACATTACGGGAAAGGATCAGTCATGAAACTCGGGGAATCCGGAGCAAATATGCAGGTGGAGACAGTCCCTACCGGATCTTTAAGTCTTGATATTGCACTTGGAGTAGGCGGTGTTCCCAAGGGACGTATCATCGAGATTTACGGACCGGAATCCAGCGGTAAGACAACCGTTGCACTTCACATGGTTGCGGAAGTGCAGAAACGAGGCGGGATTGCCGGATTTATTGATGCAGAACATGCTCTGGATCCTGTCTATGCAAAGAATATCGGTGTAGATATCGATAACCTGTACATATCACAACCGGACAATGGAGAACAGGCACTTGAGATCACAGAGACGATGGTGCGTTCCGGAGCTGTGGATATTGTGATCGTTGACTCGGTTGCCGCACTTGTACCGAAGGCGGAGATTGATGGAGATATGGGTGACAGCCATGTAGGTCTTCAGGCCAGACTGATGTCACAGGCTCTCCGTAAACTTACAGCAGTGATCAGTAAATCTAATTGTGTAGTTATCTTTATCAATCAGCTGCGTGAGAAGGTTGGAGTTATGTTTGGAAACCCTGAGACAACGACAGGTGGGCGTGCTCTGAAATTTTATTCATCTATCCGCATGGATGTCCGCAGAGTAGAGACATTGAAACAGGGCGGTGAGATGGTGGGAAACCACACCAGAATCAAAGTTGTGAAGAATAAGGTGGCTCCGCCGTTTAAACAGGCAGAATTTGATATTATGTTTGGAACCGGCATTTCCAAAGAGGGAGATATTCTTGATCTGGCAGCGGAATGCGGAATTGTAAATAAGAGCGGTGCATGGTACGCATATAACGGAGATAAGATCGGACAGGGACGTGAAAATGCGAAGATTTTCCTGAAAGAGCATACAGATATCTGTGATGAGATTGAGAAGCAAGTCAGAATCCATTATCATCTTCTTCCGGATGAAGAAGGACAGGCCAAAGAGCCGGTGCCGGCAACAGGTGATGCACCGGATGCTTCTGAGGAGTGATCATGGGGAATTCATCCGGAGATCTGAGAGAATTTCTCAGGAATGCAGAGGCTTTAAAGAGACAGACTGTACAGAAACAACAGAAAAATTTAACGGAAGAACCTGAAGAATACAGAGACGCAAGGCGTAAAGCCATGCGTCTCTTAGAACATATGGATCGGACGGAGAAGGGATTGAGAGAGAAATTGCGCCAGGCGGGATTTACCAGTCAGGCGGTTGATCATGCTCTGACATATGTTGAAGCCTATGGATATATAGATGATGAACGATATGCCAGAACTTATATTGCATACAGAATGGATACAAAGAGCCGGCAGAAGATCATCCGGGAACTTATGGGAAAGGGAATAGACAGGAAAACAGCGATAAATGCATGGGAGGAAGAGGCTGCCTTAAATATGCCTGATGAAAAAGAAATCCTCTATCGAACCATAGAAAAGAAATATCCGCCGGATACTGAGCTGGATGAGAAAAAAATGCGTCGGCTCTATGGTTATCTTGTGAGAAGAGGATTTGGATATTCAGACATTGCAGATACTCTTGAGAATATGAATATCAGACTTGTACATACATATTCGGATGAATCATAGTATACTCCATTGTATGTATATTGCAAAATATATTACTGAGAACAGAACGAACAGTAATTAAATATAGGAAAAATATTCAAACAATTATCCTGAAAAACTTGACATAAGTATGAAAAAAAGATAAACTTGTATTGTTGTATTTGTACAATGAAAACTAAATAAGGAGGTGCTCCTGTGACAACAACAATTATTGTTGCAATTGTCGCTGTGGTAGTCGCGCTACTTATTGCGGTTCCTGTTACTTGCAAAGTCGCTGTAAACAACAAAATCCAGAAGGATGCAGAAGTCGTTGGAACAGCCGAAGACAAAGCAAGAAGCATCATAGATGAAGCTCTGAAAACAGCCGAGACTAAAAAAAGAGAAGCTTTATTGGAAGTGAAGGAAGAATCTCTCCGTACAAAAAATGAACTGGAGAAAGAAACCAAGGAACGAAGAAACGAACTGCAGAAATATGAAAATCGTGTATTAGCAAAAGAATCCGCGGTTGACAAGAAAGCAGATGCAGTTGAGAAGCGTGAAGCGGAATGCACAGCGAGAGCAGCTGAGGTGCAGAAAAAAGAAAAACGAGTAGAAGAACTTGAGCAAAAAGGAGTACAGGAACTGGAAAGAATTTCCGGTTTTACCTCCGAGGAAGCAAAAGAGTATCTGTTAAAATCTGTGGAAGACGAAGTAAAAATCGACACAGCAAAGCTCTACAAAGAGCTGGAGAGCAGAGCAAAAGAGGAAGCAGGCCGTAAGGCAAAAGAGTATGTGGTAACAGCGATTCAGAAATGTGCCGTTGACCATGTATCCGAAAGTACAATTTCTGTTGTACAGCTTCCAAGCGATGAGATGAAAGGCCGTATCATCGGCCGTGAAGGACGAAACATCCGTACCCTCGAAACCATGACAGGTGTAGATCTGATCATCGACGATACACCGGAAGCCGTCGTTCTTTCCTCATTCGATCCGATCCGCCGCGAGGTGGCAAGAATTGCTCTGGAAAAACTGATCGTAGACGGAAGAATTCATCCGGCCCGCATCGAAGAGATGGTCGAAAAGGCCCGCAAAGAAGTAGAACAGAATATTCGCGAGGAAGGCGAGGCAGCCGCACTGGAAGTCGGTGTACACGGACTTCATCCGGAGCTGATCCGTCTCCTTGGAAGAATGAAATTCCGTTCCAGCTACGGACAGAATGCATTAAAGCATTCTATTGAAGTAGCACAGCTTTCCGGATTATTGGCAGCGGAAATTGGTGTAGATGTAAGAACTGCAAAACGTGCAGGTCTTTTACATGATATTGGTAAATCTGTGGATCATGATATGGAAGGATCTCATATTCAGATTGGTGTTGATTTATGTAGAAAATACAAAGAATCTCCAATTATTATCAATGCAGTTGAGGCTCATCATGGTGATGTAGAACCTGAGTCTTTGATTGCTTGTATTGTGCAGGCTGCTGATACAATCAGTGCGGCCAGACCTGGCGCAAGAAGAGAGACACTTGATACTTATACCAACAGATTAAAACAGTTAGAAGATATTTCAAACGGATTTAAGGGAGTAGAAAAATCATTTGCTATTCAGGCAGGTAGAGAGATTCGTATTATGGTAGTTCCAGAACAGATCAGCGATGCTGACATGGTATTATTGGCACGCAATATTGCAAAACAGATTGAGTCTGAATTGGAATACCCTGGACAGATTAAAGTAAATGTAATTCGCGAGTCACGCGTAACGGATTTTGCGAAATAGCTTGACAAAGAGAGCATAAAAGAAGATTTGAAGAGGATGGATCCTATTTCGAATCTTCTTTTTTGTTATGACGACCGCTAATCAGAGTGAGATTCACAGAGCGTATCTCGTCTCCATATATGAAAAATGCATTCAATTGTTATAAAATAATCATAGAATCAGAAGAGGCAGGAGGAAAGAAAGATGAGTGAACATGCAAAAAGAATGAAGCGGGAATTAGTGATGAAAGGTACCATTCTTGATGTATACAAAGACACAATGGAACTTCCAAATGGCAAAACAGAAGAATGGGATTTTGTCTCACATAGAAAGGGAGCTGCGGCAGTTGTTGCAGTGCGTGAGGATGGAAAACTGCTAATGGTGAGACAGTACCGGAATGCTTTAGAGCGTATGACGTTAGAGATTCCTGCCGGAGCGAGAGACAGTGTGACAGAAGATACCAAAGTGTGTGCTGCAAGGGAACTCGAAGAGGAGACCGGATACCGGAGTGAGAATCTGACATTTTTAATTTCCCTTCGGACAACCGTTGCATTTTGTGATGAATTTATTGATGTGTATCTTGCAAGAGATTTAGTGAAGAGTGCGCAGCATCTGGATGAGGGAGAGGCGATTGACGTGGAAGCACATGATGTAGACGAATTGTGTGAAATGATCTATGCAGGTAAAATACAGGATTCCAAGACGGTTTCCGCAATCCTTGCCTATAAGAATTTGTTGAATAAGGATTCTGGAAAAGCATAGATTATTAGTAAGATTGATTTTTGGTAGAAAATTGTGATTCAAAAAAATAGGATTATCTATGCACTATGTTTCCTTGCCGGAATATTGCTTGTCAATCTTATGGGAAACGGTTTACTGAACACCTATGGTGTGACTTCCTTCTGGGATCAGTCAGCGGTCACTTTCTGGAGCATGTCCTATGACCAGTATTTCTGGTATATTTTTTTCCTGCGGACGAAAGGGCTGATTCTGATCCTGCTGCTTGGCACAGTATTTGGCAGGAGGGTCGTGACAAGGGTTTTTCTGGCACTGTTTCTGTTCCTGACAGGAACATTTATCACAATGTCAGTGATAGAACGGGGGCTGTCAGGAATCGCAGCAGTTTTACTGGCAATGCTTCCGCAGTGGATTTTTTATTTACTGGCGTTCACCGTGTATGAGAGAGGAAGAGAAAGAAAAGTAATATTTGTCTGTGCTTTGCTCGTTGTGCTGGGGTGTCTTGCAGAGGGGTATATTTCACCGTTTTTCCTGAAAAAAGTACTATGACAGCGAAAATGGGGCAGATTATGTAATATGTATGTAAAAAAATTGTAATGAATAATTACAACATATGGTAAGACAGAAATTACAAAAAACGACATGTTGTATATGGACAAAAAGAAAAAAAAAACGGGCAAAAATACTGATTGCATTTTGATTTCTGAATCATTATAATAGAGAATATACCTCGAAAATGAGGTATTTTTTCGGCTTGAAAGAGTTTACATTGAGAGAAAAGAATTGGGGCAGGTAATGAGCATGAATCAGGATATACATAATTTTATCCAATATCTTCATCAGGAAAAACAAACTTCAGAGAATACAGAAGTATCTTATGAGCGAGACTTAAAGAAGATGACTCTGTATTTAACAGCACATGGAGTGGATAGAATTGACGCTGTTACCCCAGAAGTTCTGAATTCTTATGTGATAGAGTTAGAACAGTCAGGATTAAAGCCTGCAACAGTATCCAGAAGTGTTGCGTCCATGAAAGCATTCTTTCACTATGAAGAGTTAGAACAAAGGACAAGCGCAGATCCAGCTTTTGAACTGAAAGCTCCAAAGGTGGAGAAGAAAGCCCCAACTATTCTGACAACAGAGCAAACAAACCGCCTGTTAGCCCAGCCGAAGGATAATTCGGCGAAAGGTCTGCGTGATAAAGCAATGCTTGAATTGTTGTATGCAACAGGAATCCGTGTTTCTGAATTGATCTCTTTGAAATTAACAGATGTGAATTTTGATACCGGGTATATTACATGTGTAGATTCACACAAGGAGCGTATGATTCCAATGACTCCGGTGGCAAAGGACGCACTTGTCAGATATATCAAGGATGGACGTCCACAGTTGGTGAAGGATGAGAATTCCATCTGGTTGTTTACAAATTGTTCCGGGGATGCGATGAGCCGTCAGGGATTCTGGAAGCTGATCAAGGCCTATGGAAAGCGGGCAGGAATAGAGTCCGAGATCACTCCGCATATGCTGCGACATTCTTTTGCTGCACATCTTGTGTGCAGCGGGGCAGACTTAAAGAGCGTGCAGGAGATATTAGGACATTCCGATATTTCAACAACACAGATGTATGCACATATGAATCAGACTGCAAATGTATAAATAGGTACCGTGTAGTCTGCAGATATACACATAACATAATAATAGATAGAGTGTTCAGGATAAAATCCTATTGGGATTTATTTGCATATCAGTCGAGCAGATTTCGTACATCTTCCAGGGAACAGCCCTGTTTGAAAGCAATTGCTTTTAAATCTTCAAATTCCGGTTTTTCATGGTTTACATGATAACCGGAACTTTTTTTTATGCGGATTTTTCCGTAAGGAGTTTCTTTTGTCTCA
>ERZ773186.3571-NODE-3571-length-10216-cov-3.122527_pt1 | contig 10216 bp, 9 predicted proteins | sample MGYA00581000_ERZ773186 | MGnify/ENA primary metagenome ERZ773186 (study PRJEB29015, sample SAMEA2737752) | human gut metagenome | biome: human gut; feature: human-associated habitat; material: faeces | place: China | collected 2012 ... | reverse complement strand
TACTGAATTCAATTGCTATGAGAGCAGCAATCAAGGGGAAATTACCTACCGGAACAGCTTATTCACTTGGCTCGCTCAATCTTCAACGAATTGAATCCTCTAATAGTGTTTTTTCTCTAAGTCAATTGTGCTCTGATATTATGTATCCATAAGCAAAAGGACGCATGAAAAAACTCTCATTTTTTCATGCGCCCCGTGACGTATTCTGTTTTATGACACTGCCTGGAACTGGCTGTTATACAGATGACTGTAGAAGCCGCCTTCTTTCAGCAGTTCTTCATGGGTTCCCTGCTCAATGATCTTACCGTCTTTCATGACGAGGATCAGGGAAGCGTTGCGGATCGTAGACAGGCGGTGTGCAACGACAAAGCTTGTACGACCTTTCATCAACTTTTCAAAGGCTTCTTGAACAAGGATTTCTGTACGAGTATCAATAGATGATGTCGCTTCGTCCAAAATCAAGATTTTTGGTAATTTCACAAAAATACGAGCGATAGTCAAAAGCTGACGTTGTCCTTGTGATAATGATGCTCCCGCATCAGACAAGTAAGTGTCATAACCATTTGGCAACTGACGAATGAAGAAATCTGCGTTGGCTGCTTTTGCTGCTGCAATCACTTCCTCACGAGTAGCCTCTGGATTCCCATAAGCAATGTTATCGTGGATTGTTCCGACTTTTAACCAAGTCTCTTGCAGAACCATACCGATTTGTTGGCGTAGCTCTTCAACCGAGTAATCAGCCATTGACACGCCATCAAGGTAAATCGCACCCTTATCAACTTCGTAGAAGCGCATCAAAAGATTAATCAAGGTTGATTTACCAGCACCAGTTGGACCGACGATGGCAACTTTTGAAGCGGCTGTAATCGAAAGATTCAAATGATTAATCAAAGTTTTCTGTGGTGTGTAACCAAATGACACATCTTTAAATTCAATTTGTCCTTGAATCTTATCAGCATCAAGCTGCGCTTTTACTGGAAGTGGCTCGTATTCTTCATCTAAAATATCGTAAAGACGTTCCACACAGGCAATGGCACCTTGCAATTCAGACAAGACTGATGAAATATCATTAAATGGTTTGGTATATTGAGTAACGTAATTCAAGAAAGTTGTCAATTGACCAACGGTAAAGGCACCTGACATGATACGAAGAGCCCCGACACCTGCAAGCAAAGCGTAAATCAAACTATTGATAAAGCGCGTTGATGGGTTAACCGTTGATGAATAGAAGATGGCACCTTGCGAATAATCCGCATAAGTATCATTGATTTCTGTGAAAGTATCAATCGCTGCTTCTTGTGCATTAAAGACATGCAAAAGACTTTCTTGACGAATCATCTCTTCTATGTACTGCGTTTTGCGACCACGAGATTTGGTTTGTTTTTGATACAAATGATAACTCTTATTAGCAATAAAGCGTGCTAGGAAAAGAGATAAAGGTGTCAAAATAAGCACCAAACCAAGCATCAACAAATCAATGTCAGCCATTGTCACAATAGTAATGATAATTGTCAAAACCCCAATGAAAAATTGGTTGAAGACCATCAGAAGACCATTACTTAGCTGCTCAGCATCAGTTGTGACACGACTAACCAAATCACCAGAGCTTTTCTTATCCAGATAAGAAATCGGCATTTGGTTCAATTTTGTCATAACTCTTTGACGTAAATCATAAATATAACCAAAGATCAAACGATTGTAAATCAAAGGATTTAACCATTGAACCAAGGTATTTAGAGCAATGACAATCACCATTTTCGTGATAATCGGAATAATCAAGGTCAATGATTTTGGTAATAACACCACATCAACAGCATTACCAATAAGGACAGGAAGGTAAACCGTTAGAGCAACTTGGGCAATTGTTCCAAGAGTCGCTCCAATCACAAGTCCTTTTTGAGAAAGAAGCTCTTTAAACAAACGACAGATTGTATCAGATTGTTTTCTTGCTTTCATCTTCTAGTCCTCCTTTCCTTTTTGGTGTTGTGAGTAATGGATATCTCGGTAAAGCTCATTACTTGCAAGCAATTCATCGTGACTTGCAAATCCTAGTTGATGTCCCTTATCCAAAAGCAAAATCTTATCAGCAGCCTTCAAACTATTAGTACGTTGTGAAATCAAAATCAAAGTTGTATCACTCAATTGCTCATGAATAGCAGTCAATAATTTTGATTCTGTCAAGTAATCAAGGGCTGATGTTGAATCATCCAAAATAAGAAGCGGAGCTTTTTGAACAATAGCACGCGCAATCGTCAAACGTTGACGTTGTCCTCCAGAGAAATTACGGCCAAAGGCTTCAACTGTCGCATCTAGCTGTCCTTCTTTTTCAGAAACAAAGTCACTAGCCTGTGCAATATCCAAAGCTTTCCAAAGCGTCTCGTCACTCACGTCACCCCTCATTCCTAGAGTTAAGTTAGAACGAATAGTTCCTTGGAAAAGCTCAGCTTTTTGCGGCACCACACTGACCCATGAACGCCACTCACCTAAGGTTTTAGGCGATTTTTGATTTTGGAAAATAGCTAAGCGACCTTCCTGAGGTGTGTAGAGATGTGTAAGGAGTTCAACTAAGGTTGATTTCCCTGAACCAGTTCCCCCAATAACTCCTAAAAAGTCACCTGGATTTAGTTGAAAATCAATGTGTGATAGTGATGATTCTGCTGCTGTTGGATAAGTGAAGCTCATATCGTTCACACTAACCGCAAAATCAGATGTCATTTCTTCAAGTTCAGTCGCCAAGTCTTCAGACTCTTTTTCAAAAACTTCTGTGATACGTTTAGCACTGATAAAGGATTGGTTAAGTGAAGTTACAAGCATTGTCATCTTAAGCAATTCAGTCAAAATTTGCAAAAGATAGTTAACCAAGGCAATCAACATCCCTTGAGAAAGAAGACCTTTACCAATTTGAATATTTCCTTGCCATATGACAAGAATCAAAGTGCTGTTTACCACAAGGTAAGTCAAAGGTGTTACTAAACTTGATAAACGCCCTGCTTTTAATTGTAAGTCAGTGTAGTTTTGGTTCGCAGCCGCAAATTCTCTTTCTTCCTTGTCTACTTGACCAAAAGCTCGAATGACACGAACCCCTTCCAACTGCTGACGTGTCATGTTAACAATCTTATCTGTTGCACGACGAATGCTAGCATAAATTGGATTCAAAAGATGTGACATGGTAAAGACGATTACAAATAAAATGGCAACCATGACTAAAAAGTCGATAGTCATCTTAGAGCTGATATTAAAAGCCATGATGATGGCACCAAAGACAATAATCGGTGCACGTAGGAAAAGACGCAAGAATTGGTTAATTCCTGTTTGAATTTGGTAAGTATCACTGGTTAAGCGTGTCACCAAACTTGAAGTCGTCAGTTTATCACGATCTTCCTTACTCAAACCCATGATTTTTTTAAACAAATCCTTAGTCAGCTGACGCGTATAACCAACCGCGGCTTTTGAAGAAAAGTATTGTGCGGTAATCGCCACAATGACACCGACAACAGCAAATAAGAACAAAAGTCCAATCATCAAAACAAGATTCACCTCGTTATTGCTTGGAATAATCGTATCAACGATTCGCGCAATGATAATAGGAACTAATAATTCAAAAGATGCTTCAAACAATTTGAAAAGGGGACCTAAGACAGTCTCTTTAAGGTACCCTTTGAAATAACGACTTAAATATTTCATATTTCTCTTTTTTAATAGAGATACTAAACTCTAAACTTTACTATTTTAAAATAAGCTCATCAATTCAATCAAATACAAATTGAAATGAACTTCACGCGAGTAGTAAATATTACCACCATTTCGATATAGCTGTCCACCTGAAATCAAAGCCAGAGGATGATAGTAAAAATAAGATTCACCAGTCGTGTTACCAAGACTTGGAGCTACTACGTCGCGTGAATAAGTTTTAGCTAAAGTAATTGTATTTTTACTACCATGCTTTGCAATATAATCAATATAAGATGTTCCAAAGTTATAAGCTTGAACAGCTGTCCAAACATCTACTCCTGCCTCATGGGCTAAAGAAAGATTTTCTGAAAGGACTGTGACCCCTTGGCGAATACTCGTTTTACTATCAGTGATGGAATTAGCAACACCGTCTGAACTTTCGCTAGATTGCATAACGTCGCCATCATTTCCCTTTGTTTCTGTGTAAATCATTGCCAAGACCAACTCAACGTTGGCTGTGGTGTCATTATCGTCTAAAATCTCTTTGACCATGCTTTTATACTGCAATACATTATGAACATTTTCATGAGTGACGTAAACTTGGTAGCCACAGAAAATGACAAATACCAGTATAATCAGGCGTTTTAAGAACTTAAACATTATTTATTTTGAATATCCTCTATATTTTTAATCAAGATGGAATAGGTTCCATTTGGATTTTGAATAAATTCAACCGACTCAGCATCCTCATAAACATTATTAGGAACAATTAATTGGATACCATTTGACAGTGACAATTTTTGATTCTCTAATTTTTTCGTTTGGCGCGAATGGTCAATATCTGAGACCTGAATTGGCTCTGGAATGCTTTCTTTCAACTCATCAACAAAGGTCAAACGAGCTGTTAAATTATTGTCAAAGAGTTGGTCCGCCAGCTTTTCAGGTGATAATTCTTGCTCTTCTTCCAAATTTTTGTGAATGGCTGCTTTCATTTTTGATTGGAAAGCAAAATCATCTTGTTGGAAGTTTTCAGCAATTTTTTGGGCTGCTTGTTCCACCATTTTGATCGATTTTTTGACCGACTGTTCAGGCTGAACTTGCAATAGATTCTCTGAGAAATAGTTAGCAAAGCTACCATTGTGCTTAATGCGTTTTTCAATCAAATAATAATGATGGTTAACACGATTAATCACCAAGGCTTCATCTGGTGTTTGAGCTGCAGATGGGTAATTATTTTGTGTGATTTTAATCGGACTTTCACTGTCACTTGAAATGTGTGTGAAATTTTCTCTTAACGCCACACGAAGAAAAGCAAAATGCTCAACACCGTCTTTGTCAAATTGTATGAAAACCAAATCATTTGTCTTTTGATTATCATAAATAACAAATTCTTCTTTCCAGAGCTGTGCGATTTGAACAGATGATTCCATCAAATCATCACTCAAATAACTAAGAAAGACATTGTCTTCTGAGAACGTTCCACGTTTGGCTTCATCTGAGAAAACTTTGCTTAATTTTTTACGAAAATACTCATCAATACGCGGCGTAATCGTCAATAACTGATCTGACAAAATCAATTCCGTATCATTTGGCGTAAATTGATGAATAACAATGCGCTTAATATACAAATCAATCATGGTTAAGTCTGTCTGAACACTTCAAAAAGAGTTCATCTGTTCGTTAATAAAGTGGGAAAGCATCTGTCAATGCTTTAACCTCACGACGAACCTCCTCTAAAATAGTTTCGTTTTGATAATTTTCAAGAGCTTTTACAATCAATTCAGCAATAAGGCGTGATTCATTTTCGCCCATGCCACGGCTAGTAATGGCAGGGGAACCTATGCGAATACCAGATGTTTTAAACGGTGACAAGGTTTCAAATGGAATAGAATTCTTATTGAGCGTAATGTTAACAGACTCAAGAATATTTTGTGCCAATTTTCCATTTTCAACCACTTTAGTCACGTCGACCAAAAAGACGTGGTTGTCTGTACCGCCTGAAATAACTCGAAAATCAGAATGTTGATTAAAGACTTCAGCCATAGCAGCCGCATTTTTAATCACCTGTTCACCGTATTCTTTAAAAGCTGGGGCCAAGGCTTCTTTTAAAGCGACAGCTTTTCCAGCAATCACATGCATCAATGGACCACCTTGAAGACCTGGGAAGATCGCAGAATTAATTTTCTTAGCGATAGCTTCATCATTTGTCAAAATGAGTCCGCCGCGAGGGCCACGAAGGGTTTTGTGAGTGGTTGTCGTTGTCACATGAGCATATGGAACCGGACTTGGGTGATGACCAGATGCCACAAGACCTGCAATATGGGCCATATCAACCATTAGGTAGGCATCAACGCTGTCTGCAATCTCGCGAAATCTCGGAAAATCAATAATACGTGAATAAGCTGACGCCCCAGCAACGATTAATTTAGGTTTGATTTCTTTAGCCAAATCTGCTAATTTATCATAATCGATGCGTTCTGTGATTGGGTCAACTGAATAAGAGACAAAGTGATAAGTTTTTCCTGAAAAGCTGACTGATGCCCCGTGGGTCAAGTGACCACCGGCAGCTAAATCCATTCCAAGGACAGTATCGCCTGGTTGGATTAAAGCCATATAAGCTGCGGCATTAGCTTGACTTCCTGAGTGCGGTTGAACATTGGCAAACTTAGCACCAAACAATTCTTTGGCACGTTCGATAGCCAAATTTTCAACCACATCCACACAATCAGTACCGCCATAATAACGTTTTCCAGGATAACCTTCGGCGTATTTATTTGTCAGTACTGTTCCTTGAGCTGCCATAACAGCTTTAGAAACCACATTTTCAGAGTCAATGTTATTTTGTTGACGAACTTCTTCCGCATGAATAGCTTGCCAAAGTTCAGTGTCAAATGCTTCGTAGTTTTCATTGTCAAAAATCATATCCTTATCTCCCTTTTGATAAGATCAAATCACAATCTTCTCTTGATTGTAAAAGCCGAAACAGTATCAAATAAATTCCAACTCTAATCTTTTGCAAACGTCAACTCAGGGATTTGCGCTAACAAATCTTCTTTTGTAATAGCTCCCTGACGTAAAATACGTGCAAATTCACCAGACAAATCCAAAATTGTCGAGTCAACACCAGTGATGGAAGAATCATCGGCAAACCCTTCGACTGAATTGTCAAACTGCTTCTGGATTTGCGCAAAAACTTTGCCACTTTCTTGACCAGAAATATTAGCTGATGGTCCAATGAGAGGACCAGTCTCTTTAATAAGAGCCAAAGTCTGCGGGTGTTTTGGAATTCTAAAACCAATTGTTGATAAGCCAGAATTGATCCAAGCTGGCACGCGGTCATTTGCCTGTAAAATAATTGTTAACGGTCCAGGTAAAAAAGCATCATAGAGTTTTTTTAGATAAGTTGGCTGATTTTTTGAAAAAGCTAAAATCGTCTCGTAATCTGCCACATTAAGATTCATGGCTTTGTCTTTAGGACGACATTTTAAGCGATAAACATGTTCAACTGCTTCTTCATTCATGGCTTGTGCAAAAAGTCCATAAACTGTTTCTGTCGGCAAGATCACCGCACCACCCGTTTGAAGTATTTCTTCCAAATTAGCCATTATCCATCACGACCTTTCTATCTTTACCAAATATGTCTTCTAAGACACGGACACGTTTTTGTGGGAAATGTTTGCTAAGCAAAGCACGCAAACCATCTCCTTGCTTATAGCCAATTTCAAAATAAAGTTTACCATTTTCTGATAAATGCTCACCAGCACCTTCGATAATTTGACGGTAAATGGCAAAGCCATCCTCATCCGCAAAAAGTGCCAAGTGAGGTTCAGAAGCAAGAACATTCATCCCAACTTCATCTTTATCACCATAAGCAATGTAAGGCGGGTTTGAGATAATCACATCAAAAGTCCCTGTAATCTGACCGAAAACATCTGATTCTACAAAATCAAGCGACACTTGGTTGAGCTTACTGTTTTCTTCTGCCAATTGCAGAGCACCTTGCGAGATATCTGAGGCTGTAACTTGCCAGTCAGGTCGCGCAGACTTGAGTGAAATGGCAATAGCTCCGCTGCCTGTTCCAATATCTAAAACACGTAAATCAGCTTTGCTATTTTCCTTTAAAACCAAATCAACCAATTCTTCCGTTTCAGGTCTCGGAATCAAGACACGCTCATCAACCGCAAGCTCTAAATCACGAAAATAAGCTTTTCCAGTGATGTACTGTGGTGAGCGATGATCTTCTAGCTGAGCCATGATTGACTCAAGGATCTTCTGATCTGATTCAGTCACTTCTTTATTTTGATGTAAGATGAAATCAAGAAGACTCCAGCCCTTTAACTCACGAAAAACGTAAGTGAGGTTTTCTGGGTCCTCCCCAATTTCTTGTAATTGTTTTTCTAGTTGGCTGATTGTTTCAACGTAGTTCATTATTTATTTAACTCTTCTAGTTTCTTTGTTTGATCAAAAAGAATAAGCGCATCAATCACTTCATCCAATTTACCTGACAAAATGCTATCAAGTTTTTGCAATGTCAAACCAATACGGTGGTCTGTCACACGGTTTTGTGGGAAGTTATATGTACGGATACGTTCTGAACGATCACCAGTACCAACTGTTGATTTACGTTCAGCATCTTGTTCGTCTTGAGCGATTTGAGCAAAGTGGTCCGCAACACGCGCACGAATGACTTTCATGGCTTTATCACGGGTCTTTTGTTGTGTACGTTCTTCTTGCATTTCAACTTTGATACCAGTTGGAATGTGAACCATACGAACAGCTGTCGCAACTTTATTGACGTTTTGTCCACCAGCACCTGATGCATGATAAATGTCCACACGCAAATCTTTTGGATCGATTTCGTATTCTACTTCTTCAACTTCAGGCATAACAAGAACTGTCGCTGTTGATGTGTGGACACGACCTTGGCTTTCTGTAACAGGGACACGTTGTACACGGTGAGCACCTGATTCGTATTTCAATTTAGAATAAACTGATTGACCTGAGACCATGACAACAACTTCTTTGATACCACCAACACCGTTGTAAGAAGCTTCCATAACCTCAAACTTCCAACCTTGGCTTTCAGCGTATTTTTGGTACATTTGAAGAAGGTCGCCTGCAAAGAGGGCTGCTTCATCACCTCCAGCGGCACCGCGGATTTCCAAGATGATGTTTTTATCATCGTTAGGGTCTTTTGGTAAAAGAAGAATTTTAAGTTTTTCTTCGTAATCTTCTTTTGCTGCTTTTGATTCTTTAAGTTCTTCTTTTGCCATTTCTTCAAGTTCTGGATCACCACCAGCATCTTTGAGCATTTCTTCGGCATCTTCGATGTTTTGAAGAACTTTTTTGTATTCACGGTAAACAGCTACTGTTTCACGTGTGCTTGCTTCTTCTTTTGACAAATCCATGAAACGTGTTGTATCACTAACGATATCTGGGTCACTTAGTAATTCTCCTAATTCTTCATAACGGTCTTCGAGCGCTTGTAGCTGATCATAAATGTTCATGTGTGTTTATTATCCTCTCTCTTACAAATTCATTTCTTATTTTTCAGTTGAAATCATGGGATTAAAATAGTGTTTACGACAAACGGGGATGTAAGTTTCATTTCCACCAATTTGAATTTGGTCCCCCTCGTAAACCGGTTTTCCATTTTCAGTTCGCAAAACCATTGTGGCTTTTTTCGAGCAAAACTGGCAAATAGTTTTAATTTCATCAATTTTATCTGCTAAAAGCAGTAGGTATTTTGAACCTTCGAATAATTCATTCTGAAAATCATTTTTTAACCCAAAAGCCATCACAGGGACTTCTAGTTCATCAACCACACGAGCTAATTCGTAGACATGCTTTTTCGTTAAAAACTGACATTCATCAATAAGAACACAATAAGGTTTTTCTGGAAGAGCTTTGACGTAAGCAAAAACATCCATCTCATTAGTAATTGCAATAGCTTCACGGCGCATACCGATACGACTAGAAACAATACCATAACCATCACGAGTATCAAGTGCTGAAGTCATGATGATAACAGGTTTTCCTTGTTCTTCATAGTTATGGGCTACTTTTAAAATTTCAATAGTCTTACCAGAATTCATGGTTCCATATTTATAATAGAGTTGAGCCAAAAGTGACAATCCTACCTTCTACTAATATTCTACTATTCTATCATAAAATCGCTCATGGATAAACAAGTAGAATAAGCAAATTAGCCAGACAAACGCGTCTTCATCCCACCAGACTAAGTATTTGAGCAACAAAAAAAGCTAAAGCAAATTTTGCTTTAGCTTTTATCACAAAATGTGATATCGGAAACCAACACTATTGAATAACAAATCAAAGCACTAAATAGCCATCCAAATGCCACTCCTTGTACTATTAAGTTGTTAATGCTTACTAAGAATTATAACACAGCAGGTCATGTAAATTTGATGACGCTTTATTAAAAGAATCACGATTATGTTACAGAAATGTATTGTCCGAAAAAAATCTCCAATCAAACAGCCCAAAACCTTATTGACGAAGTAAGCAGATTAAAGTATCTTAT
>ERZ773186.3567-NODE-3567-length-10226-cov-32.948186_pt1 | contig 10226 bp, 8 predicted proteins | sample MGYA00581000_ERZ773186 | MGnify/ENA primary metagenome ERZ773186 (study PRJEB29015, sample SAMEA2737752) | human gut metagenome | biome: human gut; feature: human-associated habitat; material: faeces | place: China | collected 2012 ... | reverse complement strand
CGATTTTTCCATACCGAAACAGACGGCCCCAAAACAGGACCGTCTGCTTACCTATTTAAATATAAGTCAATTACAGCTCGATCTCCTGCAGGCGCAGCAGGGCGAGGATATAGATCTTCAGCGCTTCGATCAGCTTATCGAAGTTGGCACCCTCGTTGGCACCGTGCATCGGGCCGGCGAATTCCGGCAGGGGCAGGTCGGTGTGCTCGGGGCCGAAGCTGACCGCATAGGGGAAGTGGCGGGCGTAGGTGCCGCCGCCCATGGTAAAGGGGGTCTTGCCCTCGCCGGTCACATCGTTGTAGGTGTTGATCAGGGTCTGGATGGCCGGGCTGTCGGCATCAATATAGAACGGCACGCGGCTCGTTACATTCTCGATGCGGGCGGCCGCGCCGCAGATCTTCTCCATGGCGGCAGTCATCTTCTCGGGATCGGTGTTGGTGGGATAGCGGCAGTCGAAGCTCTGGCGGATGATGCCGTCCTTCATCTCGATCGTGCCGCCGATAATGGTCAGCGGGTCGAACAGGCCGTCATCTGCGGCAATGCCCAGGGCACTGCCGTCGGTGGAGGCGTGCAGGGTGTGCAGCACCTGCAGATAAGTGGTCTCGGCCGGGGGGCAGACCTTGCTTTCCAGCAGGCAGGTAACGATCAGCCCAATGGCATTTACGGTGCCTTGCGGCATGGCGGCGTGGCCGCTTTTGCCCCAGCCGCGGATGATGGTGGAGCCGCTCTCCCCTGCCTCGAAGGTCACGCCCTCGGTCTGTACCAAGGCGCCGGCGGCGACCTGCACAGTGCAGGAAGCACGGTCCGGCACGGCGTTGTGGGCGACGCCGCCCTCGAACGCCGTGATGATGCCGTTCTCAAACTTCGGGCTGACGAGCTCGCCGTTGAAGCCGCCCTTCTCGCCGTTGCAGACCGGGAACTCGGCGTCCGGCGTAAAGCAGAAGGCGGGCATCGGGTAATGCTCGGCGTAGTAGTCTACGTCGTGCATGTTCGTCTCCTCGTTGGCACCCAGCAGGGCACGCACGGGGTATTTCAGCGCCGCGCCGCTGTCCTTCAGGTACTTCAGCGCGTACAGGCAGAGGATGCTTGGGCCTTTGTCGTCGGCCACGCCGCGGCCCAGCAGCCAGCCGTCCCGCACGCGGACGGTGTAGGGGTCGGCGTCCCAGCCGTTGCCCTCGGGCACAACGTCGGTGTGGGTGATGGTCGCCAGGAACTTCTGGCCGTCGGCGATCCTGCCCGTCTCGGCCCAGCCGATGTAGCTGTCGGCGTTGAAGGTGTCCAGGCCCAGCTCGTCGGCGATCTCCAGCGCCTTGGCCAGCGCGGCCTTGGGGCCGGGGCCGAACGGTGCGCCCGGCTCGGGTGCGCCCTCCACGCTGGGCACGGCCACCAGACGGGTGATGTCGCGCAGGATGTTGTCGCGGTTTTCCTCCACAAAGGCGTCAATGGACGCCCAGCGCGGATCGTTCACGTTCATAAGAATTTCCTCCTGATGTTTTTTATTCAGTATAGCACATTGGCGAAATTTGTAAACGGAAAATTGCGTCGGGGTCAGTGCAGGGGTCGGCGCTCCCGACGCCCCGCATTACCGCATACGCCCCTCCCCGCCCATCAGTGCCGTCATCTCCTCGATGCGCTCCAGCGGGAACGGCGGGGTGCAGAGCGGGCGCATGGCGATGCTCATGAGAAGCATCGGGTTGTCGTCCGCGGCGATGCGGTTGGATGTCAGTTTGCCGCAGAGGCGGCAGCGGTGGATGATGGCCCACTCGCCGCCCTTGCGCACCCAGACGGCCACGGGCTCCATCTGCCCGCCGCAGTCTGCGGCGCGGTCCCCGGGTTCATTGTCCAGATGCAGGCTGGTCAGGCAGTTGGGGCAGTGGTTGCGGTGCTGTGTGCCCGCCCCGATGGGCACCACGACCCGCCCGCAATGCTTGCAGGTAAAGGTGTCGTCACAGCGGTGGTTTTTATAATATCCGTTCTGAAATTGCTTGCGCTTGTTTTCACGGTTCATAGGGTGTGTCCTCCCGAATTTTTACAGTAAGCGGTAAAAAATCCGTATGGGAGGAACGCGTAGCATTTGGCAATGGCGCGACTTCCCGGTCAGCGCACAAGCTCCAAAGCACCTGATTTCAAAAAGCAGTTCTCCTTATTATAATAAAAATGATTGCAGGGGCGGCCGCAGGGATGCATGCCGTATGCGCCCGTCCGTTTGCTGCGGGGAAAATTTACGCTTCCTCTTCCCTGCCGTTCATCGTGACGATCTCGCAGATGGCGCGGCCGGTCGGGGTGCCGGCGAGGCCGCCGATGCCGGTCTCGCGCAGATCCTGACTCATCGCGTTGCCGACCTCGGCCATCGCATCAATGACCTCGTCGGCCGGGATATGCCCGACCACACCGGCCAGCGCCATATCGGCGGCGGAGACGGCGTTCATGGCGCCGATGACATTGCGCTTGATGCAGGGTATCTCCACAAGGCCCGCCACCGGGTCGCAGACAAGCCCCTCCAGATTTGTGAGCGCCATGGCGAACGCCTCGGCGCACTGCTCAGCCGTGCCGCCCCGGATGTCCACCAGTGCGGCGGCAGCCATTGCGCTGGCAGCGCCGACCTCCGCCTGACAGCCGCCCTCGGCACCCGCCAGCGTGGCGCGGGCGGCGATGACCTGCCCGAAGCCTGCCGCCACATACAGTGCGTCGCAGACGGCGTTCTCGTCTGCCTGCCCGGCGCGCGCCAGCGGCAGCAGCACCGCCGGCAGCACCCCGCAGCTGCCCGCCGTGGGCGCGGCCACGATGCGCTTCATGCAGGCGTTGCACTCGGCGGTTTTTAGGGCTTCCGCTGTTACTGCGGCCAGATAATCATCGCCCAGCAGGCGTCCCTGCTGCCACGCCTGCTCCACCTTGGCGGCATCGCCGCCGGAAAGGCCGCTGCGGCTGCGCTGCGTGGGGTCGTATTCCTGACTGGTGGCCTGCATCACCTGCCACAAATGCCGCATGGCGGCGCGGCTGTGCGCCTCGGTCAGGCGGCTCTCCTCCAAATCGCTGCGCAGCACCGCTTCTGCCAGCGTGATCTTCTGGCTGCGGGCGGCAGCCAGCATCTCTTCACAGGACAAAAATGCCATGGCTCATTCCTCCGTTTCTTCCGGCTCGTCCACGTTCAGGCAGGTCACCTTCAGCAGACCCGGCATCACCGCCAGCTGCCGCTCCAGCGCGTGGGGGATGTGGGAGTCGCACTCCAGCACCATCACCGCATAGCCGCCCGCAGCGGCGCGGAACACCTGCATGGACGCGATATTGATGCGCCGCAGTGCCAGCGCCATGGTCACCTCGGCAATGCAGCCGGGGGTGTCCTCGTTGTGGATGATGAGGGTGTTGCTGTCCCCGCCGAAATCCGCCGGTACGCCGTCGATCTCCGTGACGCGGATGCGTCCGCCGCCCACTGACGCCGCCTTGAGCGAAAGCTGCCGCCCGGTGCGGCTGGTCAGGGTGAGCACGGCGGTGTTGGGGTGGGCAGAGCGCAGCTCTACCGGGTGGATGCTGAACTGCATCCCCCGCTGCGCGGCCAGTGCAAAGCTGTCCGGCAGGCGGGGGTCGTCCGGGCGCAGACCCAGCAGCCCCGCCACCAGTGCACGGTCGGTGCCGTGGCCTTTGCCGGTGGTGGCAAAGCTGCCGTACAGGCCAATGTCTGCCTGCGCCGGCACCTCGCCCAGAAGCTTTTGTGCGGTATAGCCGATCTTTGCCGCACCGGCGGTGTGGCTGGAAGAGGGTCCGATCATCACCGGGCCCAGAACATCAAATAATCGCATAGGGGACAGCCTTCCTTTCCTGAGGGTTTTCCCACTTTTGCGCGGCAGCTGCTGCCGCAAAACGCGCTTTTTTCCTGCTTGAATGGACTAAAATTGCCAAAACGGCACATTTTTATCAAGTTTATTATACCGCTTTTGCTGCACTTGTGCTATAATAACTTTATTAATGTTTGAAAATGTCCCCAAAATGGCGTTCTGGCTGCTGCCTTGCAGCGCCGCCCCGCCGCCAAGGGAACAACACGGAGGGTAGATCCTATGAAACTGGTAAGCGTGGAAACTCCTGAAAAGAGTGTCTGCAAAATGACCTTCAGCGCTACGGCTGAGGAACTGGAGGCCGCCTCCAATGCGGTCTATGAGCGCACCCGCGCCACTTATACCATCAAGGGCTTCCAGAAGGGCGAGGCCGACCGCGCACAGATCGAGGCTGACCGCGGCGAGCACACCTTCTGGTACGATGCCATCAACGACCTGATGGATCAGGATGTGCCTGCTTTGTACGAGGCTGCTTTGAAGGAACACGGCTTTGCGCCGGTGGATGATCCCAGCTACGATCTGGTAAGCGTGAAAAAGGACGAGGGTTTTGTGGCTACCGCCACCGTGGCGCTGCAGCCCGAGCTGAAACTGACCAAGACCACCGGCTTTACCACCCAGTGCGTCACCCCGGAGGTGACCGACAAGGAGATCGACACGGTGCTGGAGCGCCGCCGCAACTACGCCGCAGAGCTGGTGCCCCACAAGGGCCCCGCTGTAAAGGGCAATGTGGTGCACATGGACTTTGAGGGTCTTCTGGACGGTGTGGCCTTTAAGGGCGGCACGGCAAAGGACCAGTCGGTGCAGCTTGGCAGCGGCCGCATGATCCCCGGTTTCGAGGACGGCATTCTGGGCCACAAGGCAGGGGACGAGTTCGAGATCAACGTCACCTTCCCCAAGAACTACCCCAACAAGGAGCTGGCCGGCAAGCCTGTCGTGTTCAAGATCAAGCTGCATGACGTGTGCGTGCGTCAGCTGCCCGCCCTGAACAGCGATTTTGCCAAGAAGATGGGCAAGGAGACCATGGAGGAGTACCGCGCTTTCGTGAAGCAGCAGCTGTTCGACGGCCGCCACGGCGGTGCGCTGAACCACGCCAAGGATCAGATCCTTGGTCAGCTGGCCGATGCCGCAGAGGGCGAGATCCCCAGCATTCTGGTGGAAAACGCCTACCAGCAGCAGATGCAGGTCATCCAGCAGCAGCTGCAGATGCAGCGCATGAGCCTGACCACCTATCTGAGCCAGATCCACGAGACCCGCGAGAGCTTTACTGCCAAGGTGCGTGCCGCCGCAGAGAAGAACACCCGCGCCCGCATGGCACTGCTGCAGATCGCACAGCAGGAGAACCTGCTGCCCACCGATGAGGAGATCGACAAGCAGCTGGCTGAACGCGCCGAAAAGACCAAAAAGACGGTGGAGGAGATCAAGGCAGGCACCGACGTTGCCGCCCTGCGCCGCAACGAGGGCATCCGCAAGGCTGCCGATTGGGTCATCGACCACTCCACCATCGAGGAAAAGGTAGAGAGCAAGTAAGCGCTGACGGTTTGGAATGCGCGCCGCGCTGCTCTGCGCATAATCAGCGGAAGTATTATTCTTAAATAGATCAATGCCGGGCGGTCTGCGGACCGCCCGGCATTGCATTTTCACGGGAAAGGTCGTAAAGGAGAACTGCATTCCTTTCTGTGAAAAATGAACCGGGAAAATCCGCAGATTTTCCCGGTTCTCAAATTTAAAATTGTTTTTCCTCTATTGATGCGCAGAGCAGCGCGGCGCGCATTTAAATCGTTTTTCAGGTCAGAAGGTTGAAGCCCATGATGACCACGCCCAGCACCACCAGCACGACGCCGGTGGCGCGGTTCAGGGTCTTGGGAGTGGCCTTGTTGGCAAACACGGCGGCAATGCGCGCCCACAGCAGGGTGAACACCACGCACAAGCCCCATACCAGCCAATCAGGCGTGCCGCCGATCATAAAGTGGGACACCGCACCGGTCAGGGCGGTAAAGGTCATGATGAACACGCTGGTGCCCACGGCAGTTTTCAGTTCGTACCCCAGCACGCTGGTGAGGATGAGCAGCATCATCATGCCGCCGCCCGCGCCGATAAAGCCGCAGATGAAGCCGATGAGCACGCCGCACACCACCGACTGCACCGCACGCTTTTGCGCGCTGACCCCCTGCATGGCTTCCTTGGTGGTCATCACCGGACGCAGGATGAACTTGATGCCCAGCAAAAAGGTCATGAACACCGAGAAGCCGCCCATGGTGGCGGAGGGCATCTTGCTGGCCACCCAGCTGCCCACCACCGTAAAGGCAAGCACGCTTGCCATCATGATCAGGCCGTTTTTGATATCCAGATTCTTGTTTTTATGGTAGGTATAGGCGGACACCGCACTGGCCAGCACATCCGAGGAAAGGGCAATGCCCACCGCCATGTAGGGGTCCATGTGCAGGAAGGTGATGAGCATGGGGCTGATGACCGCCGCCGCGCTCATACCGGCAAAGCCGGTGCCAAGGCCGGCACCCATGCCGGCAAAAAAGGTGACAAGCACCGTAAACAGCAAGTGCATTTTATCCATTCTCCTTTAAGATCTCGTCCAGATTTTTCCCGATGATCTCCATGGTGCGGAAAAACGCCTCCCGGGTGGCGGCATCGGTGTTTTGCAGCAGACGGGCAAAAAAGCGCTCCTGCACCTCGCGCCCCCGTGCGATGACCGGCTGCGCCTTTTCGGTGCACAGCAGCTGGGTCTTGCGGCGGTCGCCCGCCACGGCGCGGCGCTCCAGATACCCCTCCTGCACCAAGCGATCCACGTTTACCGACACAAGGTTCGCTTTGATCTTGCGGATCTCCACGATATCCCGGGCGGTGGTGCAGTCCGGGTTGTTTGCCAGAAACATCAGGATGTCAAAAGCGGTCTGGGGCAGCTTGAGTTCCTGACACAGCGGCTTGCACATGGCGCTGTACGCCTGCGCGGTCTTGAAGCTGATCTCTATGGTAGGGTTCATGCGGCGCTCCTTTTGTTCTTATATGGACAGTTCATTTTTGAAGTATTATAGTACAGATGAAGGGAGATGTCAAGAGAAAAAGAGAACCAGCACATCCTGCGGACGCGCCGGTTCTCTTTTTCAATATGATGATTGCGTTCAGAACACCGCCACAGCGACCAGACGCACCAGCAGGGCACACAGCCATGCCACGGCGCACTGGTTGACCACCATGATGGTGGCCCACTTGCCGCCAAGCTCCCGCTTGACCGAGGCCACCGCCGCGATGCAGGGGGTGTACAGCAGGCAGAACACCAGCAGCGGTGCGGCCTGTGCCGGGGTGAGGGCTGCGGTCAGGGCAGCGGTAGAGCCGAAGAGGACCAGCAGCGAGGACACCACGCTCTCCTTTGCCATAAAGCCGGAGATAAGAGCGGTGGAGATGCGCCAGTCCGCAAAGCCCAGCGGGGCAAACAGTGGGGCGATATCGCCCGCAATGCGCGCCAGAATGCTGGTCTGCGGGTCAGCAGTCAGCGACAGATGCAGGTCAAAGTTCTGCAAGAACCAGATGACGATGGTGGCACCAAAGATGATTGTAAAGGCTCTCTGCAGGAAGTCCCGCGCCTTTTCCCACAGCAGCTGCGCCACGTTTTTCAGGCCGGGCAGGCGGTAGTTGGGCAGCTCCATGACAAAGGGCACGGCCTCGCCCTTGAACACGGTGCTCTTGAGCAGCAGCGCCGCCAGCACGCCCACCAAGATGCCGGTGAAGTACAGCAGCACCATCACAAGCCCTGCGTACTTGGGGAAGAACGCCGCCGCAAACAGGCTGTAAATGGGCAGCTTTGCGGAGCAGCTCATGAACGGGGTGAGCAGGATGGTCATTTTGCGGTCGCGCTCCGAGGGCAGGGTGCGGCTTGCCATCACGCCGGGCACGGTACAGCCAAAGCCGATGAGCATGGGCACGATGCTGCGGCCGGACAGGCCGATGCGGCGCAGCAGCTTATCCATCACAAAGGCCACACGCGCCATGTAGCCGGTATCCTCCAGCATGGAGAGGAAGAAGAACAGCACCACGATGATGGGCAGAAAGCTCAGCACGCTGCCCACGCCGGTAAAGATGCCGTCGATGACCAGCGAGTGCACCGCCGCGTTGACGTTCCAGTTGGTCAGGGCGGTGTCCACAATGCCGGTCAGGGCGTCGATGCCCATCTCCATGAGGTTCTGGAAAAACAGGCCGATGACGTTGAAGGTGAGGAAGAACACCAGACCCATGATGGCGATAAAGGCCGGGATGGCGGTGTACTTGCCGGTAAGGAACTTGTCGATGCGGTTGGAGCGCAGCTGCTCCTTGCTTTCGTGGGGCTTGACCACCGTCTGCGCCACCAGCTCCTGAATAAAGGAGAACCGCATATCCGCAATGGCGGCGGCGCGGTCCAGCCCGCGCTCCTGCTCCATCTGCACGATGATATGTTCGATCATTTCTTTTTCGTTGGGGTCCAGCTTCAGCGCTTCCTCAATGCGGGGATCGCCCTCCACCAGCTTGGTGGCGGCAAACCGCACCGGAATGCCCGCCGCCTTGGCGTGATCCTCAATGAGGTGCAAAATGCCGTGGATGCAGCGGTGCACCGCGCCGCCGTGGTCATCCTCGCTGCAAAAATCCATCCGCCCGGGGCGCTCCTGATACTTTGCCACATGGACGGCGTGGTCTACCAGCTCGTCCACGCCCTCGTTCTTGGCGGCAGAGATGGGGATGACCGGGATGCCCAGCATCGCCTCCATCTTGTTGATGCGCACCGTGCCGCCGTTGCCGCGCATTTCGTCCATCATATTCAGCGCCAGCACCATGGGGATATCCAGCTCCATCAGCTGCATGGTCAGGTAGAGGTTGCGCTCGATGTTGGTGGCGTCCACGATGTTGATGATGCCGGTGGGCTTTTCGCCGATGATGAACTGCCGGGTGACGATCTCCTCGCTGGAATAAGGAGACATGGAGTAGATGCCCGGCAGGTCGGTGACCTCGGTCTCCGGGTGTCCCTTGATGGCGCCGCTCTTGCGGTCCACCGTCACACCCGGAAAGTTGCCGACGTGCTGGTTGGAGCCGGTGAGCTGGTTGAACAGGGTAGTCTTGCCGCAGTTCTGGTTGCCCGCCAGCGCAAAGGTCAGGGTCTTATCCTCCGGCAGGGGATGCTCCCCCTCCTTGGTGTGGTACTTGCCGCCCTCGCCAAGACCCGGGTGCTCCACCATCTTCTCCGCCACCGGGGCGTGCACCGCCGGGGTCTTTTCGGTGGGGGTCACGGTGATCTGTGCCGCGTCGTCCAGACGCAGGGTCAGCTCATAGCCGTGGATGCGCAGCTCCATGGGGTCGCCCATGGGTGCCAGCTTTACCAGCGTGACCTCCGCCCCGGGGATCAGACCCATATCCAGAAAATGCTGCCGCAGTGCGCCTGCACCGCCCACAGCATCCACTATGGCGCTTTTGCCGATCTGTAACTCTTTTAACGTCATATCCGTTGCCTTCTTTTATATGTACTGTCCTTGTGTGTTAGTCCGTGTTAACAAATGTAGTATAGGCTAACTGACAGCGGATGTCAATAGAGAATATCGACACAAAAAAAGCACCGCACACTCTCAGGCGAGAATATGCGGTGCTCCGATTCAAATCATGATTACTTCACGGTGTGGTAGCCATCGGGGTTGTTCTTCTGCCAGTTCCAGCTGTCGGCGCACATCTCCTCGATGCCGTACTCAGCCACCCAGCCCAGCTCGTTCTTGGCCTTGGTGGGGTCGGCGTAGCACTCGGCAATATCACCGGGGCGGCGGGGATCAATGACATAGGGGATCTCCTTGCCGCAGGCCTTGGAGAAGGCGTGGATGACGTCCAGCACGCTGTAACCCTTGCCGGTGCCCAGATTGCAGATGAAGAGGCCGCAGCCGGTCTCCAGCTTGCGGATGGCGCACACATGGCCCCGGGCCAGATCCACAACGTGGATGTAGTCACGCACACCGGTGCCGTCCGGGGTGGGGTAGTCGTTGCCAAAGACGTGCACCTTTTCCAGCTTGCCCACAGCCACCTTGGCAATGTAGGGCATCAGGTTGTTGGGGATGCCGTTGGGGTCCTCGCCGATCAGGCCGCTCTTGTGGGCGCCGATGGGGTTGAAGTAGCGCAGCAGCGCCACATTCAGGCTGGGGTCAGCCTTGCAGACGTCCTGCAGGATGCGCTCGGTGAAGGCCTTGGTGGTGCCGTAGGGGTTGGTGGTAGCACCCACAGGGAAGTCCTCGGTGATGGGCACACTGGCGGGGTCGCCGTAGACGGTAGCGGAGGAGCTGAACACGAAGTTATGGCAATCATGATGGCGCATCACGTCCAGAATGACCAGCGTGCAGTTGAGGTTATTGTAGTAGTACTCGATGGGCTTGGACACGC
>ERZ773186.3555-NODE-3555-length-10249-cov-16.233765_pt1 | contig 10249 bp, 10 predicted proteins | sample MGYA00581000_ERZ773186 | MGnify/ENA primary metagenome ERZ773186 (study PRJEB29015, sample SAMEA2737752) | human gut metagenome | biome: human gut; feature: human-associated habitat; material: faeces | place: China | collected 2012 ... | reverse complement strand
TGACTTTGTCACGCAGCTCGTCGCTACCTTTCGGGAACGCAATACCGTATTGCTGTGCTTCCAGAGAGTCCCCCACCGCTTTGAACTGACCGTTACCGGCAGTTTTGATAAAGTAAAGAATGTTTGGCGTATCATGCAGTACTGCGTCTGCGCGGTTGGTGCCCAGTTCCATATAAGCGTTGTCGATATTCGGGAACTGACGCAGATCTTTGGTTTTGATGTTCGCTTTCGCGTAATCAACGGAGCCGGTGCCACTCTTCACAGCAACCACTTTACCGTCGAGATCTTTCACGCTTTTCACATCGTTATTGTTGGCTTTCACCATCACTAACAGACCGCTTTTGTAGTAGCCGTCAGAGAAATCGATCGCTTTTTTACGCTCGTCGGTAATAGTGATGCCCGCCAGCGCCAGATCGACGTTTTTGGTTTGCAGTGCTGGGATGATGCCGCTGAAATCCATCGGTTTCAGTTCGTAATCCAGCTTTAATTCTTTGGCGATAGCAGCCCACAGATCCACATCAAAACCAACGTATTTGTCGCCCTGTTTAAATTCAAACGGAACGAATGCGGTATCCGTCGCCACAACCAGTTTTTTCTCCGCGGCATGAGAAGAAACCGCAAAAGCCAGGGTCAGTGCAGCCAGTGAAACTTTTAATACAGACTTCATAGCATTTCCTTTTTTCTATCCACGGGACGATCCCCTGCGTGACATTTACGTATATGAAAAAATCGTGCCAGTTTTACAACTCATTGTTTTTACGAGATGCAGTGAATCTGATTGCACGATTTAAGGGGCAAACTCTTTTTATTGCACCACTTCAGGGCACCAATTTGGTGCGCCAAAATCGTGAATAAAAAACCAGATTTATTTAGCTTAAATTATGATGAAAAAACAATCTTTGAGTAACGTTTATGTGATGTTGTTGATACAAATAATTTACGTAACAACATAAAAAGGAGAGGGCACTCGCACCAAAATGGTGCAATTTCAGGAGTCAGGCTTGATGGGAAAGGAGATCAAAATCCGATGCGCAGCCGATTTTCTTACCAGCATTATTCGTCTATTTGCATGTGAGAAACGCTAAAAAGCGTATCGGCTCAATTAATGCTGCATAAAACCTCATATCTCCCAAAATATCACGAATCTTCACAAGAATTTGTGAAGGGTATTTTCAGTGGATATTATGAATTGTTTAATATTTTCAATTTCTTGTGATTGATTTGTGCGTTTTTGAAATGTGCTTTTTTGTGATAATCATCATGTGAATGTGAATGTAACTCCCGAATAATATTCACCATAAGTTGTCTGGCATGAGGGAGAGATTTCATGGCTATCATCATGGGCGTCATCGCTGACGATTTTACTGGCGCGACCGATATTGCCTGTTTTATGGCTGAGAATGGGTTTCGGGTTGCGTTGTTACCAGGTTTGCATGCGCTCACGCAGTCCTGGGATGAGGCGGCCGATGCGATAGTCATTTCGTTGAAAAGTCGTTCATTACCTGCGGATCACGCCATTGAGCAGACTTTACTAAGTTATCACTGGTTGCGAGACTGTGCGGGAGCGCAGCAGATCTACTTCAAATATTGCTCAACATTTGATTCCACTGCAGATGGCAATATCGGTCCTGTTAGTGATGCTCTGATGAAGGCAATGGCTACGCCTTATGTCGTGCATTGTCCCGCTTTGCCTCAAAATGGCCGCACCGTTTTCCATGGACATCTCTTTGTTAACGGTGTGCTCCTTAACGAATCGGGCATGGAAAAACACCCACTGAATCCCATGACCGACGCCAACTTGCTGCGCGTGCTGGCGGCGCAGACCCCCAATAGTGTTGGTAACATTGATCTGCGTACGGTTCAACAGGGCGAGCAGGCCATCGCCACTGCACTTGCCCGCTGCCATGCTGAAGGGAAGCAACACATTATTGTCGATGCATTAACTGAAAATGATCTGCAAAGTCTGGCGAATGCATTACGCCATGCCCCTCTACTGGCTGGTGGTTCCGGGCTGGGTGGCGCGTTAGCCGCGTGTTTACAACAGCACCTTCATATGCCAGCCACCGCGTTTCCCCATCCTGCCAGAACTGTAATCTTCTCAGGAAGTTGTTCCGTGATGAGTAATCGACAGGTGGAGACCTACAAACCGCATGCAGCCACGCAGTTGCTCGATGTTGCCCGTTGTATAAACGATGGCAATAGATATAGCGATCAATTACTGCAATGGACAATGGCGCACATCAATGATCCGCTGGCTCCATTGATTTACGCCACTCAACCTGCGGATGTGTTGAAATCTATACAGCAAACCTGGGGCGAACATGCGGCAAGTAAAGCCATTGAACAAACGTTCGCGCAACTTAGCCAAAAATTGCAGGCTGCAGGTGTCAATACTTTTATTGTGGCTGGGGGCGAAACTTCCGGGACGGTAGTGGAAGCACTCAACGTGAAACGGCTAACGGTGGGGAACGCTATTACGCCGGGCGTGCCATGGGTTTTTTCGGCAGAACCTCCCCTGGCACTGGCGCTGAAATCCGGCAATTTTGGGGAGCCTGATTTTTTCATTAAGGCCCAGGAGCATGGATTATGAGTGAACTCATCGAACAACAATTACGTGAACAACTTGTCTATTACGGCCATTCGCTCTTTATGCGCGGTCTCAGTAGTGGCGGTTCCGGCAATATCAGCGTCAAATTGTCTGATGATCGTTTTCTGGTTACGCCAACCAATTCCTGTCTTGGCGAATTAGAAAGTGAAAGAGTGAGTCTTATTGATATTAATGGCAACCATATCAGCGGTGATAAGCCCTCTAAAGAGGTGCCTATGCATCTGGCCTGGTATCGACATCGTCCGAACTGTGGGGCGGTAGTACATCTGCACTCTCCATGGCTAACGGCACTTTCGTGTTTACCTTGCACAACACCAGAGAATTGTTTACCGCCGCTTACTCCTTATTACGTAATGCGTGTAGGTAAATTACCGTTATTGCCCTATTTCAAACCAGGGCATGAGGATATCGCTACAGCATTAAGCCATATAGCGGCAGACTCTACCGCTGCGCTGCTGGCGAATCATGGCCCAGTTGTCAGCGGAAGCACATTGCGTGAAGCGGTATTTAATGCCGAAGAACTGGAAGACAGTGCTCGCATCTGGCTGACCTTAAAACCACTTGGCTACGTTCCACTCTCGGCGAAAGCCATTGCAGAGCTGGAACAGGCCAGATGATAACGAGGTGAGAAGATGATCCCCGAACAACGGCGAGACTTTATTTACCGCTACGTCCATGAGAAAAATGTTGCCTCATTTAATGAACTGGCAGAGTTGATGAGCGTTTCGCATATGACAGTGCGTCGCGATATTCAATTACTGGAAGAAGAAGGCAAAGTTATTACTATCAATGGCGGCGTGAAGCTGAACAATCAACTTAAATTGGAGTTACCGTGGCGGGAAAAAGCTGAACTACATCATGATATTAAACGTGATATGGGGCAGCTCGCTGCGATGTTGATAGAACCAGGGCAGACACTCTATTTAGATGCCGGGACGTCTCTGTTTGAGGTCGCAAAAGCGATTGCCGCCAGCCAGTGCTTTAATCTGACCATCGTGACAAATGATTTTTCCATCAGTCATTATCTGATGGATATGCCATATATCACGCTTTACCACACTGGGGGGCTGGTAGATCAACGCAATCGTTCTTGTTTAGGGAAAAGTGCAGCTGATTTTCTGCGCACGATTAATATCGATGTTGCATTTCTTAGCTCCTCTTCATGGGATACCGAAAGAGGAATGTCAACGCCAAGTGAGGGAAAAGCGACAGTGAAAGAGGCAGTACTTACGGTCTCCCGTCGTCGTGTATTGGTGTGTGATAGCAGTAAATTCGGCAAATACGGAATGTTCCATATCTGCGAACTTAACAAACTGACAGATATCATTTCTGATAACCAGTTGCCTTTAATGGCGCAGGAAAGCATTACACAGCAGGGCGTTAAATTACATCTGGTTAATAGCCGGGAGGGAACGCAACATGTTGAAGCTGGCGGCTAATCTCGACTGGTTGTTCACTGAACTGCCGATGTCTGCACGGTTTCATGCAGCCAGGCTGGAGGGGTTTCGTGCTGTTGAAGGAATGTTTTTCTGTCAACATCCTCTGGAAATGTTGCGAATCGCTCAGCAAGAATCGGGTATGAGCGTGGTGTTGATGAATGCCCCCGCAGGTGACTGGCAACAAGGTGAGCGTGGTCTGGCTGCACTTCCTGGTCGCGATGATGAATACCTGAACAGTTTGCTCATTGCCCGCCGATATGCCGGGACGCTGGGATGCAGGCTAGTTCATGTTATGGCGGGCCTTCGCGATCACTCTGTGACAGAAGATGAACAACTGGCGTTATTGGTTAACCGCTTGCGCACAGCCTGTGATGTGCTGGCGGAAAAAGGTATTACAGTATTAATCGAGCCCCTAAATCCTGAAGATATGCCCGGGTATTTAATTAATAGCCTGCCACGAGCCAAAGATATTATTCGGCAGGTTTCTCGCCAGAATATTGGTTTGCAGTTTGATATTTATCATTGTCAAAAAATTCATGGTAATGTCACTAAAAATATAGAGGATTATTTGTCACTAGTTAAGCATTTTCAGATTGCCTCTGTGCCTGGTCGCCATGAACCAGGTTCTGGTGAGCTAAATGATACGTGGATATTAAATTTTATTGATCAAACAAACTTTCAGGGCTGGATTGGCTGTGAATATAAACCTTCCACCCTGACAACTGCGTCATTACGCTGGATGAAGCCATATTTATAATATCTCTTTCTGGAGGAAATATGTCGGATGCCGTTATAATTTCGCTGGCGCCTGTAGCCGCGGATTGCACCAGAGTCATACCCGAAGAATTGGCGCAGGAGATTTTGACTTGCGTTGAATATGGAGCGGCAATTGTTCATTTACACGTTCGAGATAAGCAAGGCAAGTTAACGCCAGATACAACTGACTTCCAGTCAACCATTGATCTCGTCAGACATCAATCAGACTTAATTATTCAGGCTTCTACGGGCGGAGTCTCTGCCATGTCCATCGCCGAGCGCTGCGCGCCACTGGACTGCCCTGGCGTTGAAATGGCGTCGCTGAATGTAGGGTCGGTAAACCTTGGTGATGCCGTCTATGCTAATCCAACACCGGATGTCGAATATTGTTCACAGCAAATTACCGCGCGTAATATCGTTCCTGAATTTGAAGTGTTTGAAATAGGAATGGTTAATAACATTTTAACTCTCCATGAAAAAATAAAATTCAGGAAACCCATGCTATTTAATATTGTGCTGGGTCATCGAGGAAGTTCTCCGGCGACAATAGAAGCATTAATTGCGATGCGCAGTATGATCCCGCGAGATGCACTATGGGGTATTACTCACTTTGGCAGAAAGAATTTTGATGTTATTGCTGCGGCAGTGGGTATGGGAGCCAGTGAGGTCAGAATTGGTTTTGAAGATAGTTATTATTTGAGTGCGGAGGAGATGGCGGAACATAATTATCAGCAAGTAGAAAAACTAGCCAGACTTATTCGTAGTATGGATAAAAAAGTGGCCTCACCGGAAATTGCCCGACGGATATTAAATATCCCAGTCCGGCAGCAATGACGACAGACAGGACATTTTACTATGACTATAACAACCCTATTACAAAAAGCAGGTCTTGCAATCTGTATCGTTGGCGGCGTACTCGCGGCAATTGGCGGGTTGATGCAATCAGAGGCGCTCTGGCAACCTGGGCTGGTGATGCTTACTGCGGGCTTTGCTGTTGGCGCAGGATACTGGCCAGCGCTTCGAAGCTATCAATTCACGTTATGGATTATCGCCGGTTTTGTGGCCGCGATGACCTGGTCGATGGATTTGATTGTCTGGGGCGGATTTAACATCACACACAAATGGATCGTCTTCTTAGTCATTCAGGCAACGATGTTCAGTATGGGCACCAAACTGACGATTCAGGATTTTATCGATGTTGCCAAAATGCCGTGGGCGGTGTTTATAGGCACCTTCTGCCACTTTGTCATTATGCCGTTGCTGGGGCTAACCATTACGCTGGTATTTGATTTTCCGCCAGAAGTCGCTGTGGGGATCCTACTTATAGGTGCTTGCCCAAGCGGTTTGTCATCAACTGTCATGGTCTATATCGCTAACGCGAACCTCGCTCTGGCGGTATCAATTGCCGCAGTCTCTACACTGGCGGCAACGTTTATGACACCGCTGTGGGTAAATTTGCTTGCTGGGTCAATGATCGACATTCAACTTACAGCAATGGTCATGGACGTGGTGAAAATAGTCCTGATTCCGATTGGCGCCGCAATTTTGCATGACTACCTGAAAACGTATGCCGGAGTACGCGGTCGGCGAACCGTGATGTTTCTCGCCGGGATGAGCGCCCTGTGGTTAATTTACATGAGTGCTGGTGGCTGGGATTCTCTCTTTGGCAACACCAGTGCCGAAGTACAAATGTATGCCGTTGTATTGAACTTTGTCACGGGGGGCATTGTGTGGTCGGTGTTCTATAACTGGCTGTACAGTCGCGTGGAAGGCATTAAAAAGATTATGCCGACCATCTCGATGATTGGGATCATCTTCTTTACGACCACCGCCGCAGCAGCTGGTCGCGATAACCTGTTGCAGGTTGGCTTCTTGCTTTGTTTCGCCATGCTGTTGCATAACCTTGGCGGGTTCCTGATTGGCTATCTAATGAGTCGCTGGATATTCCGCATGGATGAACAGTCGGCCCGTACCGTAGCCTTCGAAGTGGGGTTGCAAAACGGAGGTATGGCGTCCGGTCTGGCAGCGGCAATGGGCAAACTTGCTACCGTTGGCCTTGCCTCTGCAGTCATGACGCCTCTGGGCAATGTGAGTGGCTCACTGTTAGCCAATTACTGGCGTAAAAAAGATGCTCGCAAAGCACAGACTGCGAATACAAACAGACTCTCTGCCTCTGGTAACCTTTCAAAAGGAAACTCACTATGACGACATTAACCCTGAAACAAGCATTGCGTGCAGTAGAGTATGCACTTGAGCTTGCCGTGCAACGATATGGTGACCGTCCTTTAAGTGTAGCGGTATGCGATGCTAATGGTGAATTGCTGAGCTTTGCCCGCATGGATAGAGCCAAACTTTTAACTATTGAATTAACGCAGCGTAAAGCACGAACCAGCAGTCGCCTGGGCTGTACAACGGCAGCATTCTTACTGCGTCTACAAAAAGAGCAACTTGATATCAGCTATTTTGGCGATCCTCGGTTTACTGCATTACCTGGGGGGATCCCGATTCTGATTGAAGGGAAATGCATTGGTGCTGTTGCGGTTGGGGGATTATCCGCACAAGAGGATCATGATGCGGCACAGGCTGTCGCAGACAAATTGCTTGAGGAGATGATCAAATGAAAAAAATAGCCATGTTTCACACCAGTTCTGCCACGCTTGCGATGATGCAACAACTGATTGGCGATATCATGCCTGAAGCTGAAGTTATGCATCTGGTTGAGGAGTCTATGATCAAACAGGTGATGAAAGCGGGGGGAGTCACGCCAGATATCGCCGCACGGATTGCTGATTACGTGCGGATTGCTGAAAAAGCCGACTGCGATATCTTCATTACCGCTTGTTCGTCAATCGGTACAGCTGTCGAACAGTGTCAATTTATGACTTCAGTACAACTGGCACGGATTGACTGCGCAATGGTGGATGAGGCAATCAACACAGGTGAACACATTGCTGTACTGGCAACGGTATCCACAACGCTGAAACCGACGCTCGATTTTGTCCAGCGAAAAGTTGATGAGAGTGGAAAGCAACGGCTTATCACACCTGTTTTAATGGAAGATGCCTTCCATGCGTTATTAGCTGGCGATATGGAAACGCATGACCGGATTGTAAGTGAAGGCTTACAACAGGCCTTTGGGCGGGCAGATGTCATTATGTTGGCACAGGCGTCGATGGCGCGGGTCCTGCAAAATATGCCTGAGCCTCCTGTTCCGGTATTAACATCGCCAGAAAGCGGTATTCGCTGGTTGAAGGCGTTAGCCAACCAATAGTTGAGTCAATCATCAGGCCGACATACTCCCATCCCGTCTGTCTTAAAGCGACGCTATTTCGTTGGTTTGTATCGGGAAACGGCTTTTGAGGATGGTAGATAAGTTGAGCGTAAAATAACGCAATGGCCTCCAGAACCGGGGGCCATTGATGATATATAGAACCATTATTTACAGATGATTTGCGAAATTTATTCGATATTAGACTCGATAAACCACAGGAATTTATCCAGGTCGCGGGAAGCGGCTGTCAGGATATCTGCGGTGTCATCATCTTTCGCTTCGCCAATTGCTTTACGGACATCGTTAGCGACAATCGCGTAACGGTCAGCCAGTTCTTTCAGGTGATCCTGAACGCTGTGGATGTCCAGCGGGTAGCTTTTCAGCGGGGTTTTGCTGTTAATAACTTGAGTGGTCCCCAGAGCTACACCGCCCAGCTGCACTGCACGTTCTGCCATGGTATCCAGATGATCGATCAGTGCGGTGCGGAAGCCATCCAGCATTTCATGTACGGCAATGAAGTTAGCGCCGCGCATGTTCCAGTGCGCTTGTTTGGTAATCAAAGAAAGATCAATAAACTGGATAACCTGGCGATTCAGCAACTCTACTGTTGCTTTTTTCTCGCTGTCGGAGACATCGTTGCGGGTATAAAGCAGATTGGTCGCTTTTGATTTAACTAATTTAGCGGTACTCATAATTTCATATCCTCTTGATGTTATGTCCCAGTAATTAACGAGACTAAGTATAGCACCGGCTATGTGTTCCGCTATTCTGGCTGTTCCTATCACACTAATAGTGGTAACAAGCGTGAAAAACAAAACTAATAAAGATTCAATGAGTTAGATATATTGATAAGAACAATTCTTATTTATCTGCTCGCCAGGAATTTTCGGAATAAATATGCTTTTGCATAATTCGATATATAAAGACGGTGTAGAGGAAAAGTAGCGAGAAATTCTGCATGGTTATGCATAACCATGCAGAAATGTAAATTTAATTAATGTCTAATTCTTTTATTTTGCTCTCTTTGCGTACTGTCAGCGTAGACCCCATTGAAGCGGCGATGATAGCGCCGAGCGCCAGTAGCTGTATGGGTGTCAGTGTTTCTCCGAGGAAAATCATCCCGGAAACGGCAGCCAGCGCCGGTTCCATGCTCATCAGCGTACCAAATGTCCGTGTTGGCAAACGGGTGAGGGCAATCATTTCCAGCGAATAAGGCAGAGCGGTCGAGAGAATAGCGACAGCCAGACCCAATGGAATAACCGACCAGTGCCAGAGTGCTTCACCAGCCTGAAGCGCTCCAATTGGCACGAAAATTAACGCTGCAATCAACGAACCAATTGCCACCGTCGCAGGGCCATGTTCCGCTCCTGCGCGTTGCCCACTTAAAATGTAAATAGCCCAACAAGCCCCGGCCCCCAGTGCCAGCGCACAGCCGGTTAAATCGACATGGGAAACGTCTTGCCCCAGCGGTAGCAGGAACCACAGACCAAGAACCGCCAGCACAACCCAGACGAAATCTACCGGGCGACGAGAAGAGAACAGCGCCACCGCCAGTGGTCCGGTGAACTCCAGCGCCACCGCAATACCCAGCGGTACTGTCTGAATAGAAAGATAAAAAAGATAATTCATCCCACCCAGCGAAACGCCGTAAAACAACAGCGGTAACCGTTGCTCTTTGGCAAAGCGCAGTCGCCATGGCTTAAAGAACGCGATGAGGATCAGCGTTCCTAATGCCAGACGCAGCGCAGTGACACCCGGTGCGCCCACCAGAGGAAAAAGTGACTTAGCTAACGAGGCTCCACCCTGAATAGACGCCATGGCAACGAGCAATATGACTATTGGTAACCAGACCGGCATTTTACGTAATGAACCAGGCATCCTTTCTCCCACAAATATCTAGACTTAAGTAAAGCGTGGAGTGTACTGGATATACCCAATGCTGGTTGAGCATTTGTTGAAAAAATTTTCCCCCGTTTTGACTAAAATGCGCCAGGATTGATGGAATCATTAGTCTGGTGATTAGGAATAATCTGGATGAATGACAGGGAAAACATGCGTAATACTTACGCAGTTCTCTGAAAAAGTGATTTAAATTTAGATGGATAGCGGTGTATGGAAACGTTCTGTTACATGAAATGGCCCGTTAGACATCACAAATCGCGAAGAGTTTCCCAT
>ERZ773186.3552-NODE-3552-length-10254-cov-2.982645_pt1 | contig 10254 bp, 8 predicted proteins | sample MGYA00581000_ERZ773186 | MGnify/ENA primary metagenome ERZ773186 (study PRJEB29015, sample SAMEA2737752) | human gut metagenome | biome: human gut; feature: human-associated habitat; material: faeces | place: China | collected 2012 ... | reverse complement strand
CCCTTCTTTTTTGGTAGTCTATATATCACTCTAACCCCCAAGAATAGCAAGTCTTTTTTCCGATACCGTTTGTTTTCTATGATGGGAAATAACGTAAAAAAATTCTGCCGGACAGCATTTTACCGCCCGGCAGAATTTTATAATCTTTTTACATAGTCAAGTGAAATCCAGCCTGCACCGGATTTCAGTTTTCCCCATCCTTTATTGGAGCCTGTACCAGCTCGTTCTTCAGTAATAGTAAAAACTCCTTTTCCCGTAAATTTCCCAGTTTTTCCATAATTTGTCCCCGGACCTTTACGGATATTTAAATCCGTCGCGGTAACTTCCACTAAATATGGGGAAAAATCAGTTTTTGGATAAACCTGTTTTCCGGATGCATTAAACACGGCATATCCTTTGTTCGCATCTGCACACTTCTTCGCATTTTCCAGTTCACGAAATGCTCCTTTTTGTGAAACGGCATCTCCCCAAGATTTGCGGACACGATACATTTCCTTTGTTTCATCTGGCTTTACAGTTCCTCCCTGCATTTTTTCCTTTACATCTTTACGAAAAGTATTCATGGTATATCCCATTCCAAGACCATTCCATAAGTGTTCTGGATCTCCATGATTTGACGCAATACCTCTGGCATGCCCCTCCCTGTGGCTAATAATCACGCCATCAGCAGTCGGATTGAGACCATAGAGTTTGCAAAGATATGCAAACAGCTCCACCGCCGCTTCATACGTTTTCTTCACAGAAGCCCTCGCCGCCGACAGATTCGAACAGGTAAAACTAGAACCTCCTGTGTAACGGATGCTGGCAGGCTCACACATCTCTACACCGATATGGGTATTATTTCCACTTCCTTTTGGACCTGATGCGCAATGCCATCCCCTATGATTCCACGGAAGCGTCTGATATACCGTACCATCATTTCCGTCAATAAAACCGTGTACGCAGGCTGTTCCATAAGATGGCGTATTCCAATTCTTAATAAACACCGATGCATTTGGCTGCGGACATCCCACGGAATGCAGCATTAATCCTTTTACCGTAATCTTTCTTCCTGCTGTATAGCATGGATTTTTAGTCATGATACTCTGTACTAACTTCATAGATTCCTCCATTTCCCGAAAAAAGCACCGTTTAATCACGGTGCTCTTCGTCATCCTCTTTCAACTGTTCCAATACGTTCTTCAGCTTCTGTGGTACCGGAAGACCGATTCTTGTCGCATTTTCCAAAATGGAAATTCCTTCATTAGATAAATAAAAGAAAATTACCGCTGTACGGACAACACTTCCATCACAAATAATCTGTGTGTCCACGATATGCCCGACTGCTACCAGACAAAAAATCACGACTTTTTTCACGATTCCGTGAAAACCAACCTCACTGGAAACTTCTTTATTGATGACTGCTGCCATAAGTCCCGTGATATAATCCACCACCACAAAGACGATCAGGGCATACAAAAATCCATCAAAGCCTCCAAGAACTGCTCCGATTGCTCCTCCCATCGCTGCAAAAACATATTGCATGGTTGTTACAAATTGCTTCATAGTCTTTTCCTCTCTTTCTCCCTTTCGGGTATTAAAAAAAACAGCCGATTGGCTGTCATTTCCTTATGCTGTACGTTTCCACATATAGCAGACAATATATGGCTGTAAATTCGAATGGGAAGCTCCACCACCCGCTTTTGCGATCGTCCCCTTTGGTGTCAGGGAATGCGTATGACTTCCAGCATTGCTTGTCGGTGCTGTTGCATCTGCTCCCGATACACCGCTTCCATGCACGGTATATCTGCTGCTCCCTGCACCTCCGTCTGTATCACGTCCAATGTTGTGTGTATGACCTCCGGCACTTCCTGTTGTTGTGGCGTTTCCTGTAAAAGTATGCGTGTGGGAGGGCATTTGATTTGCAGTAAGTGTTACCACAGAAGAACCACCTGTTTTTTCCACAGTATTAAAATTCCCATCACCAGTATTGATACCTACAGGGACTCTTCCTGCTCCCCACGCCACCCAAGTTCCTCCAAAAAATTGGCTCGGATTTGTATTAACCACACTCATATAAATACTTCCAACCGGATAGATTGTTTTCGCAAACTGTTGGATATAATCCTTAAGAAGTTTTCCATAAACCCGCACATCCCAGTCTTCTGACACTTCAAACACATTTTCATCCTCTGCAACTTTACCAACAGCTACTCCTTTGCCGCCACGTTTAAAATCCATTACTACTGCTGCTGTAGAAATGATCTCTTGTATTGAAACAGAAGAAAACGTATCTTTCAGGGTATAACGAACATCAAAGGAATATTCTGTAGAAATATTTCCCCCGCCAAAAACAACAGCCGCTCCTGATACAAATGCCCCTGCTGCTATCCATGACTCTGCTGTTGTTCTTTTATAATGAATTGTTCCAGATGCAGTATTCTTTCCCCCACATGATGCAAATTTAAAATTTATCACGCTTCGTACATAAGCCCCGTCCTCATTGACCGCCCCATTACTCAAACATCTTTGCGATGTTGAATTGATAAAAGACGGAGGCGAATAGGGAACTACCGTAATCGATACTGTCTTCTCATCTGAAGTTCTTCCCCTAGAATCCGTAACAACAGCAGAGAATGTGATCGTACCTTCCGTATTCAGAAACCCTGTTGTAAAGCTGGATGCCGTGCTGGTATAACCTCCGCCTGTTATGGAATATGCAGTAATACTCGATCCGTAGCTACCTGCTGCACCATTGATTTTTAAGGTTGCTTTTGATTTTGTCTGTACATAAATGCCCCATGCAGATGGCACTTCTCCATCCACCCTCGCTGCAGTCAGACTGGTAATAGATGGCTTAATGGAGGCCGGAACGCTCAAAGTCAATGTACATGTCTTACTTCCAATATTTGTGCTTCCGTTATAGGTCGTGCAGGTAATCGTACAGGTTCCCGTAACCGCTTTTGGTATCTGATTTGCCAATGAAATCGGTGGATTCCATGTAACCGAGGTGGATGCTGTTTTTGAAACAATCGTCCCCGTCGCACCGCCAAAAGCGTATACCAATGTGTGGGTAAACGCAGAAGATGCACGGGAAATTTGTATCACGGACGCCTTCCCCAACTCTGCATTTGAAGCTGTCACGGAAGATGCTCTTGGAATGGAATCCAAAGTTACGGTTGTATTTGCCGTAATAGAATCGTAAAAAGTTCCTGATAATGTTGCCTGAATCTTAAACACAACACTCATGGAAATTGCCTTCCCACCGTCACTTCCATGCATGACTTTCTGAGATACCGTTCCCAACAAATGTGTTCCTGTTGAACCGATGGAAGGGGATGTGAAATTCTGCGCCTTTCCATCAATCGTCATCGTATTGTTATTTCTGCTGTTAATCGACAATGACCAGTCATTAACAAGATAAATCCTGCAGGTAATTGTAGATGTATTCTCCGACACATTCTTCGTCTGCGTCCAATCTACCCGCACCGCATAATGTCCATCACGGATAGATCCCGAAAAACTTCCACTGGATGCCAACTTTCTCACCTTCTTTCTAAGACGGATCACGCCATTTGATTGACAAATTTCCTGTGCTTCTCGGTATAAAATCAAACCATCCCCGGACTTCATTGCCCAGAGACAGTTTGTTTCGAATTTCTGCATTGGTTATGACGAGAATCTGATTGGAAATATAAGCAATTTTCTGCCCATTCTCCTTAAATGAGAGTTCTTCATTGGATAATTCCGCTGTAAATGCATTCCCGACTTTTCCTAATTCAATCAATGCTCCCTTGAAACGAATGTATTCTTCCAAAAGTGTTTGATTGGCAGAGACATTATTAATGATTTCATTTGTTATCTTTGTGAAGTCCATTCGGATTTCTGAACTGTTCTGTGTAATGCTTGCCTGAAAGTCTTTTTGGATTGTTTCCAATTCTGATTTCGTAAGATACGTTTCCCTGACGGTATGCTGAATCTGTTCTGAAGTTTTACTGATTTCAGAATAGCACTCATGGATATTCTCTTTTAACGACTCCACATCGTCCTTGACATCCTCATAGTCTTTCATGCTCTGGAAACTGGCTTGGCACGTTGTCAATAATGCCATTAGGCCACCTCCTATCCTTTGGACACGTCACATTGCAGGGTTACAAGACTGTCAATATCCTTTGCGGATAAATAGATCACTTTTCCACTCTTTTCAAAAGTAATCGCTTTTCCATCTTTATCCTGCATATACCATGTATAGGTCAGAGTCTGCTTTTCCGTAGCATTTTTCCACTCTGCGCCATCATACTTCATTAAAACAACACTTTGGGCAGTATGATCCACCTTGTACCAGAAATCTCCTGATTTTGGACTTGACGGAGCAGTTTCCCCAATGTTTCCAAGCAGGGCATCCACTTCTTTCTGATTCGTCCGCACAATCACATATGGAACAACTCCGCCTAAATTATTCTTTACCGTAAATCCTCCGATGGACAGCATTTCTGACACATAGGGATCTGACTTATCTTCCACGGTTATCACATCCGCATAGCTTTTTCCGCCATACGTCATCGTACAACGGTAGGATTGAATGTTGACAATATCCGCTCCCGATACGGTAAGGGACGAAGATGTCGCACCGCTGATATTATTCCATGTTCCTCCTACATATTTTGCCCACTGATAGGTAGCACTTGTAATTGCTGTTGAACCGCTATAGGCAGATGTTGAAAGAAGTAATGTCCCCGACTGATTTAGCACCACAGTTCCATTTGGTGCGTATACAGAAAATACGACTGCACTCGCTCCTGCATTTCCTTTATTGGATTTTGACCATGAAAACTGTTTTATTACCTTTTTCCCTGAAATTGTAAAAGTTAATTCTATCGTTCCATTTAATACAGACGCTCCACCTAATGTTGCATTTGCCGCGAATAAAAGGGACAGCTTACCAGCTATCGTTGCCGTGGCTGCTGTGTTCGTTTTCACCGTAACACCATCCGGCAATGTTCCTACCGTACATGTACAGGGAGTCTGTTCAATTCCGACATACCCAGTAAAAGGAATGTTTACAAGAACTTCTGCCGCTACAGCTCCATTTGCTGTACAAGCAATGGACTGTGTTTCATTTCCTAAAATAACCGAAAGACCACCTTTTCCATCACCACCAGCAGCACCCGGATCACCTTTTTCTCCATCATAAATTTTTGTAATGGTTACCGTATCATAAACATCCACATCATCTGTCAATAATTTAATCTGAGCTACATTATTAAAGAAAACGGAATGTGTCGGTTTAACCACCAACGTTCCACCAGTAATGCTGCCATTATCAGAAGTAGTTGGATAATCCACCCAGTTTCCAGAACTATTTTTATACTGCCATTTGCTGATAGACACTCCCTGTACCTGTGCGGTAAGCGTAGCCTGTGCCGCCCCTACCAAAGAAGAACCCGCATCGTATTTAAATACATGGGTATCTGCCGTCACGGATGCCAACTTAGCATTTTGTGCATTCTTAACCAGCGTATAGGTAATATCTGAAGAAATGTTGACGGTGTTTTTTGTTTCTGAATCGTAGTAACTGATATAACAAATGTAAGTGATCATCCCCGAAGATGACGTAGCAAGATTATCCTTATTTACGGTAAGGATTCCTCCTGCCACAGTTTCTCCTGCGATCAATGCACTTTCCGCCCCTGTTCCATCTTTTCGTTTCCAATTGATAGATAATCCTGACGCACCTAATGAAAGATTCGTCTGATCCAGAAAAATAACAGGAGTTAACTTCAGATTCGTGACCGCCCAGCTTGGAGCATAGGTATGTGGCAGCACGTTTGGATTTTCACTCTGCGTCTTCGGCAGATTGGACGTGATATACGCTGATAGTTTTCTTTGATCTGTAATGTCAACGAATGTCTGTTGACTGGAAGTTAAAATTGTAGCCATATAAAATTCCTCCTAAATCTTAATCTCACAATAAAAGGATGCATTATCCTGCACATCTTCTGTCGTGATTACAATCGATTTCCTTCCTGCATGAAGCCGATCCCAATCCGCATCTGTTTCCTCATTTCCAGAGTTACGATGCCAACAAAATGCAGACGCATCCAATGTATCCGTTATCTCTTTATCCCAAGAATATACCCGGCACCTTATGGTGCTTTTCTGTCCCCGGTCTTTGAAAATATTTACTCCCTCCACCAATAGTTCTGTCCGATACATCTTTGAAGATTGTATTTCTTCTACTTTCCCCGACATATCTTCCAATTTGGAATCTTGATCCATGATATCTTTTTCCAATGTATTCAGATTCCCATGTTGTTTCGCCGATAAGGAAGTCAGCGTTATGCTGGACGCACCGATTGTAATGGTGTTTCCTGATGGATTCAGATAATCCCTTGTTTTACTCACGCAAAGATATCTTCCATCAATTCCATGTGGCGGAGACAAACAGTCCACGTATTGTCTGGCATGAATATCCATAATATCAACACTTGCATCCGATTCATCCACAATGGAAAGTTCCATACTTGTGATACCTTTTGCCAATTCTGCCACCCGGCTTTTCGCTTTTCTGAGAAGATTCCCCGGCTCGGTTACATCATCCCAAACTTCTACTGTCCAAATCCACCCTATCTCTTTTAAGGCTTTTTCATCATAAACATACTCTACTCCTTCATTTACGCCTGTAATGGTCACTCTTTTTCCAGTTTCCACTTCATTCCCGTCTTCATCAGTTTCTTTAATTTTTGCTCCAAGTGGAATCAAAACCGTGATTCTCTCCGTATGGTCCTGAGTAATTTTTACATCCAAAAGATTTTTCCCATACTCCACTTTTTGTAAAGAAAAGGCTGTGAAATCTTCTAGATAATCCAACATTTTCCCTTCTCGTGTATATCGTACCTGTAAGTAACCGCCATGCGTTTTCATCAGTTTCTCCTGTATTGCGTCCAATGTTACGGAATATTCAGAGCTGCTATAAGAAATATAATCATTGTTATCCTTCACAGTCACATTTCCTATATGAAACTGTTTCTTTTTTTCTACCCGCTTGTTATGCTCTGTCAGAAACAGTTCCAAAAGCCCCTTTAAATTTCCTTTATATGAATACGGCGGCTGCATGGAATCTTTCAGATATGCAAGTGCTGATTCACAAGTCCATGTATGAGTATTATAAAAATCAATCCCATCATCCAACGCCCTGCCTTCAAATACAGTATTCTCTCCTTTTTTACACACGATTTCAGAAGACATCGGTTTCATATCCTTCAGATACGGATGGTTATAAGGTGCAGACAATATCAAACTGTCAATGTTTTCTGCATCTTCTTTTACCTGTGCCTGAGTGATGGCAAGACGAGAAAAATGTGGATGGTAGAACAACTTTCCATCCACATAAACACGAAATAATTTCATAATCTCCCCTCCCGATAGCGGAATGTTGTGACACCCTCTCCCTTAACACTCAGGCGGTTTTCCCCTGCTCCAAGTTCCATTTCCGGGAACTCCCATGTTCCGGCACTTACGGATTTTTCATAGGTATCTTCTCCTATTCTCCAAGAAAATGCGGTCTCCCCTGTGGTAATCACTACCGGAACCACAGGCATAAAATCGTTTTGAAGTGTAACCGTGCCACTTCCAGAAATCACGACTTCACTTTCCTTCACATGGTAAAAATAGGAATCTCCATCCGTGCACTCCAACGTGATTGTGCCTTTTCTAAGCAGCGGATCATATACAGGGGCAAACTCTACAGTCCCAAGTGCATATACATCGGGTTCTTCAGAACGGATTACCTTAATCAGCTTTCCAGCATATTGATTCACAAGTTCGGAAACCTTCTGATCATATTGCTTTCTGGTACCTAGCATTGACAGAACAATGGTAAAACTCCGTGGCTGATACGATACCCTTCCTAACGCTTCTGTATATCGGATTGGAGAATTTCTTCCCGGAACAACGATTGTATTCGTTTGGGACTGTGGTGTCGGAAAATCAATATTTTCCCGAATCCATCCCATCTCACGAACAGATTTTCCATTTAATTTCACATCAGGGATCATAAACTCAACCTCCTGTTCAACTTCTGTGCCTGTCCCAAACGACTGTCAATAGCCGGAAGCAGATGTCCCACCAATGTTCCATCTTCCAAATAAATGCCCTTACTGCTGTTATTGGCGATTACGGCAAGATACTGCTCCATTTTTCCCGTATTCATCCGGCTTGATAAAATATGCTCTAACTGATCATAAAACCCTTTCAATGGAAGAACCGCTTCCTTACCGGCTTCTCCTCCTGCCATTAAACTGCTTCCATTCATCCCAAAAACAGTAGGCTTGGTTAAAATACCACCTTCCTTATACCAATCAATGGAAAGATGCGGTACACTCGGAGGCGAAAGTGACAACTTTCCTGAAATCTTAAAATGTGGCAGCTTGATTTTAGGAAGTTCCAGTTTCATACCGGAAAAGAATCCTGTAATTTTATCTATGATTCCCTTCACCGCATTTTTTGCTGCTTCCACTGGTTTTATAATCGCATCTTTGATTCCATTCCAAACGGAAGTAGCTGTACTTTTAATTCCGTTGAAGATAGAAGTAACCGTGCTTTTCACGCCATTGAATACGGAACTGACCTTACTTTTTATGCCATCCACCACCGAAGAAATTACGGATTTGATTCCATTCCATACGGATGACGCTACGGATTTCACAGCATTAAATACTGTTGATACCGTAGTTTTTATGGTATTTAAAACAGATGAGACCTTACTGCTTATTGCATTCCATACTGTAGAAATCACATTTTTTATCGCTCCCATCACAGATGAGATTGTACTGGAAACTGCATGGATTGCAGATGACACTACAGATTTAATGCCCTCCCATACGGAAGAAACAATTCCTTTACAGTTCTCCCAAATCATCTGGAACGGTAACGTTATAATATCAATCGCACCCTGAATAATAGAGCCGAGCAGCATGACCGCCGTCTGTACCACATTACATATTCCTTCCCATACAGACTGCAAGTGCGTCCACAAATTTGAAAACCATGATTTTAGGGAATCTACCATTGCACCAATTCCGGTACAGATGGTATTCCACAGCTCTCCGAACCATTGTGTAATCGCACCCCAATTTTGTATAATAGCAATAATTCCGGCAATCGCTGCTGCCACCGCTGCAATGACAGCAATAATAGGAAGCATTGAAACATTCAAAGCACCCATCGCCACGGAAATCGCTGCAATGACCGGAGTAAGGGCTGTGAACGCTGCCAGCAATGCCCCTAAAATAATGACGAAATTTTGAACTGGTCCCGGTAATCTCTCAAACCATCCTCCAATCGTGGTAATCACGGATACCAATGGTGGAAGGATTGCATTTGCCAATTCCGCCAGTTTTTCTCCTAAAGGTACTAATGCCTGCTGTAATTTTCTTGTATTGGATTCCATCTGCTGCATCGGTGTTGTTGTTGCATCGAACATCCCCTGTGCAGATCCTTTTACGCTGTCATAGGTACTTCCGACAGAAGTCAGGGAAGTAATGAATTTTAAGTTTCCATCTTCCGCCATTGTTCCAAATGCTAAAGCAGCAAGGTTTAACGCTTCCTGTTGATTCGTACAGTTTCCGATATCTGCCACGATAGAATCAATGACCTGCTTCTGTGTTGCTCCTCCATTCTGCCATGAAGTAAATAATTCCTGTGTTTTTGTAGAAAAAGAACCTATGGACTCTCCAATTGTTCCATCCACAAGACGGGTAGTCACTTCATTGATGGCATCATTTACCTTGTCAAGATTATACGCACCATTCTTCAAGCCATTGTCCAGCAATTGGAAATACTCCGATGCCGAATATCCTGCCTGAGAAAACTTTCCTGCATATTCACTCAGGTTATCTCCTAACTCATTTGTTTTATCCAAGCCATTCTGTGTACCAACTACGATGTAATCCATCGCTTCCTGTGCAGTCAAACCATACTGCTGCATTAAAGAATTCACGCCACGAAGCGTTTCATTCATATCAATTCCATACAATTCTTTCATAATCCGGACTGCATCCTGATTAATCTGTAGTTTCGTTTCTGTCCCTGCCGAATAACTTTCAAATACATCCGAAGCCAGATGTTTTCCCAAAGCTTCTGCAATCTGGCTTCTGCATGAATTATGAACGCATATAAAAGCAACTTTTTTCTTATTCATACTTGAACTTCTCCTTTAATTTGTTTGCAATCTTCACAAGAGTAAGCATTACCGGGACTTCTGTTAATACACCT
>ERZ773186.3551-NODE-3551-length-10264-cov-2.606034_pt1 | contig 10264 bp, 9 predicted proteins | sample MGYA00581000_ERZ773186 | MGnify/ENA primary metagenome ERZ773186 (study PRJEB29015, sample SAMEA2737752) | human gut metagenome | biome: human gut; feature: human-associated habitat; material: faeces | place: China | collected 2012 ... | reverse complement strand
CAGCCTTCTCCGATTTCACTTCCAGGCAATACTACACTTCCCGATCCTATAATCGCATGTCTCCCAATATAGACTGGTGCTTTCTGTAAATTCTTATATTTATCCGGAATCATCGGACTTGTCATGCTCTCTCCGGAATAATCATCAGTGACCGCATAGATACATACTCTTGAAGAGATATTGGCAAATTCATTAATCTGAATTCCAACATCACTTCCATAAAGAGCCGAATATGCTGCAATATGAATATAATCACCAATGGAGATTTTCCCACTTAATATACAAAAATCATCTATCCGGATATTATCTCCCAATACCATCTGTTCCGGATTATAAATACTTGCCTTTCTGCTTACGAGTACATTTTTACCATATTTTAAAAACCCGATTGCCTTTAATTCACTTTCACTAAAAAAGCTGCTGTTCTCGTTCTGCTTTTTCTCCACTGGCACAAAGGCTGCTGCTTCTGAATGTTTTAAAGCCCTACAACACTTCCTATATATCCACTCAAAATATTCAGCATATTCCGGATTATCAACTCGCCTTATTTCTATCATTTCCCGAAGACCCTCATACAATCTTATGACTGCATGACCGGATGCACTTTTAAAAACCCAAAAAGGCAAATATTTTTTCTTTACCATTAATCCCCAAAAGTGAAAAAATGAAACTGTATTACTGGCATCCGCATCATTAGGATCAATCGATACACCTTCCTCAAATTTCTTATACAAATTATGTCGAGCAGTTGTATACTCTTTATTATCCCCTTGCTGAAAATACTCCTTTACCGCGCCAAGATTAGATATTCTGATACTTGCAACACCAACAAGAATGGCGGAAATTCCTGATAAAATAGCAACGATATTTACAACATCTTTGATATGATATTGTTTAATATATTCTATGATCGGATCAAATAATGTAATATTTCTGCCGTCTAAAATATGAAAACCCACAATAAAAACAATGCATACGAATGAAATCACAACAAAAAAGTACGTCTTATTTTTCTTGTTAATCAAATCATCTCCTCCTGAATATTGAGAAATATTATTAATAGTCTGCCATTTTACGTTTTAAAACATACAACTTTTTCACAATCAAATAGCCGCACACACACCCTAATGTGTTATGAATCATATCGTCCCATTCAAACCATCCTCGACATAAAATCAACTGACTTAATTCTATTACGACCGATATCCCTAATCCGATACTTGCTGCTTGCTTCCATTTAATTCTTTTTAAACAAAGTTCTAATAACCCACCAATCGGAACAAATAAGAGCATATTTAACAAATTTTCTTCTAAAAGCATGAAATCATGCTCAAAAATCACTTTTCTCCAAGACCAAAATGGAATCAATTCATACATTCTTTTTCCGGATGTCCGTGTAAATACAGTAGATCCAAAAACGATGCTTACGAAAACATATAATGCGATCACTGCAAAAAACTGTGTTTTTTCTAATTTTCCATATTTCAACTGCCTCAATAATAAACCAACTATTAAAAACAGCAACAGAAAAAATATTATAGTCTCCCGAACCGACCATGAACGGTTATGTGTAATAAATATCTGATATAAATCCATCTAATTTATTTTTCTCCAAACCATCTTATTCACAATACCGGTATAACTTTGAATAATCTTTACTACCTTTGTGGATACATTCTCTTCTACGTAATCAGGCACAGGGATGCCGTGATCGTTATTTTCATTCATGGAAACTGCTATTTCTACCGCTTGTATCAAAGATGCTCCGTCAATTCCTGCAAGTACAAATCCTCCTTTATCCAACGCTTCCGGCCTCTCTGTTGAAGTTCTGATGCACACAGCTGGAAATGGATGACCTATAGATGTAAAGAAGCTCGACTCTTCCGGCAATGTTCCAGAATCAGAAACTACTGCAAAAGCATGCATCTGTAAACAGTTATAATCATGAAATCCTAATGGCTCATGCTGAATAACTTTGGAATTCAGTTGAAAATTGGATGCTTCTAAACGTTTTTTTGAACGAGGATGGCAGGAATACAATATAGGCATATCATATCGCTCTGCGATCTGATTGATTGCATTAAATAATGACAAGAAATTCTTTTCCGTATCTATATTTTCTTCTCTATGTGCAGAAAGAAGAATATATTTTCCTTTTTCTAATCCTAATCTATCATGTATGTCAGATGCTTCGATTTTTTCTAAATTATCATGCAAAACTTCAGCCATAGGAGATCCCGTCACATAAGTACGTTCTTTAGGGAGACCACAATCCGCCAAATATCGCCGTGCATGCTCCGAATATGCCAAATTCACATCCGATATAATGTCTACAATGCGTCTATTTGTTTCTTCCGGCAGACATTCATCTTTACAGCGATTTCCCGCCTCCATATGAAAAATCGGAATATGCAATCTTTTTGCTCCAATTACGCTAAGACAGCTATTTGTATCTCCTAAAACTAATACTGCATCCGGTTTAATTTCTGCCATCAGCTTATATGATTCAGAAATAATATTGCCCATTGTCTCACCAAGATCATTTCCTACTGCATTCAAATATACTTCCGGATCATCCAACTCCAAATCTCTAAAAAACACTCCATTTAAATTATAATCATAATTTTGTCCTGTATGTGCCAAAACAGTATCAAAATATTTTCGGCACTTTTTAATCACTGCTGAAAGTCGAATAATCTCCGGTCTCGTTCCAACAATAATCAACAACTTCAGTTTCCCATTATCTTTAAAAAGTTTTCTCTTCTCCATCTTATTTTTCCTTTCTTCTAATCATGGCTGATAACTCCGATTCTGTATCACTTCTCCTGAATCCACTTTCATATACGCCGGAATTCTGTTTTCTGCTTTTACAATCCCTCCTGGCGCCACATGAACTCCTTTTTCTAAAATACATCCGTGATCGATAATTGCTCCGCAGTTCACAATACACGCTTCTGCTATATGACATTCTGTATTAATAATCGCATACGGAAGCACTACACAACCTTCAGACAATTTTGCCTTCGGACTAACATATGCAAAAGGATGTACAATCATCGGTACGGAAATACCCTCTTTTTTCAACTTCTCTACCCATTCAGTCCGCAATTTATTGTTACCAAAAGCCGGATACATCTGCACATCTCTATCAGCATACTTCCAATATGAAGCACAAGTATCCATTGCCTGATCTGCCTGATCATCTAAAAATATAATTTCTTCATACATCCCCGTCTGCTCTGCCACATCTGCAATCGTTCTCCCATAACCACCCATGCCTAAAATTATCAATCTCATTCTTTCTCTACCTTTTCATAAAATGTATCTGGATGTTTTGGATCAAACTGCTCGTTAGCCCACATCACCGTAACTAAATTTTCCGTATCAGAAAGATTAATAATATTATGAGTATAGCCCGGAAGCATATGAACTGCCTCAATTTTATCCCCGAAAACTTCAAATTCAATCACCTCATCTGTCCCAATCTTTCTTTCTTGAATCAGACCATGACCAGAAACAACAATGAAAAACTCCCATTTTGTATTGTGCCAGTGCTCGCCCTTTGTAATACCCGGTTTGCTGATATTCACAGAAATCTGTCCCACTTTCTCAGATTTTAAAAGTTCCGTAAAACTCCCCCTGTTATCGTCATTCATCTTTAATGGAAAACAAACTTTATCTTTCGGCAAGTAGGAAAGATACGTCGAATATAATTTCTTTGCAAAAGAACCAAAGGGAATCTCCGGCATAACAAGCATTTCCGGCTGCTTTTTAAAACTTTCCAACAAATCAACAATCTCGCCTAATGTTGCATGATGTGAAACTGGCGCTGCACAGTATCTTCCGTCCTCTTTTAGCACAGTTTCTACTCCTTCAAACTCACAATGGTGTTCTTTTCCCTCCAGAGCATCTAGCATTTCTTCTACAAGATCATCAATATAAAGTAATTCCAACTCTGTATTTCTATCATTGACTGTAACCTCAAGACCATTGGCAATATTATTGCAGAACGTGGCCACAGCACTATTATAATTTGGCCTACACCACTTCCCGAATAAGTTTGGAAAACGATACACCAAAACCTTTGCTCCCGTCTCTTTTGCATAATCAAAAAATAAATTTTCTCCGGCCAGTTTACTTTTGCCGTAATCGGAATCACCATAACGTCCAATCAATGTTGCCTGAATAGAACTCGACAACATTACAGGACAATTATTTTTATGTTTTTTTAATGTATCAAGTAATACCGATGCAAATCCAAGGTTTCCTTCCATAAACTCAGACTGATCCTTTGGGCGATTTACACCTGCAAGATTAAATACAAAATCTGCATGTTCACAATATGTATCTAATTCTTCTAATGTAGAATCCATATCATATTCAAAAATATCTTCTATTTGTAGCTGCCTTGTACGATTTTTTCCTTCTTTGATATTATAAAGGTTGCTTACCAGATTTTTTCCAACAAACCCTTTTGCCCCAGTCACCAAAATCTTCATTATACGCCCCCTCTATTTTCCCTGTTCTTTTTGCCACATTTCTAATTCTTCGCGAATGTATGCAAGAGATAATAATTTTTCTTTAACCTGCTCAACATTCAACAATTCTGTATTGCTAGAATTAAATTCTGTCAGCGTATTACGTTCTTTATCTCCATCTTTAAAGTATTTATCGTAATTCAAGTCACGTTTATCACAGGGCACACGATAGAATTTTCCCATGTCTACAGCATTCGCACATTCCTCATTCGTAAGAAGCGTTTCATACATCTTCTCTCCATGGCGAATACCAATTACTCTGATTTCATGACCCGGTTCAAATAATTCCGTTATTGCTTTTGCGAGAACTTCAATGGTACAAGCCGGAGCTTTCTGAACAAGAATATCACCGCTAACACCCTTTTCAAATGCAAAAAGTACAAGATCTACTGCCTCATCAAGACTCATAATAAATCTCGTCATAGATGGCTCTGTAATCGTAATCGGATTACCCGCTTTAATCTGCTCAATCCAAAGCGGGACAACAGAACCACGGGAACACATCACATTTCCGTACCGGGTACAGCATATCTTCGTTTTCGTTGTGGTGCGGCTCTTACCGACGATCACCTTCTCCATCATGGCCTTGCTTGTCCCCATGGCATTTACAGGATAAGCTGCTTTATCTGTTGATAGGCAAACAATATTTTTAACGCTTGCCTCAATGGCTGCCGTCAAAACATTTTCTGTACCTAGCACATTCGTTTTTACCGCCTCAATTGGGAAAAATTCACAAGACGGAACCTGCTTTAATGCTGCTGCATGGAAGATGTAGTCTACATCGTGCATAGCTGAACGGATGGACTGCAAATCTCTTACATCACCGATGTAAAATTTAATCTTATCGGCTACTTCAGGCATTTTAACCTGAAACTCATGGCGCATGTCATCTTGTTTCTTCTCATCACGAGAGAACACACGAATTTCACCAATATCAGTATTTAGGAAACGATTCAATACTACATTTCCGAAAGAACCGGTACCGCCAGTTATCATTAAAGTTTTATCTTTAAACAGTGACATTTTTTATTTCTCCTTTTTCTGTGTAATTTTAAATTAAGGTATCCTTCTCAATGCAAATCTTTTCGCTCTTTGCCAGATAATTGAATACGTCAAGGAAACGCCAAATACGATTATCGGAGCAATCACAGAAAATAAGTAATTAACTCCTAATACATTAGTTGCTATACTAATCGTCATATATACCATCATATGTACAACATAAATTGTGCTTGAATGGTCTTTCCCTATTAAACCTAATATGCAATTTCCTTTACAGGACATGAAATATAGAAATACAGTTACCGACGATATAATCGTAAAAACATAAATGTTTTGAGGTCCATCAGGATACCGGCTATGCACGATTTTCCATTCGAAAATCATAAGTAAAAGGCTAATCAAACTACATGCTAACAGAAACCTCTGATTTCTCATCCAACGATTTTTTCGTTCATATACATTCGAAAGCAATTCACCTAACAAGAAAAACGGTAATCCTGTAAATAAAAAATTCATTGTATATTTTTCAGGTAAAGCATGACCGAAGAAAATGCTTGAATAGACACCTAAGACAAGTGATAATAAAAAGCAGAGTGACATAATAATTATCTTACATTTTATTGATAACTTATCATTAAACAATCGTACCAAAATCAAAACATATATTAGAGCTATCAAGTACCATAAATGATTCGAATCTGGTGACGTTTGATTAAACAGCAAATAGTCTAGCAAGTTATCTATAGAAAAATTAGCACCTATACGATTTGGTATCACAACTTTAAGAAGGATATCGTACATGCAATATGCAATCTGCGCAATAATATATAGTTTTGCTATCTTAATCAACTGCTTTTTTTGTCTATCCCTAGAATTACTATAATAAAATCCCGTAATTATAAAAAAGATCGGAACTGCAATTCTCGCAATGCATACTAGGTACTCTCCAATCCACAAAGAGGTCTTAGCATGAATAGAAACTACTAGAAATGCACAAATCGCTTTAAGTGTATCCACACCACAGGATCTGTAGTTCTGCCCCCCCCCCCGATTTTATTTTCTATTATCATAATCAAATATCCTCCTATCTTTGGAATATTTTTTTTACTACACCGCTCATGATTCTCTCTACCCATTTGAATTCTTCTGTAGATCGATATAAAACGCAAACAATGCCTGTAGAAACCGTTGCTACCAAGACTGCTTTTATCGTCCACATAACAAACGAATCAACCTGAATAAATCTAGTAACCAAAGCTGACAACACAGTACATGCGATTATGCAAATCATGTACTGCGCATATCGACCGAAATAATCCCAGACGCTCTGTTTGAAGCCATGCTTATATAACATGTATGGTTCTACCCATAAGCTCGTGGTCACAGTACTAATCAGAGTTCCTAAAAGCACACCCATAAACCCATAATAACGAATGAGAATAATTGAAGAAATTAAATTAATAGCCGATTCGATCCAAGGCTTAAATCGATCATTCCAAAACAAGCCTAAAGTAGTGTTATACGTTTGGCAGGTTTGACGCATGCCAGAAATATAATAGTTTATAACAATAAGAACAACCACTCCAGAAGATAATAAATATTTATCTCCAATCCAAAGACATATAAAGTCATTTGCTAAATTTAGAATACAGCTTGCTGTAATCCCATAAAAACACATATTCAGGAAAAACATTTTATTGAATACAGCTTTCGATTTGTTTACATCATTTTCAGCATTTAAATTTCCAACACTTGCAGTTACTGATGTAAAGAACATAGTGATAACGCTCTTTATCGTATTGATCAATAACAGGTAATTCGAATATAATCCTACAATTACCAATCCGCCGCTAACTAAAGATGTGGTCAAAATATTGTCCGTGCCACTGACTACAATACCACCCACTTTATGAGATAATTGTGCCATAACATATTTTAATAATTCTTTCGTTTCATCTTTTGAAAGCTTTTCTGTATTCTTCCTTAAATAAGGGTATCTTTTATCGCACTGATAAGAAATTACTACGTTTGAGCCTAATGTACACGCAACAACAACTATCAAATACAACAAATAGTTTTTTGTGAGCATAAGTACAAAAAACTGTCCCACACACTGTATAACCGCAAAAAACGTTCGATTAACTGAATTTAGATACTCCTTTTGATCAGCCGACAATAATGAACGTTTGTATGTAAAGAAATACGAAACAACCGTATTAGAAAGAAACAGTACATATATAAGCGTAAAATGTGGTATGTCAGGCTTATCTTTAATCAAGACATCCAAAAATGGAATTAAGCATAATCCCAAAATTAGAATAACTATACCAATAATTCTGTATGCCAGCTGATAAAAATTCATTAGCGCCTTTGTTTTTCTAATATCATTTTCCTCAAGAGGCTTATATAAACTAAACGATATCGCAACACCAATTCCCAACTCGGCCAAAGAAAGCATTGAAAGAATATTAGAAAATAAACCACTAAGTCCTAAATACTCTGCTCCCAAATAATAAATAAATATCGTTCGATTTATATAATTTAAAAGTATTACTATCAACTGTGCTGCAAAACCAACAACAGTATTCCTAATTGTATTTGTCAATCTTGACATGGTTATTTTTCTCCTCATCAAAAATCTGAAGCGCATTGTAAAAATCATCGTAATACGATTCCATTTGATTTGAAACTATCTCAGAACAAATTTCGCAATCATCTACGGCATTAACAGAAATCAATTCTTTAGCAAGATTTTCAACAAATTTTTCGTCATAGTTTACAAGAAGTCCATTTTTATCAATGTACTCCGGTATTCCTCCTATATTGGTTGCAATCAATCTTCTGCGGCATACTGATGCTTCTAGTGCTATCAATGGCGCAGCTTCCTGGCATATTGATGGAGCAACTACACAATCAGCAGCACAGTACAGTTCGTTTAACTTATCATGATCAGCGTATCCCCAATATTTAACATTCGAATTGGCTATTTCCTTAATCTTTTCTAAATATATTTCTTCGCCCCTATTAGATGGAGCACCAACAATTAGCAGCTTGGCATTCTGCATATCGGCAGACACAAATGCCCGAACTAACTCATAAACTCCTTTAATAGGTATTATCCGCCCTATATAAACGAATAGCTTATCCTTCATCCCTATTTCAGCTTTATTTCTGATCTTTTGCTTCACAACCGTTACTTCTTTATCAGGAATAGGAATCAAATCTGTACAGTTTCTAACGGTCACAGCTCTACATCCAGGCGCTGCACTCTTTACACGAGACTTCACAAAATCAGAAACTGTAATTACAGAATAACATTGATTTGTAATTCGCTCGATTGCATCTGTCGAAAGAACAGATAGCGGATCCCCATGTAAATACCAAATTACCTTGGAATGAATCTTACGGAAAATGTACTCCATCTCATTATTAATACTTGTAATGATCACAAAGTCATAATCTTCTTTATTAATCAGAGATGTAATTCCAGACATTGTTTTATCAGGAATCGACTTTTTAAACAATTTCCAAGCAATGCTTTTTACATTAATTTTTTTTGAGTAGTACTTCTGATAGTACACAAACTCTGTCTGATGATACTCTGCAGCTTTAATTTCTGCATTTTTATCCGCAATACTAAATAAATCTATATCTATTTTTTTCTTTTTTTCATTAATTTGACAAATAATATCAATTAATGTTTCGACTGCACCGCCTTTTACCGGTGGACTTGGCAGATCCGCAAAGGTCGCTATCGCTATCTTCACTGTATCACCCCTTTCTTATTTTACTTAAATAAAAATCCTGAAGTTTCTTTGCTTCAATTTTAATATCATATCCTGCATCTCTTACCCGCTGAATATCAATCGTCCTATCAGCATTCATATTTTTTTTAATTTTATCAATTTGTTGTGCCCAAATTTCTGCTCCCGCGTCTAGTGCAAGGTACTCGATTTTATCCAAAATATTGACTTCTTTCGGTACATTATCAGAGGTCACACATCCGAGACCATTAATCTGAGCTTCTACAAATACAATACCCAGTCCTTCTGACCTGGAAGGCAATATGAATAAGTCGAAAGCATTCAGCAATTCGCTAACATCTGCTCGCATACCCAATAACTTTACGGAATTGGACAAGCCAAGCACATTGATCTTATTTTCAATCTCATTTCTTAACGGACCATCACCAATCAGAATAAGAATCGCTTTTTCGTCAATTCGCTTATACTCTGCAAAAACATCCAACAGATAATCATGATTTTTTTGGTAGTCAAATCTTGCTACACAACCTAATACATTCACATTATCTGGAATTCCCCATTCGTTTCTGTATAATGCCCTTTTATCAGATGAATATAGATACTTCTCAACCTCAACTGCATTTTTAACTACTTTAAACGAACTATCGCCAAACATAAATCTTCCCGCGTCATCAGAACAGGCAAATAAATCAGTTGCTATTTTATCAAGATTTTTCTTGTTTAATTTTTCAACAAAAAGTTGTCGTTTACGCAAAGGTACTAAATAATCATTATTATGAGAATGCAATATTCTTGTTTGAACACCGCATTTTTTTGCTATTTTCATCAGTCTAAGATTAGATGCCGAACAATCATTTATATGCAGTATTTGTATTTCAGAGTGGTTTTTAAAGAATTTTCTGTCATAAAACAAACCTTTAATAGGATTCTTCTTTATGCCAACAATTTCTTTATATATAC
>ERZ773186.3546-NODE-3546-length-10277-cov-124.605557_pt1 | contig 10277 bp, 8 predicted proteins | sample MGYA00581000_ERZ773186 | MGnify/ENA primary metagenome ERZ773186 (study PRJEB29015, sample SAMEA2737752) | human gut metagenome | biome: human gut; feature: human-associated habitat; material: faeces | place: China | collected 2012 ... | reverse complement strand
GGAATGCCGATGAAAAGATAAGACGGTCGTAATCGCGCTTGAATTCAGAGCGATCATCATGGCGCTCGGCATGCTTATGCTCCTGTCCGAAACGCTTGTTGGATATCAGTTGTTTCCATTCCATATTATTGTATTACTTGATTCTGTAGCGCAAAAATACACTAAAGTAAGCACAAATCAAAATAAAATATGATAAATTACATGTTTTTATCCTCAAAAATTCATTTATTCCATCAAAATTGCTTATTTTTGCAGATTATTAAACTCAGACACAGATAAAAAAGAAAAAGTCATGATAAAAGTACAGATTATCAACAAGGGGCATCAGCCTCTACCTGCGTTTGCCACACCTCAGAGTGCCGGCATGGATTTGCGTGCAAACATCGATGAGACAATCGTGCTTCATCCTATGGAGCGGCGACTGGTGCCAACCGGTCTTTATATGGCTTTGCCTGCAGGTTATGAAGCGCAGATCCGTCCTCGCAGCGGTCTGGCTTTGAAGCATGGCATTACTGTACTGAATACGCCGGGAACCATCGATGCCGATTATCGCGGTGAAATCATGGTTCTGCTCATCAATTTCTCTACAGAGGATTTCGTTATCAACGATGGCGAACGTATAGCCCAGATGGTGCTGGCTAAGCACGAACAATGCGATTTCATCGAGGTTAATGAGCTCGATGAAACCGAACGTGGAGCCGGCGGATACGGTCATACGGGTGTAAAATAACAGATTATTAAAGATAGAATAGAAAGGATTAGAATCGTGAAGATGAATCTTAGAAATATCAGTTGGGCAATGGGGCTGGTCTTGCTGGGTTCGGTAGCCATGCCGTCGTTTGCCCGTAAGAAGAAGGTGCAGCCGGTTCAGAAGCCGGCGGTTCAGGAGGATCATCTCTCTCCAAACGACCGCCAGCGCTACAACTATTTCTTCCTGGAGGGAGCGCGCCAGCAGGCTGCCGGCAATTATTCGGCAGCTTTCGACCTCTTTGAGCATGCCCGGAAGATTGACCCGAAGGCGGCTGAAACCTATTTCTATGAGTCGCTTTTCTATTCTCAGCTCAAGCAGGATTCCCTGGCACTTGCCTATATGCAGAAGGCAATAGAACTGAATCCGGAAAACCAGACCTATGCAGAGCAGTTGGGCAGATATTATATAGGTAGCCAGAAATACGATCTTGCCATCAATGCCTATGAGGATCTGTATGCCAAAAACCACGGTAATACCGATGCCCTCCGCATCCTGGTTCAGCTTTATTCCCAGAATAAGGATTATAAATCAGTACTCAAAACCATTTCGCGTCTTGAGGTGGAAGAAGGTGAAAGCGAACAGTTCACCCTCTCTAAAATGAGAGTTTATGAACTGATGAACGACAAGAAGGCTGCCTATCAGGAACTGAAGTCGCTGGTAGACCAGCATCCGCTGGATATGCAGTACAAGACAATGCTGGGCAACTGGCTCGTACAGCACGACCGCCAGAAGGAAGCTTACAAGTGCTTTACCGATGTGCTGAAGGAAGAGCCTGACAATTCCTATGCCCAGATGTCGCTTTACGACTATTATAATGCCACCCATCAGGAGCAGCTTGCCGAGCAGATGCTCGATAAAATATTGATGAGTCCGAAATCGGATCTGGAAACCAAGGTGATGATGTACCGCTCTTTCATTCAGAAGAACGAGAGCGAAGGGGGCGATTCTACCAAGGTGATTGCGCTGTTTGACAAGGCGCTCAACATGGCTCATCCGTCAGCCGAAGTGGCAGAGATGAGAGCTGCTTATATGAGTTTGAAGAAGATGCCGGCCGACTCTGTTTGCCGTGCCTTCGAAAAGGTGCTTACCATAGCTCCGGATAACGTGAATGCCAGAATGCAACTCGTACAGATGCTCTGGAACGAGAAGAAATATGACCTGGTTTCCCAGCAATGTAAGGCGGCTCAGGAGTATAATCCCGAAGAAATGGTGTTCTATTACTTCGGTGGAATGGCATATTATCAGAAGGATAAGGAAGAAGAGGCGCTCCGTGAGTTCCGTCTCGGATTGGCGCAGGTGAATGCGCAGTCGCCGGCTGACCTGGTTTCTGACCTCTATGCCGTAACCGGCGATATCCTTCATAAGAAAGGTGAAGAGCAGGAAGCCTTTGCGGCTTACGACTCCTGCCTGCAATGGAAAGATGACAACGTGATGGCGCTGAACAACTATGCCTACTATCTGAGCGAGAAGGGCGTTGACCTGCATAAGGCTGAGGCGATGAGCTACAAGACCATCAAGGCAGAGCCGAACAACGGTACTTATCTGGATACCTATGCTTGGATTCTCTTTATGGAAGAACGCTATGCTGATGCCAAGACCTATATAGATCAGGCACTCAAAAACCGCGATTCCACCGCAGATAACAGTACGGTTCTGGAACATGCCGGCGATATCTATTATATGAATGGTATGGCCGATGAATCCGTAGATTTCTGGAAGAAAGCCTATACCGGCGAGAACCAGACTGAGGTGCTGGCATGGAAGATTAAGAACAGACAATATATTACCGAAGAAGAACTGAAGAAGCGTAATGCGCCAAAGCAGAAACCTGCCGCTACGAAAAAGTCAGTTAGAAAAGGTAAGAAGAAATAAACGGAAAGTAGAAAAATCAAGAAAGATGAAATATATAATGAAGAAGAATAAGATGATGCTGCTTGCCGCAGCCTGCAGCATCCTGCTCCTCGGTTCTTGCGGAACCAGCAAGAATGTACAGGGCTCTGGCTCATCATCAGCCAGTCATCAGAAAGAGAATGCCACCAAGGGTTCTGACTCTCGTCAGAGTGAGACGCTCAAGAAGTTGGCTTTCGTACAGAAGGTTTCAGACAATCAGGTGTATACCAAGAATATTGTAGGCAACATGTCGTTTACTCTCCAGGCTGGTGATAAGGATATTACCGTGCCGGGCAAACTGAGCATGCGTAAGGATGAAATCATCCGCATCCAGCTCTTTATTCCTATCTTAGGTACAGAGGTGGGCCGTCTGGAGTTTACTCCCGACCATGTACTTATCATCGACCGTCTGCACAAGGAATATATCAAGGCAGATTATACCCAGGTAGACTTCCTCAAGAAGCAGGGCATCTCCTTCTATTCTCTGCAGGCTCTCTTCTGGAACCAGCTGCTCCTACCAGGCGAAAGGACCGTGAAGGAATCAGACCTGAAGAAGTTTGATGCCAGACTGGATGTGGTAGGAGATGCTGTGCCGGTTAGTTTCAAGAACGGCAATATGACCTATGCCTGGACAGCCAACCGCACTACCGGCCGTATCACAGCAGCAGATGTTGTCTATAAGAGTGCGCAGAACGGCACCTCCAATCTCCACGTCGACTACGGCAACTTCAAGAGTGTAGGCGTCAAGATGTTCCCTGCCTCCCTGAATCTGTCGATGACCACTACTGCTACCAGGAAAAAGCAGGAGGCTAAGATCAATCTGGAATTGAATCAGGTGAAGACCGACAGCAAATGGAGCACTCAGACCGAGATTTCGGGCAAATACAAGCAGATTTCTCCAACTGATGTGCTCAGCAAGATATTGAGTATGTAAATACTCATCAAGAGTTTGAAATTATAGAACATGGGTTTTTAATATAAGAAATGAAGCGAATCTTATTATTCATCATGGCAATCACCTTCTCGCTCGCACCTTTTGCGCAGAACCATACTGCCCAGAAGAAGCCGGTGAGGAAGACTGCCGTAACTGCGAAAAAGAAGGCTGCTACTCCTGCCAGAAAGAAGAACAGCAGAAGGCATGTGTCCAGAAAAACATCCAAATCAGCTGCGTCAACCAGAGCAGAACGCAAGGCGGCAACCTATAGTAATGCCTCTATCCGAGGTTTGCAGGGACAGCGCGCTTCTATCCGGAAGAAGATCAGAGAACAGGAGCAGGCTTTGCAGAGAAATAAGGCGGATGTGAAGAAACGTCTTGAAGACCTGATGGCGCTGAACGGAGAAATAGACCAGCGTCAGAAGAAGATTGACGGTATCCAGAAGGATATCCATCATATTGACGGCAATATCGGCATTCTGCAGGCACAGTTGAAAACGCTTCAGCAACAGTTGCAGGACCGTAAGAACAAGTATATCCGTTCCATGCGCTATATGAGCCGTCATCATACGGTTCAGGACAAGCTGATGTTCATCTTCAGTGCCAAGAATCTGACACAGATGTATCGCCGCCTTTCCTTCATCCGCCAGTATTCTTCCTATCAGAAGGTGCAGGGCGAGGCTGTAAAGGCTAAGCAGAAGCAGGTGAACGAGAAGCACCAGCAGTTGCAGCATGTAAAGGGACATAAGAACACCTTATTATATAAGGGTAAGCAGGAGAAGACGGCATTGGAAGGTAAGCAGACCCAGCAGCAGGAAATGGTGCAGGGACTGCAGAAACAGCAGAAGACCATTCAGGCTGTGATTGCCGACCAGCGTCAGAAAGATGCGGCAATCAACGCACAGATTGACCGTCTGATTGCTCGGGAAGTTGCCAAGGCGAGAGCCCGTGCTGCTGCCGAGGCTAAGCGAAAGGCTGCTGCCGCTGCTGCCGCCAAGAAGCGTGCCGAGGAACTGGCTCGCAAGAAAGCTGCTGCCGAGGCTGCTGCCAGAGAGAATGCCCGTCGTATAGCCGAAGCCAAGGCGCGTGAGGCTGCTGCCGAAGCTGCCCGCAGAAAGGCTGCCGAAGAAGCAAGACTGGCTGCCGAGGCTGCAAGAAAGGCTCAGGAGGAGGCTGCTGCCCAGGCTGAGGCTAGGGCGAAGGCAAAAGCGCAGGCTAGGGCGCGTGCTGCTGCCGAGGCTGCCAAGCGTGCCGCCGCAGAACAGGCTGCCCGTGAGGCTGCTGCCGAACAGGCTGCAAGAAAGGCGGAGGCTGAAAGACGGGCTGCCGAGTTGAAGGCGAAGATGGATGCGGAACGCAGTACCCGTGAGATTGCCGCTGCCAGGAAGGAGGCACAGGAGGCTTCTACCTTGAGTTCGGTAGACCGCATGCTGAGCGGTGGATTCGAGGCTAACCGTGGCCGATTGCCGATGCCTATCAGCGGCAGTTACCGTGTGGTGAGTCATTTCGGTCAGTATCATGTAGAAGGTTTGAAGGGTGTAACGCTCGACAATAAGGGTATCAATATCCAGGGCAAGCCGGGTTGTGTGGCTCGCAGCATCTACGATGGTGAGGTGAGTGCCGTCTTCGGTTATGGTGGCATGTGGAATGTGCTGGTTCGTCATGGTGCCTACATCTCTGTTTACTGTAATCTGAAATCGGTCAGCGTTCATAAGGGTCAGAAGGTAAGTACCCGTCAGGCTTTGGGTAGTGTTGGCTCTGATAACATCCTCCAGTTCCAGCTTCGCAAGGAGACTGCCAAACTCAATCCGGAGGCTTGGCTGAGCAGATAATGTATGAATAGTTGCAGCCGGTAGTGTTTTTACTGCCTGGTTGCTGTAAATGATAGAAATGAAACCTCCAATCGATTGGTTCGATTGGAGGTTTTTAATTGTTTGCTAAAGAGGTGGCTACTGGCATTTTTTTGTGATGTAACAAAAATGTTATCTTATGTATCATTTAACTTTTTTTTAATATTGTTAAGACCTAATTCAATTTTATATTGTACTTTTGCACCAGGAATTTTGAAATGAATATAATAACTAGAAAAGAAGATTTATAAAATATGAAGCGTTCATGAAAAGATGTAAAAGATGTATAGAACTATTCTTGTACTGTTGGCTCCTTATCATTTCGCTTACTTCTTGCATTTATGATGACTATTCCGGTTGTCCGCCAACGGATGGCCGTAGATTGGTGCGGATTAATGTGGATTGGCGTTTGTTTGATAAAGAGGTGCCTACAGGTATGACGGTCATGGTGTTTCCCTGGTCAGGTGGTGCTCCGCATACTGTCTTGACTAATGAGATAACTCATGCCGACTTTTCCTTGAAACCTGGAAAATATCGTGTACTGGTATTCAACCAGAGTACGACCGAGTTTGGTACACTCGACTTTCTGGGAATGGACTCTTACGAGACGGCGCGAGCTGTGGTACTGCATACAACATCGCGCTGGTACTCGCGTGGAGATGGTGAACAGATAGGAGTTGAGCCCGAGTGGCTTGCCTCTGATAAACTCGATGAATTCGATGTTTCTGGAGACTATTCTGAGGCTACTTTAACGCCAAGGAATGTGCTTTCGCATATCCAGGTCAACGTGAAAGTTCCAGGTATAGGAAACCTGTATTCTGCGAGAGGATCCCTAACTGGCATTTCAGATGGATTTCTGCTGGGACAGGGAAAGCCGCTTCAGAGTAGTAAGGTGACTTATCTTCTGGAGTCCTGGACGAAAACGATAGATAAAAATGACGCGACACTAGGAACGTTGACGACATCGTTTAAATGTTTTGGCCTACCAGAAACTGCCCATCCTGATGCAGAAAACAATAAGCTGTCTTTTTCAGCTTTGTTGATAGACAAACAGAAGCAGGTAGATTATCAGTTTGCGGTAGGAGATAAGTTCAAGGAAGATGAAAATTCATCGGAGTTAGGTTATTTTTCTTCTCTCCATGTTGATGTTGAGTTGCCGAAACCTTTACCTGATGTGAAGCCTTCGGAAGGAAGTTCTGGCGGTTTTGACGTCACGGTCAAGGATTGGGGTAAACCTGAGGATATTGATATGGAACTGTAGAAAAAGTGATAAGAATCAGATAAAAATAGTAAAAGATTAATAATAGATTAGTTTAATTTAAAATTAAAACCGATATGGATAAGAAATTTTTTATGGGTATTGCTGCAATGGCAGCGTTAACATTGGTAAGTTGTTCAAGCGATGACTTGGATAGTCTTTCAGACAATTCTTCTAAGAACGAGGCTATCAGCTTTGATGGCTATTTGGGAAGAAGTGCAGTTGCTGTAAATGGTACACGTGGTAGCGTGGAGACGAAGAATACGCTTGAGACTAAAGGTTTTGGTGTGTTTAGTAAATATACTGGTTCGGCTTCTTTTCTTAATTTCGACAATCAGAAGGTAACTTGTTCAAATTCAAAGTGGACATATACTCCTCTTAAGTTTTGGCCAACAGAAGGTCAAATTGATTTCTATGCGTATGCTCCTTATAAAGAAGATCAGAAGTTAAAAGAAAATACAACTACTTTTGATTTTACTGTAGCAGATAATGCTGCTGGCCAGGAAGATTTGTTGTGGGCTAATGCTTCGGGTCAGATAACAACAAATGGCGCTACTACAAAAGAGAAAGTGAAAATCCATTTTTATCATGCTTTGTCTAGACTTGGTTATTCTGTAAAGTTATATGGGGATAATTCTTCTAGTAGTGCAAAATTTACATTGAATAGTATTAAATTGGCAGGATCTGCTGATGGAACATCAAAAAATGCTTTCTATAAAACGGGAACTATAGATTTGTCTAAGAAAAATGGGGTAGGAGATCTTTGGAATACATCATCATCATCTTCTAATGAAGGTAAGCAAAATTTTGATTGGGTCTCTAGTGATAAGCAGGTAGATAATACTGGAATTAAAAATGCTGGAACAGATTATTTGTTTGTAATTCCACAGGATTTCTCTCAAACTAAATCAGAAGGACATGATGTAGATGAACTTTATGTTATCGTAAAGTACACTATAGACTATGGGGCTGGTGTAACGCAAGAAAATACGGTTTATAAGCAAATTAAAAGGAAATTCGAGCAGGGTCATGCATATATGCTTAACTTGACCATTGGTCTTCCAATCGAATTCGATGTTGATGTTGAAGCTACTGGTGGTGTTGGTGTTGAAGATTGGGGAACAGATGAAGATATCAATATCGGTTCCAATGACACTCCTTGGGAGAGATAAAAATAATGAATTTAATAAATTATCATAAGATGAAGTTTCTTCGTTTAGCTTTTTATGTTTTGGTAGCACAGCTGGTATTATCTGGCTGTGCCGGCGAAGCTGTGGAAGAAACTTCATCTTCTTCAGCTTCTGAAATCAACTTTGATGCTTATGTGGGTCGGAATGCTTCAACCCGTTCTGATATAACCGATATTGATTTTCTCAAAAGTAAGGAATGGAACGCCGGATTTGGTGTCTTTGCAAGATACGGCAATACTCATCTGATGGATACTGAACACGTAACCTGGAGAGGAAATCATTGGGGATATGACCATATCCGATTTTGGCCAAGTAATGGAAAAGTGGATTTCTATGCCTTTGCGCCTTATAGTGAACAAGTAAAAATGGGTAGCCTACCTGATAGTCTGGTCAACCAAGCTGATAGTAATAGTCCAAATACTTATATAGATTTTCCTTCTAATTGGTCTCCTATAGATTTGATATGGTCCAAACAACCAGATCAAACTGCACCAACATCTCCTGATAGTAAAGTGACATTTCAATTTAAGCATGCTTTGGCTCGTTTGAGCTTTGATATCACAGCTCCGAATTTAGAAGATGGTACAGTTATAAAAGTTCAAAGGGTGAGACTATATGGCGTCTCAGACTTTAAAGGCGTCTTTGTTATGGAGGGCTATCTGAATCTTAATACGGGAGCTTGGATTCTCGCCGATAATGGTGTTAAATGGCATTATAGTTGGACACCAGAAGGCAAAAAAGCTGACATACCAAATAACGATAACGCTAAAAAAGATAGTATCGTATATAAGTTAAGTTACCCTCCTGAGTTACCCAATCTAAAAAATAAAGTAACAAATGATGACGATTCTTATATCTTTATAATCCCTCAGACGAAGACCGAAGCGTTTCATCTAGCGATAACTTATACGGTAGAGCAGGGAGATTTTAAGGAAACGGTGACGGTAAAGAAAAATCTGCTAGATGTTCTTGATCCAGGAGTTCCTAATCCGTCTTTTACGTTTGAAAAAGGAAAAGCGTATGTCTTTCATTTGAAACTTTCACTTGATCCTGTCAATTTCAGCGTAACGGTTGATGGCAAGAAGAGGGATGAGGTGACAGGTGAAATAACGATTTAATAAGGATAATCTGGAATATGAAGCGGAATATTTATAGTAAGTTATGGGTGATTTTCTTTGTCTTGATGGGTGCAGCCTGTACCAATCAAGTGGAGGATGCTATTCCTGTATCTGGTCAGCCTATTGGGTTTTCTGTGCAATCAGATTGGAAGGAAATTCACAATTCTCGCTCGAATGATAAAACGCAATTTATCGGAGGTGACGAGATTCAGATTTTCGGTTTTCATTATCCAAATGGGGTTGAGACGGTTCAGAAGTTTATGTATGATGTAAAAAATCCGAATTATGGTCAGATAGTAACCTATGATGGTAATAGTAGCTGGAATTATACCCCCAAGCGTTTCTGGCCTAAAGAGGGAAAGCTAGATTTTTTTGCCAGTTATCCATACAACTCTATTCGCAATGACGCAGATAATCATACGATGATTTATAAGCAGACGGCCAATTCTATGAAACAAGATCTATTGTGGGGCGTATCTACCGAGAATGATTGTGCAGCGAAGAATGACGTAGTGATCACGATGTATCATGCCTTGGCTAAGGTGAATATTTTTTTTGACAAGTCTTGGGGGGATATCGGAACAGTTATGTTCTCGGCTTACACAGCTGGTCGTTTCACTGGAACAGATACAGATGGAATCCCTAAATGGGAATTTAATAATGATGATAAAACGCCTTCTCATGTTGAATTTGGATATAACGACTTGATAAGAGATGATTTTGGTACCTCTGTTACCATATTTATCTTGCCGGGTAAGATTACGGAATTCCAGATGTTTGATTTTCATGGTGATAAGATTGTTGGTTCTGACGATATTTCTAATGAAATACAGAAAAAAACGTTTGAAGCAGGAAAGCCATATAAGCTCACGATACGTAGAGCACAGAAGAATACAAATAGCCGTTCTATAGCGATGTCTGTTCGTTGTGTTTCGGAATAGCGAAAAAATATCGACCTGTACGGTTGAAATTACCCACACGCCCTGAACCAACGGTCACCGGCCGAAGGGAATTGAAAATCGCTGGCCGAAGGGTAAAGCAAAGGTAAAGGGCGTGTGGGTAATTTCAACCGTACAGGTCGAAAAGTTTTAGAAAAAGTTATCAGATAGTATTGGGATAGCAAAATCTTTACTTTTTTACCTTTTTACTTTTTTACCTTTAAAAATCCCAGAAATCTCTTGCAGATATGAAAATAAAACCGTAACTTTGCGGCATGGATTTTTAATACAGATGATTATGAAGCAGGTAGAAGAAAGATATATCAGCTTGCTGACCGACTTCGGTTT
>ERZ773186.3543-NODE-3543-length-10285-cov-3.667644_pt1 | contig 10285 bp, 8 predicted proteins | sample MGYA00581000_ERZ773186 | MGnify/ENA primary metagenome ERZ773186 (study PRJEB29015, sample SAMEA2737752) | human gut metagenome | biome: human gut; feature: human-associated habitat; material: faeces | place: China | collected 2012 ... | reverse complement strand
TGATAAGATTGTATTTTCATCAACCGCAGCTACTTATGGAGAGCCAGAAAGTATACCTATTTTGGAAACGGCTCGTACACTTCCAACAAATTGTTATGGTGAAACAAAGTTGTCAATGGAAAAAATGTTTAAATGGATATCTAAGGCACATAACTTACGATATGTTTCACTTCGGTATTTTAACGCTTGTGGAGCACACCCGAATGGAAAAATCGGAGAGGCACATAATCCAGAAACACATTTGATACCGCTTGTTTTGCAGGTTCCGAACGGAAAGAGAGAATACATATCTGTATTTGGAAATGATTATGACACAAAGGATGGAACCTGTGTAAGAGATTATATCCATGTAAATGATTTAGCTCAGGCACATATCCTTGCAATGGAATACCTCTCAAAAGGCGGAGAAAGCAATATTTTTAATCTTGGTAATGGTGTAGGTTTTACAGTAAAAGAAGTTATTGAGACGGCAAGAAAGGTAACAAATCATACAATTCCTATAAGAGAAGAAGAAAGAAGAGCTGGTGATCCTTCAGTGTTGATAGCATCCAGTGAAAAAGCAAGGAAAGTACTTGGGTGGAAACCGCAGTATGCAGATCTTGAGACGATTATTTCAACAGCATGGAAATGGCATGTAAATCATCCGGACGGATACTAGGAGGTATAACATGAATGAACTTATTTCAGAATTAGTAGGTTACGGTATTGAAAAAGGATTGGTTGAGGAAGACGATAAAATTTATGTGATTAACAGACTTTTAGAGTTGTTTAGACTTGACAGTTATACTCAGACGGATAAAGCAATCAGACAGTTATCAGAAATTCTATCTGATATGACTGATTATGCAGCGGAGCATGGATTGATACCTGAAAATACAAATGTATACAGGGATTTATTTGACACTAAAATTATGGGGATTTTAACACCTGCACCCTCTGTGGTCAGAGCAAAATTTACAGATTTGTATGTCAAAAATCCAAAAAAAGCAACCGATTTCTATTATCAATTCAGTCAGGATACAAATTATATACGTAAGGACAGAGTTGCAAGAGATAAAAAATGGAAAGCAGACACACAGTATGGCAAGATAGATATTACAATTAATCTTTCTAAACCAGAAAAAGATCCACGGGACATAGCGAGAGCAGCAACTCAAGCAAAGAATGATTATCCTAAATGTTTGTTATGTGCAGAAAATGAGGGATATGCAGGAACACTTTCACATCCGGCAAGGCAAAATCATAGAATTATTCCACTAAAGCTAGATGGACAAGATTATTACATGCAGTATTCGCCTTATGTGTATTATAACGAGCACTGTATTGTGTTTAATGCAAAACATACACCGATGAAGATTGATGAAGCTGTTTTTGTAAAGTTATTGGATTTTGTAAGACAGTTTCCACATTATACATTAGGCTCAAATGCGGATTTGCCGATAGTAGGAGGTTCAATTCTTAGCCATGATCATTTTCAAGGTGGAGCATATACTTTTGCTATGGCAGAAGCTCCATATGAGTATATGTTTGAGATTGCAGGATTTGAAGATGTGACAGCGGGGTGTGTTAAGTGGCCACTGTCAGTCATAAGATTGCAGGGAAGCAGCATTGGAAGACTTGCAAAAGTGTCTGACTATATTTTGCAAAAGTGGCGTGGGTATACGGATGAAGAGGCATTTATTTTTAGCGAAACAGATGGAGTACCACATAATACAATTACGCCAATTGCACGTATGAATGGGAATTTATATGAAATGGATTTGGTTCTCAGAAATAATATTACGACAGAGGACAGACCATGGGGTGTGTATCATCCAGAGGAAAAACTGCATCACATTAAAAAAGAAAATATTGGATTGATAGAAGTGATGGGGCTTGCAGTACTTCCTTCCAGGCTGAAAAAAGAAATGGATATACTTGCAAAAGCTATTATTGAAGGGAAAAATATTCATGATATAGAGGAAATAAAAATTCATGCTGACTGGGTAGATGAATGGCTGGACTCTTATGATATTACAACAGAAAATATAGAGAGTATTATTCAGAAGGAAATTGCAGATTGTTTTGTGCAGGTTCTGGAATGTGCAGGTGTATATAAACGCACAGAAAAGGGAATTGCTGCATTTAAACGGTTTTTGTCAGTACTATAAAGAATTAGCAGAATTATAGTTTGACAATATATTTCGTTTAAGGGCAGGTGAATTGAAATGTGGAATACAATTTTTGGTGCATACATAGGCAGAAATATTTGATGGAAGTTCTTGTATCATAGATTCTTCTCCCCATGGAATCTCTTCTAGGGTGCCCCCAATTTCCACATTCTTTTATTTTACCCTCTGTAGTTTCGGTGGTTTTTATTTTTTTCAGTTACACCATATTGCCCTTCGGACAAGAAGTTTCCCGCATTCAAAAAATTCTGTCAAGTCCAAGCATACTATAACTCCAAACTATCCGCATTAAGCAAAAAATACTTCATTCCCATGATTACAAAGCCTTCTTCATTTCTCCAAGGTTTTTTTGTTCCGTTTACTATCACAATCTTTTTAAACGAATCTGGAATATTTCTAAATGAATTAAGTTCCTGCTTCTGCTTTTCCTCTGAAGTCATATCGTAAGCCACCTGAATATAATATCTCTGACTACCCTGATTGACCACAAAATCAACTTCAAACTGCTTTCGAGTTGTTTTTCCTTCATCATTTTTCGTATATACGTCTACAATACCAACATCTACATTATAGCCTCTGATAAGTAGCTCATTGTAAACAATATTTTCCATGATATGAGTAGGTTCCTGCTGTCTAAAATTCAATCTGGCATTTCTAAGTCCCACATCTGTAAAATAGTATTTCAGATTTGCCCCCACATATTTTCTGCCTTTAATATCATATCTGTCAGCTTTAGAAATCAAAAATGCCTCCACAAGATAATCTATATGGTTGGATATGGTCTTATTGCTGTAATTTATACCACGCTCACTTTTATAAGTATTTGATATTTTTGTTGGATTAGTTGGAGCCCCTATCGAAGAAGCGAGAATATCTACTAATGTATCAATCTCATCAACATTTCGAAGCTTGTTTCTTTCTACAACATCCTTAATATAAACATTTGTGAAAATGTTTTTTAGATACTCAGCCTTTTGGCGTTCCATAGAGAACTGTACCACCTGTGGTAAACCACCATATATCATATATTCTTCCCAAGCATCATCATAATCTCCGCCGAAAGCTGCATAGAACTCTGCAAAAGACAACGGATATATTCTTATCTCATCTCCTCTGCCTCTAAATTCAGTTACAATATCACTGGATAGAAACTTAGAATTACTGCCAGTCACATATATATCAATATTGCCGATATGAAGCAGGCTGTTCAGAACTTCCTCAAATCGTGGCATAAACTGTACTTCGTCTAAAAGTAGATAATACTTCTGGTCATCTTTCATTGCATCTTTAATATACTGGTAACACTTCTTTGGATCTCTCAACTCATCATTTTCAATGCCATCTAAAGCAATCTCAATGATATGGTCATTATCTATGCCACTTTCCGATAAATATTTCTTAAACAATACAAATAGCAAGAAGGATTTTCCACATCTCCTGACTCCTGTAATAATTTTTACCATTCCATTGTCTTTTCTTATCTTTAACTGTTCAAGGTATGCATCTCTTTTAATTTCCATGAACTCTACTCCTTATTTTTGTGTATTGGCACGCTTTTTGGTAATAAGATTATACCATCCAGAATTTATCAATTCAATATCTATTACTATTTTATGTGTATTCGCACGTTTTTTATACAGTGAATAACCATAAAAAGACAACATATAACCAATTTATTTTAAAAAGGTTGATGAATATTGCGTTTAACATATATGCATGATACGATTTTTCAGTAATAATATTTATTTTTATGTTCTCTTGTGGAGAATAGGTTTTCCCATATGAATTTGCGGCGTATGGGACAGGAGCTATTATTCAATCAGACATACGACCTATGGCATTAGTCATGCATCTTGATATTTACAAAGAACATATGTAATATAGGTGGGGGAATGATAATTGCAAAAGATGTTTATAATGCGTTGGGTGTATCATAACAATAGGAGATGATTTTTATGCATATTAGCATACTTCTTATGGAACAGATAGTAGAGCTATTCATTATGATTCTTATGGGCTTTATTATTGTAAAAGCAGGTATCGTAAAAGATGAGGACAGTAAAGTTTTATCCAAAATTGTTTTATACCTGATTATACCATGTGTCATTATAAAGGCTTTTCAGGTGGATTATACATCAAAGACAGTAAATGGGTTGTTGCTTGCTTTGGCGGCATCAGTGACATTACAGATTGTATTGCTTGGAGTTATATCAGTTATGGGGAGATTGTTTCACCTGAATGAGGTGGAGATAGCATCTGTTTATTATTCAAATTCAGGTAATCTTATTGTTCCAATTGTGACATTTATTCTAGGTCAGGAGTGGGTGCTTTACGGATGCGTTTTCATGAGTGTGCAGCTTATCTTTTTGTGGACTCACTGTAAAAAAATAATCAGCCGTGAAAGTTCATATGACTGGAAGAAGATTGTGTTAAATATAAATATGATCTCGATTGTGGTTGGTGTAATACTTTTCTTTACAAGAATTAGACTGCCTTTAATAATTAATGATACGATAGGCTCTGTTGGCAATATGATAGGACCTGCCAGCATGATAGTTACAGGAATGCTTTTTGCAGGGATGGATTTAAAGAAAATTTTTGCTAACAGAAGGCTGTATTTTGTTTCTTTGTTGAGAATGGTTGTTGTACCGCTTATAGCACTTCTTTTGATAAAATTAAGCCATCTTGCTGGTATTTCTCAGGATGCACCTAAAATTATGCTTATTGTTTTCTTGGCAGTTATTACACCTTCAGCATCAACAGTTACGCAGATGTGTCAGGTATATGGCAATGATTCAAAATATGCCAGTGCCATAAATGTGATTACAACACTTAGTGCTATAGTAACCATGCCGGTAATGGTATTTTTGTTTGAAAATGTAATATTATAAATAATTGATTTTTTTAAGGGGCTGTCAAGTGACAGCCCCTTAGTGATTAATATTATTCTGCCTCTGCAGCCGTTACAGCTTCTGTTGCATCAGCATTTTTTCTAACAAATATTGCCCTAAATATAAGCCTTACAAGTGGTCCGCAATAGAACATCTGATAGCAGATTGCCATAGGGAAGTTCATTGCCCATGTTTTAACCCACATGCCAAAGGATGGCTCTTTGAAAAGAAATGTTGCAACGAGACTCATAACCGGACACATAATGCAGCATATACATATTGATATTGCATATGTGATGAACTGTGGTCTGTCAGTAGGACGCATGACTGTAAATGCAAGCATTTTAGCAATCTTTCCTACAACGAAGAATTCGAGTACGAATGCAATTGGAACCATGATTGGCAATTCATGTGTTGCAGCTAAGAAAGTAGTACCATTTACAGTACCTGTGTTGAGGGCAACATTATATACGACCATTCCATAGACCATAATTGTTGCCATAATAATTGTGAAAATAACATCCTGAAACTTGTTTTTTGGCATAAAAAAAATCCTCCTTAAATAATAACCTAAGCAAAACATGTGTTGTTCGTTATCATCCGGGGGATGTGTCGTTTCCAATATAACCATATTTAATTGTGCCGTGGTATAGTATCATAAGATTAATAAATATGTCAAGAAAATTTGGACTTAAATTGCTATAATGATATAATAAACATAATTATAAATTAATTTTAAGGGGAGAGGAAATGAATACAATTATATGGATTGGTTTGTTTATGTTTATTATGGGGACAATTATTCTGGTTAGTTCATATCAGAGTATATTTAATCAGAGTGCAAAGGCTGGAGGAATAATAGCAGCATTATGTATCTATCTGTTGCTTGATGGTGTAGCAGTAATGTTATGGGGTAATCATAATTATATTATAGCCTTTTTTATAGGAGGGTTAGGACTTCTTTTATCAGTTATGATATTGATAGATGTAATTAAATCAAGAAATAAGTCTGATGAGGAGTACCGAAAAAAGGTTGAAGATGACGCCAATATGCGTCCGGTAAAGGTGTCCAAAGTAGAACAGGATGGAGTAAGTGTCCGTGTTTATATGAAAGTATACAGAGGTGAAAACATTTCATCCGGAAAGATAACATTTCTTACACAATCTGGTATATATAAAGAGGGAGATATGTGGAAGGTGCTGTATCCAGAAATTGTGGCGTTTCATCCGGGATTAGAGGAAGAATTTAGTTCTAACAGGTTAGTTGATATAACAGGTGTGGATGAAACTTTTTTTAATAAATTAAGTGCGGTAGAGCATCTTCTGATAGGAAATGTTGTTTAGTAATTTTAAAAATCAACTTGATTTTTTGAAAATCGGGTGTATACTATAAGCAATTTAATACATATGGAACTTCAGGGCAGGGTGTGATTCCCTACCGGTGGTAAAGCCCACGAGCCGAGGCGTAAGCCAGAGCATGATTCGGTGTAATTCCGAAGCCGACAGTAAAGTCTGGATGGAAGAAGTGATATTAAAGTTAGTTATTCATAATGTAATCATAGTAGAATGAATGGCTGGCTTGAATGTGGATACTGGCTCTGAGATGAATTATTATCTCAGAGTTTTTTGATTGTCAGAGTAAGAATTTGATTATAAAAATTCGATATTTTGGCGTAAGGCTTCTGAAGTGGTGAAATGAAACTGCTTTGGAAGCCTTTTTTATGTCTGGGCTGGATTTTGGTTGTGCTAGGATGTCTGTATTGTTGAGGCTGAGTCTGGTCTGAAATGTTGGAACTGGCAATTGTGGCGGCAGCATATTACGGCGATTCAATTCTGAGCAATCTGGCGGCATATTATAGCAATTCAGAGCAGAATGGCAGCAGGTAAATTTGGTAAAAACCTATTAATACAAGTTTTTTAAGAATTTGGTAGGTTTATTTTGGAGGAAAACCAAAGAAAACATATGGATTTACCTACTAAATGAGCTATAAACAATGAATTTATAGGTCTTTGAGGAATGAAAATGCGTTTAATATTATAGACAAGATGAAAAAAGACCTACTAAACCATTGAAAATGCGACTACTTATAGGTATCACGACTTTGAGCCGGCAAAATCAAGAAAGCAGCAAGCACATTAAGAATGAAATTAAGATACAGCAGACAAGGGAAATAAGGATAGAGAAAATCAGGACAGAAAAAGCAGAACAGAAAAAAGCTGGACAGGAAGGAACAGAAAGAAGGTGCAGATATGCAGCAGGAAATAAATAACAATTTTTCAAAAGAAGATGAATTCTACATGAAGCGGGCGATTGAACTGGCAAAGAGAGGAACAGGCTGGGTTAATCCTAATCCGCTGGTGGGAGCTGTAATTGTAAAGGATGACAGAATTATAGGTGAAGGCTGGCACAGGAAATATGGTGAGCTTCATGCGGAAAGAGATGCACTTTCAAGATGTATGGAGGATACCAGAGGAGCAACCATATATGTGACACTTGAGCCGTGCTGCCATCATGGGAAACAGCCGCCTTGCACTGAAGCACTTGTGCAGGCAGGAATAAGCAGGGTTGTGATAGGTTCGATGGATCCTAATCCCCTGGTAAGTGGAAAAGGTGTTAAATATCTGGAAGAACACGGGATTAAAGTTGAAGGTTGTGTATGCAATGAAGAATGTCTGGCGATGAATTATGTATTCTTTTATTACATAAGGAATAAAGAGCCATATGTTGTGATGAAAACAGCACAGACACTTGATGGGAAAATTGCCACATATAATGGACTTTCCAAGTGGATTACAGGTGAGCAGGCAAGAGAAAATGTGCATGCAGACCGTCACAGATACGCGGCAATTATGGTTGGTGTCGGCACTGTGATTGCTGATAATCCAATGCTTGACTGTAGAAGTACAGCCGTAAGCAATCCACACAATCCTGTGCGAATCATATGCGACAGCAGATTGAGAACTCCGCTGGACAGCAGAATTGTAAAAAGTGCAGGGCAGATACCAACAATAATTGCTACATGTAGTACCGACAGCGACAGGAAATCTTTATATGAAAATGCAGGCTGTGAAGTGATAATTACAAAAGAATCAGAGCAGCACGTTGACCTTAAAGAGCTTATGAACATACTTGGAGAAAAAGGTATCGACAGCGTGATTCTAGAGGGAGGCGGAACACTTAACTTCTCGGCATTGCAGGCTGGAATTGTGAACCGGGTTCAGACTTACATTGCACCTAAGATTTTTGGTGGGGCAGACAGTAAAACAGCAGTTGAAGGTCAGGGGGTTGCAAATGTAGCTGATGCATATCAGTTGAGAAACAAGACCGTTCGTCTTCTTGGCAACGATATTCTGATAGAAGGAGAGTTGTGATGTTTACAGGAATTATTGAAGAAATCGGACATGTGAATAATGTGAAAAAAGGAACGGCGTCGGCAATCCTTACAATACAGGCAGAAAAAGTCCTTGAGGGGACACATATAGGAGACAGCATTGCTGTCAATGGTGTGTGCCTTACAGTGACAGGAATATATGATAACACATTTACTGCTGATGTAATGCACGAGACGCTGAACCGCTCATCACTTGGCAAACTGGTGAGTGGTAGTGCAGTTAATCTTGAAAGGGCAATGGCGGCTGATGGAAGGTTCGGAGGACATATAGATGGAACAGGAAAAGTTGCAGCGATAACCAAGGATGATAACGCGATATGGTATCAGATTAAGACAGACAGCGGAATATTAAAATATATCGTTGAAAAAGGTTCGGTTGCCATAGATGGAATAAGTCTTACGGTTGCCAAGACGGACAGTCAGAGCTTTTCAGTATCAATAATACCACATACGGCAGGTGCGACAACGCTGTCACTTAGGAAAGCTGGTGATGTAGTTAATCTTGAAAATGATATTGTCGGTAAGTACATAGAGAAATTCATCACATTTGAAAAGGAAAAGCCGAAAAGCGGGATAACGAAAGAGTTCCTGCTAAAGAATGGATTTTAAAATATCAAAGGGAAAGGAAGGTAAAAGAAAATGTTCGAGTATAACACAGTTGAAGAGGCGGTTAAGGATTTACAGGATGGAAAGCTGATACTTGTCTCAGATGATGAAAGCAGAGAGAATGAGGGCGACCTTATATGTGCCGCTGAATTTGCAACTACTGAAAATGTGAACTTTATGGCGACATATGGAAAAGGACTTATATGCATGCCTATGAGTGGAGATTTGTGCAGGAAGTTAGGTCTTACACAGATGGTTGCTGACAATACTGATAACCATGAAACTGCATTTACAGTGTCAATAGACCATGTTAAGACGACAACAGGAATATCGGCAGAGGAGAGAGGCTTTACTGCGAGAGAATGTGTGTCAGATGAGGCAAAGCCTGAGGATTTCAGAAGACCGGGACATATGTTTCCACTTCGTTCAAAACCCAATGGAGTTCTTGAAAGAAACGGACATACAGAGGCAACAGTAGACCTTATGAGAATAGCAGGACTTAAAGAATGTGGTCTGTGCTGTGAAATAATGAAAGCGGACGGAACAATGATGAGAAAAGAAGACCTCATAGAAATGTCCGAAAAATTCAATCTCAAATTCATAACAATTAAGGCAATTCAGGAATACAGAAAGAGACATGACAACCTGGTTGAGTGCGTGGCAGTTACAAGAATGCCGACAAAGTATGGGGAATTCATGGCACACTGTTATGTTAATAAGTTAAATGGCGAGCATCATGTTGCATTGGTAAAGGGAGACATTGGTGATGGCAGCAATCTTTTGTGCAGGGTACATTCAGAGTGCCTGACTGGAGACGCATTTGGCTCAATGAAATGTGACTGCGGTCAGCAGCTAGCGTCAGCGATGACACAGATTAACAATGAAGGCAGGGGAGTACTTCTTTATATGAGACAGGAGGGCAGAGGAATCGGGCTTGTCAACAAGCTTAAGGCATATGCACTTCAGGATCAGGGAATGGATACACTTGAGGCTAATCTGGCACTTGGTCTGCCGGGAGACGCACGCGAGTACTACATAGGAGCACAGATATTGGAAGACTTAGGCGCTAAGAGCTTAAGGCTTCTTACTAACAATCCCGATAAGGTATACCAGCTTGCAGATTTTGGAATCGAAATCAGTGAGAGAGTGCCTATTGAGATAGATGCAACCAGCTTTGACAGGTTCTATCTTAAGACAAAGCAGACAAAGATGGGACACATTTTAAATG
>ERZ773186.3541-NODE-3541-length-10286-cov-7.166259_pt1 | contig 10286 bp, 5 predicted proteins | sample MGYA00581000_ERZ773186 | MGnify/ENA primary metagenome ERZ773186 (study PRJEB29015, sample SAMEA2737752) | human gut metagenome | biome: human gut; feature: human-associated habitat; material: faeces | place: China | collected 2012 ... | reverse complement strand
ATACCATCGACGGCAGTGCCGCGGAAGGGGACGATGAAATCGCTCCGGAAGTGGAAAGCGACGATGATGTCGCAGACGACGCTGACGAGTAATCAATCAAGTTAGAAGGGCCGAATCTTCGGCCCTTTACTTTGCTGACGTTAGTCTGTTACATGCGCATCGCGGCTGAAACAGATAACCACCCGCCATGCGAGTGGTTCTGATGTGTTAATTCAATCGTTCAATCACCATCGCAATTCCCTGACCGCCACCAATACACAGTGTTGCCAGGCCGAGTGTTTTATCGCGTGCCTGCATTGCATGTAGCAGTGTGACCAGAATACGCGCGCCGCTGGCGCCGATAGGATGTCCGAGTGCGATGGCCCCGCCGTTGACATTCACTTTCTCAGGATCAAAGCCCAGCGTTTTCCCTACAGCAAGGAACTGCGCGGCAAACGCTTCATTGGCTTCGATGAGATCAATGTCTGCCAGTTGCAGCCCCGCCAGTTGTAACGCTTTTTGTGTGGCGGGAACTGGCCCCATTCCCATCAACGCGGGGGCTACGCCGCCGCTGGCATAACTTTTAATGCGTGCCAGTGGTTTCAGGCCTGCCGCCAGCGCCGCAGATTCCTCCATTATCACCAGTGCGGCAGCACCGTCGTTAATACCAGACGCGTTCCCGGCGGTGACTGTTCCTGCTTTGTCGAATGCCGGGCGCAATGCAGCTAACCCTTCAGCCGTAGAATCCGCTTTCGGGAATTCGTCTTGATTGAAGACGAAGGTTTTCTTCCGTGTGACGATATTTACCGGGACAATTTCGGCTGTGAAAGCGCCGGACTCAATGGCCGCAGCCGCTTTACGCTGTGAATGCAGTGCCAGTTCATCCTGCATTTCACGGGTAATACCGTACTCTTTGGCCACGTTTTCAGCGGTAATTCCCATATGATAACCGTGGGTGGCGCACATCAGCCCATCGCGCAGGATTACGTCATAAACTTGTCCATCTCCCAGACGGTACCCAGAGCGCGCTTTTGCATCGAGTAAGTAGGGCGCTAAACTCATGTTCTCCATACCACCCGCCACGATACTTTGCGCCTGACCGGCCTGAATCGCCTGGGCGGCAAGCGCCACGCTTTTCAGACCCGAACCACACACTTTATTGACTGTGTATCCGCACACCGTTTCAGCCAGTCCGCTTTTTAGCAGCGCCTGGCGTGCCGGGTTTTGCCCCAGCCCGGCTTGCAACACGTTACCCATAATCACTTCATCGACGTGTTGTGAATCGATTTTCGCGCGTTCAATGGCAGCCTGAATCACCGTTGCCCCCAGATCGATGGCGCTGGTGGAAGCGAGTGAACCATTAAAACTACCGATAGCAGTACGAACAGCGCTGACAATGACACAATTTTTCATTTTATATTCCTTCTGTCTGTAGGGTTGCCGTCAGAACAGCGTTAAACCAATAACGAAAATGATGCCGGAGAAGAGTAGAGCTGTGATGCAATAACCCATGATGTCGCGGACACCGAGTCCAGCGATGGCTAGCGCAGGAAGCGCCCAAAAGGGTTGTGCCATGTTCATCCACTGTTCACCGTAAGCAATTGCCATGACTGATTTACCCAGATCAGCTCCCAGAGCCTGGGCTGCAGGGATCACGAACGGCCCCTGAATAACCCAGTGACCGCCGCCAGAAGGGACGGCAAAGTTAATCAGTGCAGAGCTAAAAAAGGTCATCAATGGGAAGGTGTCTTTATTGGCGACATTGATGAAAAACTCGGTGATCAGGCCACCCAGGCCGGAGTGTTCCATCATTAACTGGATCCCGGCGTAGAAAGGGAATTGCACCAGAATACCGGCAGTACTGCGCGCAGCCGCGCTGATAGCACGCATATAAGCCATTGGCGTTTTATGCAGTAGCAGGCCCGCAATCATAAACATCAGGTTGACGGTATTGATGGTGATGTTGAATCCATTTTCGATGAAGTACATCGCCAGGTAAGCGATACCGAGTGCGCCGATGATCAACGTCAGGATGCGACTTTCTTCCAGTTTCTCAGAGGGAGGGGCGTCTTTCGGTAACTGTTTCTGAAAATCAGCCTCTTCCAGCAACAGCTTTGGATCGATACTCACCACATCGGAAGGCTTAGGCATCATCATGCGGGTGATAAAAGGCATCACCACAATTAGCGCGACAGTGATGAAAATATTGAAGCCAGTTAACAGAGTATCGCCCACCGGGATAAGTCCGGCGATATGTTCAACCGGGTTGCCTGGTGTTGCTGCCAACAGAGGCATTGAACCAGAGAAGCCGCCACCCCAGGTGAGAAAACCAATGTAGGCGCATGCAATCAGCAACGGGTAATCAGAACCAGGGACTCGCCGGGCAACTTCACGGGCAAACATTGCGCCGACCACCAGACCAAATCCCCAGTTGATGACACAAGCGACTGAGCCGAAGAAAGTGACCAGCATAACGCCCTGTACGGGCGTTTTTGCGGCAGAGGCAGCGGTGCGGAGCAGGCTTTTCACAGGACCAGAGCTGGCGAGTGCATGACCGGTTACGATGATCAGCGCCATCTGCATACCGAATGCCAGTAAGTTCCAGAAGCCATCACCCCAGAATTTCACCATACTGATGGGGGTCTGTGGCGTTAGCCAAAGCGCGATGACGAATGTCAACAGTGTCAGTAGCATGGCAAAGATCAATGGATCGGGAAGCCAGCGACTGACGACGCGTGTCATCAGGCGGGATATACGACCGATCATAACCCACCCCGCTGCATATTCAGATCGGGAGCCACCTCAAACTGGGCTTCTGTCCTGGCGCGAACGGTGGCTAAATCACATCCTTCAGCAATTTCTGTGAGCCACATTTTTCCGTCAATAAATTGGAAAACGGCAAGTTCAGTCACCAGCATATGGACAGCATTCTGGGCGGTAAGCGGCATCGTGCAGCGACGCAAAATTTTGGCTGAGCCATCTTTTGCGCAATGTTCCATCGCGATAATGACTTTTTTCGCCCCGGTTACCAGATCCATTGCTCCCCCCATACCGGGTACCATTTTTCCCGGCACGACCCAGTTTGCGAGGTTGGCTTCTTCATCCACCTGCAAACCACCGAGTACGCAGGCATCAATATGACCGCCACGAATCAGAGCAAATGACATGGCACTGTCAAACATGGCAGCACCCGGCAAAATACCGCATGGCTGCCCACCCGCATTGACCAGATCGGGATTAACGGTTGTCACCGGACCAAGTCCCAGAAAACCGTTTTCTGATTGCAGGGTGATATGAATACCCTCCGGCAGATAGTTGGCGACCATCGTCGGTAGGCCAATGCCGAGGTTTACGATGTCACCATCACGAAGTTCTTGTGCAACACGGCGTGCAATACGTTGTTTCGCGTCCATTATTTGCTCTCCTGTGGAATGATGATGTGGTCAATAACAGCACCGGGGGTGACGATTTGGTCGGGGTGCAGTTCGCCGGTTTCGACAAGTTCATCTGGTTCCACCAGCGTAATATCAGCCGCAAGGGCAATCTGGGGGTTAAAGTTGCGGGCGCTAAGTTGATAGGTAAGGTTGCCAAGACTGTCGCAACGATGCGCGCGTATCAGCGCTAGATCGGCGCGTAGTGGGCGTTCAAGCAACCAGGTTTTGCCATCAAGGGTGAGTGTTTGTTTGCCTTCTTCGACGACGGTGCCGACACCGGTTGGGGTCAGAAAGCCGCCAAGTCCGGCACCACCACAGCGAATTTGCTCTATTAGAGTACCTTGTGGCACCAGAACGACTTCCATCTCTCCGGAAATCATACGGCGACCTGTTTCCGGGTTAGTCCCGATATGCGAAGCGATCACTTTGCTGACCCGACCGTTAACAATAAGTGGGCCAATACCTGTATCGACAAATGCGGTATCATTAGCAATCAGTGTCAGATCGCTGACGCCAGACTCCAGTAACGCTCCGACAAGGCGGGTTGGCGTGCCAACTCCCATAAATCCGCCTACCATGATGGTCATGCCGTCGCGGAAGAAGCCGCTGGCGTCCTGTAATGTCATCAGTTTTGTTTTCATTATTTTTCCCTCTTATATACACCGTTGTGGGTACGCTTAGGGAATAGCAAGAGGGATGCCAAAATGATAATGTTTGATGTTTTTTTATAACTTATTGAATGTTAAGCTTTAAAAACAGAAGGTGTTGTGGGGGGAGGACAGTTGCTATGCAAAAATTTGCGCAGTGTGCAAATTTTTGCATAGCAACTTTTGGCGTCAAACACCCGTCGGATCGATGCCGTATTCCTGGAGTTTATACATTAAAGCGCGCCGACTGATGCCCAGCATTAACGCGGTACGAGTACGGTTTCCTTCCTGTTGTTCCAGAACCTCCATAATAATGTGCTTTTCGACGCGTTTAATTTCCTCTTTTAAATTACGTTCGCCCGTTGGCGTTGTTTTCGCTTCACCAGTGGTAAGGACAGGCTGACGAAGTTGCGGTGGAAGATCCTCTGCAAAAATGACCGGACCTGAGTTCATCACGACGGCGCGTTCAATGACGTTGGAAAGTTCACGAATGTTTCCCGGCCATGACCAGGCAGTAAGCAGTGACATTGCCGTAGGATCGATTTCAATAATATCGCGTTGGTTTTCGGCACTGAATTTTTGTAAAAAGTGGTTTGCTAATAATGATATATCTTCACGACGTTCTCGTAGAGGCGGTAACATTAAATGAATGACGTTGAGACGATAAAAGAGATCCTCCCGGAAAGAGCCTTCTTTTACCATTGCCTGTAAATCACGGTTTGTCGCGGCAATAATGCGAATATCAACCTTAATCGTTTGACTCCCACCAATTCGCTCGAACTCTTTTTCCTGAAGGATTCGCAGAAGTTTAGCCTGAAGGATCAGTGGCATTTCCCCAATCTCATCGAGAAATAAAGTTCCTTGATCTGCACGTTCAAATAATCCCTGCCGTAGTGTTTGCGCGCCAGTAAATGCGCCTTTTTCATGACCAAAGAGTTCACTTTCCAGCAAGGACTCTGGCAATGCTGCACAATTAACTTTTATAAATGGCCCTGTAGCCCGACGCGAATTATAGTGAATCGCAGTGGCAATCAGTTCTTTACCTGTGCCGCTTTCGCCGCTAATAAGCACACTCGCCTGAGAAAGTGCAATTTTGACGGTATCTTTGCAAATCTCCTGCATTCCTGGACTGTTGGTGAGAATATGCCCCCATTGCCAGCTGTTGCTCAATGCCTGGTGTAGATGACGGATCTCTTTTTTCATTGACTGGAGTTGTAAAGCACGCTGAATGATTAAATTCAGTTCATCGAGATCAAAGGGTTTAATCACATAATCAAATGCACCACAGCGTAATGCTTCGACAGCAGTTTCAACTTCGGCATAAGCGGTCATCAAAATGACGGGTGTGCGGTTGTCCCGGCGACGGATCTCCTTCAATGCGTTAATGCCGTCCATCTCTGGCATACGAATATCCATTAACACCAGGTCTGGGGAAATATCGGCAAACAGTTGAATCGCCGTACGACCATTATTGGCGCAGTGGGTTTCGTATCCTTGTAATGCAAACGCGGTACTTAACATGCGGCGAACATTATCTTCATCATCAACAATAAGAATTCGGTGAATAGGCTTCATACGTTCTAATTTTCCTGTGGGTTAATCGGTAAAATGAGGGTGAATTTCGCTCTGCAGCCAGGCATGCTGGTAACGCGAATATCACCCTGATGAGCGTTGATGATGCGTTGACTCAGTGCCAGACCAAGACCGGTCCCTGATGCTTTTGTCGTGAAAAAGGGATCGAAGATTTTTTTCTGTAGGGTGGGGTCAATACCACAGCCATTATCTTCGATCGAAATTGCCTGTTGTGATGGTGTTTCTTGCCAGGTATGAATATGTATTTCGCCGCGCGCGCCGATAGCCTGGACGGCGTTAATTAAAATGTTTAGTAATACTTGTTTAAGCAGTTCACGATCGCCAGTAATGGGGCCTAATGCTGTGTCCAGTTCGGAATTGAAGTTAATTCGTGCCTGAATACCTGAGGTTTGTACCAGCACCAGTGTTTCTTCAATTAATGCATTGATATAGACCTGCTGCCATTTATTGTGTCGTGGGCGGGAAAAGTCGAGTAATTGCTGAATGACTTTGTTGATTGAATCTATTTCTTTTAGCACGACTGACAGATATTCCTGATGGACGGGATCGGCCATTTGTTGGCGCAGGATCTGCACATACCCACGAATCGCCGTCAGCGGATTACGCACTTCATGTGCTACACCCGCCATCAGTTCTCCCAGCGTAGCAAGCCGTTCTGCTTGTGCCATGCGGCGTTGTGTCTCTTTACGTGCGGTTAAATCAGAAAAAATCACCAGTGCGCCAATGAGTTCGCCATGAGCGTTATGGATCTGACTGGTCGTGACACTGAGTTCGATCGTTCGGGCGCGACCAGGAAAGCTGACTTCCAATGCCATATGCTCAGTCCCGTGTTCCAGTGTATCCAGGACGGGACTACAGAACGGTGTATTGTCGAATAATGTGGCATAGGACTGCCCCACTAGTTCATGGCGTTTATATCCCGTTATGGCTTCTGCCGCTGGATTCATGGTGATGACATCACCTGAACGGTTAATCGCAATAACGCCATCAGCGGCATTTTCAATGATCAGATCGTTAAGCGTTTTGGTTTCCCGGAGCGATTGCGCAAGATTATTGACGCTTTGGCTAATTTGGCCTAGTTCGCCAGGTAACGGGGGGATTTTTGTGGGAATATTTTGCGCCAGGTTTGATAAACCATCGGTAATTATATCGATATTGGCGCTGAGTTTTCGGGATAATAATATTATTAACAATAAACTACCAAGTAAGCCAACTGTCAGTACAATAATAATTTGCACATCCATTTTCCAGGCCTGGCGACGAATATCTTCTGTAAGTTCATTGGCCCAGATATAGCCAAGAATTTTACCCTTGCGTTCAATAGGAATCATCGAATTCAGAATATCTCCACGAACTTGCTTGCCTGAATAAACCAACGGTGTATTTGTACGCATTACTTCGCGACCTGGATGATCCGCGGCGATAGTTACACCCACATTATTCTGATACAGCGCTGAAGGGGCGTAGGTGATTATCGCATCCAGCGCTTTGTTGTAGTAACCAGCGCCTATGCCAGGGAAGGCATGAGTGATATTTTCGGTAATGGGAGCAAGTTCTGCATTCAATGCGCGGATACGTTCCTCACGCGGTAAGTCCATGTAGAGATCGTAACGATCGCCCAGTGCCAGATTAAGCATGTTGACCACGGCAGAAAGTTTTTTCTCTTTTTCAGATAAGACTGCTGAACGTCCTTCCGTTTCTACGATATAACCAATAGTTAGCGTTGGGACGATGACCATCAGGATTGCCATCAGGATCATTTGATTGCGTAAGCGGCGTGGAAAAATCCACTTCATGTAATGCATACTGAAACCTACTAATCTTGTCCGGTACATGATGATTATCAGAGGTTAAGATGATGATTTCTTAGCGGTGTATCATATTCCGGAGAAGAGAGAACATTGCGGTAACACGCTTTTACCGCTACCTTAACCACAATCCATCTGTCACCTGAGGCGGAGCATCGCCCCTTTGAAATACCTTGCTTCTTTTCGCACAACCCTGAAAGTCTCGCGCTACATGTTCAGAGCGCTGGCGTTACTGCTCTGGCTATTGATTGCTTTTTCATCAGTGTTTTACATCGTCAACGCTTTACATCAGCGGGAATCGGAGATTCGTCAGGAATTTAACCTGAGTTCCGATCAGGCCCAGCGGTTTATTCAGCGCACCTCTGATGTGATGAAAGAGCTGAAGTACATTGCTGAAAATCGCTTATCTGCAGAAAACGGCGTGCTTTCTCCGCGAGGACATGAAACGCAAGCGGATGTACCGGTGTTTGAACCGCTGTTTGCCGATTCCGATTGTTCCGCAATGAGCAACACCTGGCGAGGCTCGCTGGAGTCACTGGCGTGGTTTATGCGCTATTGGCGCGATAATTTCTCCGCTGCTTACGATCTCAACCGAGTATTTTTGATTGGCAGTGATAACCTTTGCATGGCTAACTTTGGTCTGCGTGATATGCCCGTCGAACGCGACACCGCTCTGAAAGCCCTGCATGAACGTATTAACAAATACCGTAACGCGCCACAGGATGATAGCGGCAGTAACCTCTTCTGGATCAGCGAGGGCCCGCGCCCTGGCGTCGGCTATTTTTACGCGTTGACGCCGGTATATCTGGCGAACCGGTTGCAGGCGCTTTTAGGTGTAGAACAAACCATACGGATGGAGAACTTCTTTCTGCCAGGCACGTTGCCGATGGGGGTCACCATTCTTGATGAAAATGGTCATACCCTGATTTCGCTTACCGGACCGGAAAGCAAAATTAAGGCCGATCCTCGCTGGATGCAGGAACGTTCCTGGTTTGGCTATACGGAAGGGTTTCGGGAGCTGGTGCTGAAGAAAAATCTGCCGCCGTCTTCGCTAAGTATTGTCTATTCAGTGCCTGTTGATCAGGTGCTGGAACGTATTCGCATGTTGATCCTTAACGCGATTTTACTGAACGTGATTGCGGGTGCTGCATTGTTTACTCTCGCGCGGATGTATGAGCGGCGTATTTTTATTCCGGCGGAAAGTGACGCCCAGCGACTGGAAGAGCATGAGCAATTTAACCGTAAGATAGTCGCCTCTGCACCTGTGGGTATCTGCATTTTGCGAACAGTCGATGGCGTCAATATTTTGAGTAACGAACTGGCGCATACCTATCTCAACATGCTTACGCATGAGGATCGCCAACGGCTGACGCAAATTATTTGTGGTCAGCAGGTCAATTTTGTCGATGTCCTTACCAGTAACAATACCAATCTGCAGATCAGCTTTGTTCATTCGCGCTATCGTAATGAAAACGTGGCAATTTGCGTACTGGTAGATGTCTCTTCACGCGTGAAGATGGAAGAGTCGTTGCAGGAGATGGCGCAGGCTGCGGAACAGGCGAGCCAGTCGAAATCGATGTTCCTTGCCACCGTCAGTCACGAACTGCGAACGCCGCTGTATGGCATTATCGGTAACCTGGATCTGTTGCAAACTAAAGAGTTACCGAAAGGTGTTGACCGTCTGGTGACGGCAATGAACAACTCTTCCAGCCTGTTATTGAAAATAATCAGCGACATTCTCGATTTCTCGAAGATTGAATCGGAGCAGTTGAAAATCGAACCGCGTGAGTTTTCACCGCGCGAAGTGATGAACCACATCACCGCCAACTATTTGCCGCTGGTGGTACGCAAGCAACTTGGTTTGTACTGTTTTATTGAGCCAGATGTACCGATGGCGCTCAATGGCGATCCAATGCGCTTACAGCAGGTGATCTCCAACCTGTTGAGTAATGCTATTAAATTTACTGATACCGGCTGCATTGTTCTGCATGTTTGCGTTGATGGCGATTATCTTTCTATTCGCGTGCGCGATACCGGTGTGGGCATTCCGGCTAAAGAAGTGGTGCGGTTATTTGATCCCTTCTTCCAGGTCGGGACGGGCGTGCAGCGTAACTTCCAGGGTACTGGTCTGGGGCTGGCGATTTGTGAAAAACTGATCAGCATGATGGACGGTGACATCTCGGTGGATTCTGAACCGGGAATGGGCAGCCAGTTTACCGTGCGTATTCCGTTGTACGGCGCACAGTACCCGCAGAAAAAAGGCGTGGAAGGGTTGAGCGGTAAACGTTGCTGGCTGGCGGTACGCAATGCGTCGCTCAGTCAGTTCCTCGAAACCAGTTTGCAGCGTAGCGGCATAGTCGTTGCAACATACGAAGGGCAGGAACCGACTTCCGAAGATGTGTTGATCACCGATGATGTAGTGAGTAAAAAATGGCTGGGCAGGGCGGTAGTAACTTTCTGTCGTCGCCATATCGGTATTCCTCTGGAGAAAAAGCCCGGTGAGTGGGTGCACAGTGTGGCAGCTCCGCACGAGCTACCGGCATTGCTGGCGCGTATTTATCTGATCGAGATGGAGAGTGACGATCCTGCTAACTCGTTGCCGTTGACGGGCAAAGCGGTCAGCGACAATGATGATATGATGATTCTGGTCGTGGATGATCATCCGATTAACCGCCGCCTGCTGGCAGATCAGTTGGGATCGTTGGGCTATCAATGTAAAACAGCGAATGATGGCGTCGATGCGCTTAATGTACTGAGCAAGAATCATATCGATATCGTGCTTAGCGACGTCAACATGCCAAATATGGATGGTTACCGCTTGACGC